>WBZT01002593.1_pt1 | contig 12457 bp, 8 predicted proteins | sample 5204241 | NCBI WGS metagenome assembly WBZT01 (sample SAMN12344358, study PRJNA552823) | activated sludge metagenome | biome: Activated sludge suspended growth; feature: Nitrification reactor; material: Wastewater; isolation source: activated sludge from nitrification reactor of wastewater treatment... | reverse complement strand
ACCAGACGGGTGCGGTCTTCGGCTTGCACGATATTGGTACTCTTGAGATCGCCTTCGTCAAAATTCTGACTGGATTTCCCGAGTCCATTCACTGTATTGGAGAAGTCGAAGGCAATACGCGCCGGCTTGGAAACGCTGAAGGCAGGCGGCAAGGCGCGCAAAGGCTGTTTGAAACCGACTTTGACATTGATCACTGAACCCTGTTGGACGACATTGAGCGATTCGATGGCGTTTTGCGACGCCTGCTCCTGCGCATGAACCGCGCCGAACGTCAGCAGCAAAATGCCTAGCCAGGCAAGCAGGTATTGTTCGATTCGCTTCATTTACTTGTCCCCTTTTCCTGCAACTGCAAGCTGCTCGTTCTCTCGATCCAATCACCCACAGCATCCTGAACCAGTTCACGCAGAGTCACTTCCGCTTCCGACACCCCAACCACCACCCCGAAATTCTGCCCCATGTAATTGCCGATACGCACTTGGTACAAGGAACCGTCTGCTTGCACGATGGCATAGGAAGTCTTGTTGCGAGTCATGACACCAACAAATTTAAGCGACTCCAACGGATACGCTTCGAGAGGTTCTTTCGGTCGGTCGAGATCGGGACGGAAACCACCGCCGCCCTTCTTGTCCTCGGGACCGATTTTGCTGGCCTTGAACGGGTCGACCAACTCACCGACATCGTAAGGAACCGCCACATAAGGTTCAACGACCGGAATCGGCGGAATTTTACCCTTGGCATCCTGAGCAACAGTATCCATCCAGGTTTGCAGTTCTTCCTGATCGCTCGACGCGCAGGCGACCAAGGCCACAGCGGTCAGACACAGCCAAGGCGATTTTTTCATTTTTTCCCGGCTTTCGCTGCTTGGGCAGCTTTTTTCTTCGCTGCCAGTTCTTCCTCATCCAGATACCTAAAGGTCTTGGTGATGGCATCCATTACCAGAGTCCCGTCCTTGGCCTGCGTGTTCGGACCGATAGCGATGTTGTTCAGGGTCACGATTCTGGACAATTTTCCGATATCGCCGGCAAAGGCGCCGAAATCATGGTACGACCCGGTCATGCGGACACTGATCGGCAACTCGGCATAGAAATCCTTGACCAGTTCCGCCCCCGGCTTGAACAGTTCGAATTGCAGCCCACGCCCCATCCCGGCCTGGTTGATTTCAACGAGCAGCGCTTCCACTTCAGATCTGTTCGGCAGTTGCTTGAGCAAGGCACCGAAGGAACGATCGATTTCATTGAGTTGCTGGATGTGCAGATCTAGGTTGATGGCCTGCCTTTTCTTGACGACGAATTCATCACGCAGTTTGAGTTCGGTCTGCTGCTGCCGGGTCAGCGAATCGATCTGATCGGACCAGAAAAAAAACCACCCGAGCAGTAGCAGCAGCAGGGCCCAGACCAGTAGCGCGGTAACACGAGGCAACAGTGGCCATGCACCGACATCACGCGGATTGAGATTCTGGAAATCGTTGAGGATCGTCTGATAATCGATCGACGGCAGTGTCAGGGCAGGCGCTTTCACTTGCCCCCCTTCTCGGCATTGACCGGCTTTTTGGCCGGTTCAGCAGATGTGGGCGCTGGCGCCCGCTTGATGGACGCATTCATACTGAACTCATTGACTCGGCGTTTTTCGACCAATGCCGCCTTGATTTCCAGTAATTCGGGTTTTTCCAGCCAGGGCGAGGCCTCGATGTTCCGCATCAGCGTCGAGACCCTTGCATTGGATTGGGCATAGCCGGCAAGACTGATCCGCTGGCCTTCCTGTTTCAGGGTGCGGAGATAAACACCTTCGGGCATCTGTTTGGTCAATTCGCTCAACAAACGCACGGCTTCTGCCCGGTCACGCTGCAACGATTCGATCACCCGTTTGCGGTCCAGTAGCGCCTCGCTTTGCTCTTTCAGCTTCTTGATCTGATCGATCTGCTTGTCGAGAACAGCAATTTCCCGTTTGAGGAAGTCGTTTCTGGCTTCCTGACTGGCAATATAGCTGGAGATGATCGAATAAACGACGAAAACGACCAGACCGACCGCAACGGTCACGAACCCCAGCAACGCAAAAAATTGTTGTCGTCTGACCCGCCGCCGCTCTTCGCGGTGGGGAAGCAGATTGATGCGCATCATTCGTCGAACCTCCGCATGGCCAGACCGCAGGCGGCCATCAGCGAAGAAGCGTCAGATTGCAGGTTCTTTCCGCGCACCCGCTCGGAAAGAAACATCCCGTTGAAAGGATTGGCGACGATGGTATCGATCTGCGTCCGTGCCGCAACGACTTCATCGACTCCCGGCAGGATGGCACAACCACCGGATAAAACGATATGGTCGATATGGTTGAACTGCGTGGAAGTGAAGAAAAATTGCAGGGCACGTGACAATTCGAGAGACAGCGACTCCAGGAAGGGCTTGAGCAACTCGGCCTCGTACTTCTCCGGCAAATTGTTGCGCCGCTTTTCTGCCTCTGCCTCTTCGAAGCTGATGCCAAAAAAGCGGGCAATGTCCTGAGTCAGTTGGTTGCCACCAAATGCTTGTTCACGCGTGTATAGCGGCTGTCCATTACGCAGAACGGTTAAATTCATGACATTGGCGCCGATATCGACCAAAGCGACAATCTTCCCCGATGCCCCCTCAGGCAACTGTTTTTCGATCAGTTCGAACGCCGACAGCACCGCATACGATTCGACATCGAGAATCACCGGCTTGAGCCCGGCAGATTCGGCAACCGCCACCCGATCTTCGACTTTTTCTTTTCGGGAGGCGGCAATCAATACTTCAAGCTCGTCGGGCGACGATGGGGCAGGCCCAATGACTTGGAAATCGAGGTTAACTTCTTCCAGCGGGAACGGGATGTACTGGTTGGCTTCCGACTCGACCAGAACTTCAAGTTCCTCTTCCCGTTGCCCGGTGGCAACGATTATCTTTTTGGTGATGACATGCGTCGCCGGCAGGGCAATGGCCACCTGTCGCGTCGAAGTGGCCATCTTTTTCCATGCCCGACGCACCGCTTCCGCGGCGCCTTCGAGGTTGACGACATTACCGTCGGAGACGATATCGCGCGCCAGAACCTCGATCGCATAGCGCTCGACGCGATAGCTCCCTTTGCCGTCGAGTGACAACTCGACCATCTTGACCGAAGATGAACTGATATCAAGACCGATCAGCGATCGCGCTTTGGGATTAAAGATCGAAAAATCAAACCGCAAACCGCCACCCCTCAGGAAGACTTCTGTCTATTTATTAATTAGTAACTCAGCAACATTCCACTTGATCCTAGCAACTCGTTTCCAGTGTGTAAAGCAGTTTTTGGCGCTGTCAATCGCAACGCAAGCGGTCAGACGACGGTAAAAATAGCCCGCGTGAAGTCTGGGCCCTCGACAACCATACGCCCCAGACAGATGCGCAAAACACGGTCGGCATGCAAATCCAGCTGCCGTTGCGGATGGTACCAGCCTGTCGGCAGAATCAGCGTCTGTTCCACACCGAGAGAGGGTATTTCAGGCAGTACAAACGCTCTTTCATAAGGCGATGGCGATCCCGATGGGTGTGCAACCGGCCGCACCGCAACGGCCTGGGGTTTGCCTGGAAAGACAGCCACGCCGATTTGCAGTGCGCCGCTTCTTTCCTGCATCAGCCACGCCACTTGGGCAAGCAGATGCGCACAACCGTCGGCAGGACGAATCGACAACAACTGACGGTTTTCGATGCGCCGGCTTTTTGACGAGCGCAGCAGACGAAATCCACCGGCACTTTCGTCGACCGTTTCCCAAGTCTCCAGCGTAAAACCGAGCTGCGCCTGCCGGAACTCCAGTTGCTGCGTCGGGTCATGCAAGTGGCGAAAGGCAAAAAGGTTTTCAAAATCGTTGCGTGAATACAGGTTGGCAGCATCCGGTTGGGAAAATTCCTTTCCCGAAACGAAAAAATGAATCGCCGGCAAACCGGTGCATATTTTCGACTGCTCTCCAACCGTCGTCTTGTGCCGGCGAAAATTGCGCGCCGCCCGCGATAACGACCAAGGTTTGGCTATCCGCTGCAACAGACGCTGACATTGAACTGGTGAGCAATCGCTGCCAAGCCCGAGTTCGGCAGGGGTAATTTTCTGCGGCAATTGTGTTCTGATCTGCCGGATCAATTTCATCAATCGGGAAGTGTCGATTTTGCGCAGACTTTCCTGGACACTATTTCCCGAAATCGGGCTGACCGCTTTGTCCTGCATCAGATCGAGGGCAAACACGGGCAGTTTCGCGTCAGTATCGCAAGCCTGGATCGTGACCAGTGGCGACCAAAGTGCCGACCATCGCGCAACAAGGGCCAGATCGCGCAAGGACAAACCATACGGCTCCGCCAGATCGAGCAACAAGATACTGATATAAGTTGTGGCGCAAGTCGAACGACGATTGGTCGTATCGAGACTGTCCGGCACCGGCTGCAACTCGACCCCCCACTCCTCGGCACTGGCAAAATAACCATGGAAGTCGAGCCATACGCCGGCAGGTAACTCACGACGCACCCGCCAGTGAGCATAAATAATCATGCTGATAGCATAAATACAGCGATGCAGGATCAGCGCCAGTCTGTCGCCATCCGGGCTGTTCGCATGCCGTCCCTGCACACGAGCGCAGTGCGCGTAGGCACGTATCACTTTGCGCCAAGTAGCAATCGATTGTGCGAAGCGCTCTTCTTCGATGGTTCCCAGAGGCAGTGTCTTGTTGGCATAGCCTTTAGACAGGTCTTCTTCGATGAAGGCCAGCGGAATCCGCGTCTGTTCGAGTAACTGCAAATAGATATCGGCATTTGGCGGCGTCTGGAGCAGCAAATCGAGAAACTTGTTGATTTCGATCTGCGCCAGCGGTGGGTCGGCCAGCGTAAAACGGGCAATAATCTGGTAGCCGGCTTGCAGGTCAGTGATGTTCATCGCTTGCGAAAGTTCATGATTGATCAGGCGCTTGGTGTAAGAGTTCGCTATCTGGCAGTCATAATGTTCTCGATCCGCCTATTGGTTCAGTCGCTTTCGACGAATGAAAAGATACGTGCTCCCAATCGCGGAAGATCAACTCGTCGCCCTGCTAATCTACGGTTTTACGCATGGCCAAAATAATCTGGTCACCGAGTTTACGGCCATCCACCGGCGGGCGCTGCGGCGAGTCGTTCCGTTGCAGCGAGGCCCAAATCGGATTTGGAAAATGAGGATCGTCGTGCCAACGGGGAATGACGTGCCAATGAACATGCGGAGTCATGTTTCCCAGGCTGGCCAGATTGATCTTGTCTGGCCGACATACATTGCACAGCGCCCGTTCAACGGCAAACACGACATTCATCAACTGCGCGCGTTCGGTGGCCGGCAGATCGGTCATTTCTTGTCGGTGCGAATGCAGAATCACCCGGCAGTATCCCGGATACGCCGGATCATCAATCATCACGACCCGACACAAGGCGTTTTCCCAAATCACCTCGCCACCTGGCGAATCACAGAGATCACATGCATCGACCAACGTTTCGACCACCTTTCAACTCCTTCCAACCAGCCGGCAACCCATAGCCGACTTCAATCGGGAAGATAATCGCCGCGTTTAGCCGCCGCCAGGAATTAGGTCACGAAGGGATTGACAAAGCGTCTAATTTTGTAGAGCGCTGAATAAGTGCCTGTTCCGGCTGCCACACCAAACGAGCGGCGCACGGCGGCAAGACCAGTCCAATGAATCGACAAGCTGGCAAGCCACAGGCAACGAAGTGATTCGCCGATGCAGTCAGTTTCCTGAATTCAGCGAACCGCTTGCTATTTCGCTACCCGGCATCGCATCGACAGCGCTTCGGCAGCAAGATGACGGCGAAAGGAAAATTGCGGTCGGATGTTTATATCATTGCGCCGAGCAGCAGGCACTACAGCAGCACACGCTCGATACCGCCATCGTTGGCCTGCGCGATGTAACGTGCCAGCCACGCTTCACCCAACAGATGTCGCGCCATCTCGACGACGATGTAGTCGGCTTCCGTCCCGGCATCGTCGTTGTAACGCGACAAGCCTTGCAGACACGACGGACACGAGGTCAGCACCTTGACCTGACCGCCAAAGCCGTCGGTGCGCAATTTGGTCGCGCCGCGCTCGATTTCCTGCTGCTTGCGGAAGCGGACCTGCGTAGACACGTCGGGACGGGTTACCGCCAGCGTTCCCGACTCGCCACAACAACGGTCGGACAATTCGACCGGCTGCCCCAGCAGGCCGTTGACCACCCGGATCGCCTGCGTGGTGCGCATCGGTGCATGACAGGGATCGTGATACAAGTAACGGGCACCGCCAACGCCGTCGAGTCTGACGCCTTTTTCGAGCAGATACTCGTGAATATCGAGCAGGCGGCAGCCGGGAAAGATCTGTTCGAAATGGTATTTTTCGAGCTGATCCAGGCAGGTGCCGCAGGAGACGATCACCGTTCTGATGTCCAGGTAATTGAGTGTGTTGGCCACCCGATGGAAGAGGACCCGGTTGTCGGTGGTGATTGCCTGCCCTTGGTCAGCTTCACCAGCAGCCGTCTGTGGATAGCCGCAACAGAGGTAGCCGGGCGGCAGAACGGTCTGTACGCCAATTTCGAAGAGCATCGCCTGGGTCGCCAGCGCCACCTGCGAAAAAAGCCGTTCCGACCCGCAGCCGGGAAAGTAGAAAACGGCTTCGCTTTCGTGCTGCGCCGCGTCCACTTTGCGCGGGTTGCGGATCACCGGCACGATCTTGTCGTCTTCGATGTCGAGCAGCGCGCGCGCCGTGCGTTTGGGAACGCCGGCGGGCATCGGCTTGTTGAAGAAATGGATCACTTGCGCACGCAGCGCGGGCCGGCCGAGCGTCGCTGGCGGTTGTCGCGTCTGCCCTTGCACCAGATGCAGGGATTTGGCCAGACGATGGCCGAAGCGTTGCAAGCGGTAGCCCCAAGCGATCATCACTTGGCGGACCAGCTTGATCGTCGCCGGATCCTTGACTGTCAGGAAGGCCATCGCCGCCGCTTTCGCCGGCACGAATTTCTTCTTGCCCTGTTCGCGCAGCAGGTTGCGCATGCGCACCGAGACGTTACCGAAATCGATATCGACCGGACACGGCTTGACGCATTTGTGACAGATCGTGCAGTGATCGGCCACGTCGTTGAATTCATCGAAATGGCGCAGCGATACGCCGCGCCGGGTCTGTTCTTCGTAAAGAAAGGCTTCGATGAGCAGCGAGGTGGCGAGAATCTTGTTGCGCGGCGAATAGAGCAGGTTGGCACGCGGCACATGCGTCGAACAGACCGCCTTGCATTTGCCACAGCGCAGGCAGTCCTTGATCATCGTCGCGATGTTGCCGATCTCCGACTGTTCCATGATCAGCGATTCGGTACCGAGCAGTGAAAAAGACGGCGTATAGGCACGCGCCAGGTCGGCGCCCGGCAGCAGCTTGCCGGCATTGAAACGGCCTTGCGGGTCGACGCGCGCCTTGTAGGTGCGGAACGGCGCGATCTCGTCTTCCGAGAGAAATTCCAGCTTGGTGATACCGATGCCGTGCTCGCCGGACACGACGCCGTCGAGACGGCGCGCCAGCGCCATGATCCGTTCGACGGTGGCGTAGGCGGTCTGCAGCATCGGATAGTCATCCGAATTGACCGGGATGTTGGTATGCACGTTGCCATCGCCGGCATGCATGTGCAGGGCGACGAACAGACGGCTGCGCAACACCCGGCGATGAACTGCGGCGATCCCGTCGATCACCGGCTGAAAGAGCACCCCGTCGAAAATGGCCGTCAGTTGCGGGCGCAACTCGCGCTTCCACGAAACACGCAGGGAATGATCCTGCAGACGATGGAACAGCGTCGGCTCGGCAGCACGATTTTGCAACGGCGTGACGACGATGCCGAAAGCAGGGAATTGCTCTTCGGCCGCGGCGAGCGGCAGGTCGAGATGGTCGAGCAACCATTGCCAGCGTCGGCGCAGCGCGCCGATCGCCGCCAGCGCCCGCGTTCGCCGGTCGCCGATCAACAAGGTTTTATCGACTTCGCTGTCGCCGCGATTGAGCGGCAGATCGCCGCTCAGAAAATCGGCCAGCGCCGCGCAGAGATCGAGCTTGTTGCGGATCGACAGTTCGATATTCAGGCGCTCGATGCCGTCGCAGTATTCGCCCATGCGCGGCAGCGGGATCACCACGTCCTCGTTGAGCTTGAAGGCATTGGTATGCCGTGAGATGGCTGCCGTCCGCGAACGGTCAAGCCAGAAAGTCTTGCGCGTCTCGGCGTCTACCGCGATGAAGCCTTCGGCGCTGCGTCGATTGCACAGGCGGACGATTTCCGAAGCGGCATTCATCACTGCGTCGGGATCGTCGCCGACCAGATCGCCGATGAGCACCATTTTAGGACGGCCGACGGCTTCGGCTTTGCGCTTGGCTTTCGTCGCGTAACCGACGGCACGCAGATAACGTTCGTCGAGGTGTTCGAGACCGGCCAGCTGCACGCCGGCCTGACGACCGGCGCCGCCCGGTTTGAAATGATCGCTGATCTCGACGATTGCCGGCACCGCTTCGCGTACCTGGCCGAAAAATTCCAGGCAGACGGTACGAGTGTGCGGCGGCATCTGGTGCAGCAGCCAGCGCGCAGCGACGATCAGCCCGTCGGTCCCTTCCTTCTGCACGCCCGGCAGCCCGGCGAGAAATTTGTCGGTGACGTCCTTGCCGAGCCCGGCCTTGCGGAAATGCGCACCGGGAATTTCCAGGATTTCCGGCGCGCCATGGAGCGTGCGGCCGTCACGGCGAAAACGCCTGATTTCGAAGCGCGTCAGCGCCTGCTCGTGAATCTTGCCGAAATTGTGTTCGAGTCGCGTCACTTCCAGCAGATGACCGCTCGGATCGACCAGCCGCCACCAGGCCAGATTGTCGAGCGCCGTTCCCCAGAGCACCGCTTTCTTGCCGCCGGCGTTCATCGCCACGTTGCCGCCGATGCACGACGCTTCGGCAGAGGTCGGATCGACGGCGAAGACACGACCGGCGGCGGCGGCCGCTTCGGCGACGCGCGCCGTCACCACGCCGGCGCCGGTGCGGATCGTCGCGTACGGCCGCTCACAACCGGGCAAGGTCAGTTCTTCGACCGCGCCGATGTCGATCAGCTTTTCGGTATTGATCACCGCCGTCAGCGGCGACAGCGGGATCGCACCGCCGGTGTAGCCGGTTCCCCCGCCACGCGGGATGATCGTCAGACCGAGTTCGATGCAGCCGCGCACCAGGGGCACGACCTCGTCCTCGTCATCCGGGTAGAGGACGACGAACGGATATTCGATGCGCCAGTCGGTGGCATCGGTGACATGCGAAACACGCGCCAGTCCATCGAAAGCAATATTGTCGCGGCGGGTATGCGGCTGCAACACGCGCCGCACGCGTGCGCGCAAGCGCGCCGTGTCGTCGAAATGCCGCTCGAAGCGGGACACCGCCGCGTCGGCGGCTTCGATCAAGGTGCGTACCCGCTGGTGTCCCTGACGACGCTTCTCGACTTCCCGCAGGCGGTGACGCAGCGCATCGATCAGCGCCGTGCGCCGTTGACGGTTGGCCAGCAGATCGTCCTCGAGATACGGGTTGCGCTGCACCACCCAGATGTCGCCGAGTACTTCGTAAAGCATGCGCGCCGAACGGCCGGTGACGCGCTCGGCGCGCAGTTGGTCGAGAATTTCCCAAGCCTCGCGGCCCAGCAGCCGGATGACGATCTCGCGATCGGAAAATGAGGTGTAGTTGTAGGGGATTTCGCGCAAACGTGCGTCCATCGGGTCGCCCCCTGACGACAAAGCGCGCATTTTAGCCCGGCGCCCGGCAGGAGCCGCCCAGGACAAGCTGAAAAAATGTCTGCGCAGGGCAAAGCACAAAGCGCGCGACGTACAGATCCAAGAAAAAGCGCACGGTCGAATCAGGTGACGCGCTACGCCACGATTCGCCCGCGCAGTCATTTCTGCGTTGCTTTCCTAAACATTGCAATGTCCTCGCCGTTGGCTAGTATGGGAATACCCCTTGTCCACCCGTCCGGCGCGTTTTCTTTGCGAACCGACGAGGCGCAGGACGCGCCGTAGCTGCCGGAGTGCAGACTGGCAAAGCTTTCATCCAATCGAACGAGAACCCGATGACCGATATCGGCAACGCATCGCAACCGCCAACCACCGCCGGCGACCCTGCCTACACCGCAGGCCTGCGCGAAGATTTGCTGCACCACGATCCGCTGCTCGACTGTCTGGTGCAGTTGACCCGATTGCATGGCCGGCCAAGCACGCGCGCAGCACTGTCGGCTGGCCTGCCTCTCGGTGACGGCGTGCTGACACCCTCGCTCTTCCGGCGTGCCGCGGCGCGTGCCGGTTTCTCCAGCCGGGTCGTCCGGCGGACATTGACGGCCATCGATCTGGCGCTGCTGCCGGTGGTTCTGCTGCTGAAAGACGACGAAGCCTGCCTGTTGCTCGGCTGGGAGGAAGATGGCCAGACGGCGCAACTGCTCTTCCCCGATACCGGCCAAGGGGAAGTCCGTTTGACGCAGGCTGAACTCGACGAGCGCTATCTGGGAATCGCCATTTTTGCGCGACCGCGCTTCAATTTCGACGCGCGGACGCCGGAAATCGGCAAGGTCGTCGATCGTCACTGGTTCTGGGGCGCACTGATCGAACAGGCCCCTCTTTATCGCGACGTCCTCGCCGCCGCGCTACTGATCAATATCTTCGCCCTGGTCATGCCGTTGTTCACCATGAACGTCTATGACCGTGTGGTCCCGCACAACGCCATGGAAACGTTGTGGATGCTGGCTTTGGGCGTTCTGCTGGTACTGGCGATGGACTTTGTCCTGCGCCTCTTGCGTGGCCGCTTCATCGATCTGGCCAGCGCACGCATCGACGTCAAGCTTTCCGCGATGATCATGGAGCGCGTACTCGGCATGCGCCTGGAAGCGCGACCGGCCTCGGTCGGCTCATTTTCTTCCAGCCTGCGCTCTTTCGAATCCGTGCGCGATTTCATCGCTTCGGCAACTGTATCGGCAGTCATCGACTGTCCGTTCGCACTGGTGTTTCTGCTGGTGATCGCCTGGATCTCGTGGCCACTGGTGCTGATCCCGCTGCTCAGTCTGGTCGTCGGCGTGATCTATGCCTACCTGGTGCAGCATCGCATGCACGAACTGGCCGAAACGACGTATCGGGCGACGGCCTTGCGCAACGCGGCGCTGATCGAAAGCCTGACCGCGCTGGACACCATCAAGACGCAGAATGCCGAAAGCGTCATCCAGAACAAATGGGAACAGACTACCGCTTTCCTCTCGCGCACCAACGTGCAACTGCGCCTGTTGTCGTCGTCGGCCAGCAACGGCGCTTCCGCCATCGCACAGGTGGTCAACGTGGTTCTGGTCATCGCCGGCGTTTATCTGATTCAGGATCGGCAACTGACCATGGGTGGTCTGATCGCAGTGACCATGCTCGGCGGCCGGGCGATCGCGCCTTTGGCGCAGGTGGTGGCGTTGCTGATGCAGTTTCAGAACGCGCAGATGGCCCTGCAGTCGCTCGAAAAGATCATGCAGCAACCGGTAGAACGTCCCGACGCCTCCGCTTTCATCCATCGTCCGCACCTGCGTGGCGAGATCGAATTCCGCAACGTCTCTTTCAATTACCCGGGGCAGGGCGAAGCCGCTCTGCGTGACGTGACGTTCAGCGTTGCACCGGGCGAGCGGGTGATCGTTCTCGGGCGTACCGGTTCGGGCAAGAGCACACTGCAGAAACTGATGCTCGGTCTCTACCTGCCGAGTGATGGCGTCATCCGCATCGACGGCATCGATCTGCGCCAACTCGACCCGGCGGATTTGCGGCGCAATATCGGTTGCGTCGGACAGGACCCGACGCTGTTTTTCGGCACCCTGCGCGAGAACATCTCCATCGGCGCCCCGTATGCCGACGATACGGCGATCGTCGGCGCGGCCGAAATGGCTGGCTTGGCTGAATTCGTCAATCGGCACCAGAAAGGTTTCGACATGCCCATCGGCGAACGCGGGGAATCGCTGTCCGGTGGCCAACGACAACAGGTCGCCATCGCCCGCGCGCTCCTGCTCGAACCGCCCATCCTGCTTTTCGACGAGCCGACCAGTTCGATGGATTTTTCCACCGAACATGCTTTCAAGGAGCGTCTGAAAGCGTTTGCCGCCAACAAGACAATGATCATCGTCACGCATCGCACCAGCCTGATCGATCTGGCGACCCGCATCCTGGTCGTCGATGAAGGCAAGATCGTCGCCGATGGTCCGCGCGAGCAGGTCATCGCCGCGCTGCAATCCGGGCGCATCGGACGGGGGGCGGCATGAATTCGATTTTCAAACGCCTGATCGGCCTCTGCAAGCGCCTTTTCGCCTGGCTGGAAAGCCTGCGCGGCTGGCTGCAACCCACTTTCGATCGCTGGATCAATCAGACCGCCAAAATCGACCAGGTCGTCGACCGGCAGGGTTTCGTCGCCGACAGCGATTACG
>WBZT01002592.1_pt1 | contig 12458 bp, 10 predicted proteins | sample 5204241 | NCBI WGS metagenome assembly WBZT01 (sample SAMN12344358, study PRJNA552823) | activated sludge metagenome | biome: Activated sludge suspended growth; feature: Nitrification reactor; material: Wastewater; isolation source: activated sludge from nitrification reactor of wastewater... | reverse complement strand
GTCGGTGACAATGGTGGCCGCCTTGAACGCCCCGTCTTCTTCGAATAGAACATGCATTACGCTGATTATAACCCACAGAATTCAATGATTTGCGGCACAAATTCGGGGAAGCGCGGAAAGCTGTGATCGCCCCCCTCAAGGATGATCTGGCGGCTGCCGGCATAGCGCTCAAGCGCCTGACGGTAGTCGAGCACTTCGTCGCCGGAGTCGACCAGCAACAGATAGCGCGCCGGCGTCACGCCCGGCGTCTCGAGCGCGCGTAACTGTGCGACATGCTCGGCCGTGAACTCGAAGGTCTCACCGGTATGAAAGTTGCTGTGCGTCCCGACGAGTCCGCCGAGCAGAACCGGCGCCATCACTGCCGGGTTGATCAGGACTGCGCGCAGATCGTGTCTTTCGGCCAGCCAGGTGGCGTAATAGCCGCCGAGCGAACTGCCGACGAGCGTCGTCGGTCCTTCGGCGCAGGCCAGCAGATGCTCGGCGCAAGCGATGGCTGCCAGCGGAGCGGGCGGCAGCGTCGGGCAGGAGAACCGGTCAGCGAAACCGGCAGTCGCCAGGCGTTCGCCGAGCAGCCTGGCCTTCCACGATGCCGGCGACGAGCAAAAGCCGTGCAGATAGAGAATCCGCGCGCGCGCCACGTCAGCCATTGGTCCAGGAAATCACGTCATAGTGCCAGGTGGCCAGGACGACGAGGCCGAAAGCGATGCGATACCAGGCGAAAAGCGAAAAGTCGTGCGTACTGATATAGCGCAGCAAGCCGCGCACGGCCCAGAACGCCGAGAGGAAGGAGGCAACGAAACCAACGACCCACATCCCGAGATCATCGAAGGAGAGCAGCGCACGTTCCTTGTACAGTTGATAGATGCCTGCCCCGATCAGCGTGGGCATGGCCAGAAAGAAGGAAAACTCGGTGGCCGCACGTCGCGACAGCCCGAACAGCAGGCCGCCGATGATCGTCGCTCCCGAGCGCGAAGTGCCCGGGATCAGCGCCAGCGCCTGGGCGAGGCCCAGCTTGATGGCGTCGCCCAGCGAGAGATCGTCGATCGACTCGACACGGATGCGGTGATCCCGGCGTTCGGCCCAGAGAATGACCAGTCCGCCGACGATGAACGCCGTCGCCACCACCGGTGCGTTGAACAGGTAGGCCTTGATGGCCTTGCCGAAGAGCAGGCCGATGATCGCCAGCGGCAGGAAGGCAACCAGCACGTTGAGCGCAAAACGCTGCGCCGCACGGTCGTTCGGCAGGCCGCGCAGCACCTGGCCGATTTTCGCACGATACTCCCAGCAGACGGCGAGCATCGCGCCCGACTGGATGACGATGTTGAACAACTTGCCCCGTTCGTCGTTGAAATCGAGCAGTTCGGCGGTGAGGATCAGGTGGCCGGTCGAAGATACCGGCAGGAACTCGGTGACCCCCTCGACGACGCCGAGAATCAGGGCTTTCAGCAGCAGCAGCAGGTCCACAGCGGACTTTCGGGAAAAGCCGGAATTCTAACACTCAGGGGCGGGTTGCTCGCTCCAGAGCCATCAGCCAGGCGATCGCCTGCTCGCGATGTTCGCCGCACATTTCGCCTGAAGGCTGCAGTCCCGCGCAGAATGCCGGCCGCTCGGGGCGGCCCCAGAGGCGACAGCGCAGGTCGTCGCTCAGATTGACGCAGGGCTCACCGGCTGGCTTGCCCGCGGGGTGGCCGGGAATAGGCGTGGCGATCGACGGCGCAATGCAACAGGCGCCGCATCCCGGGCGGCAGTCACGCCGCGGCATCGACCGCGGCCGGCGGCCGCCGAACGCTCGCCGCCGGCGACGCGTTCTGGCTGCCGGCGCTTTCGCTGCTGCCCTGACCGAGCCGTCGCGAGAGCGCTGCCGCGGCTTCGCGGGTGTTCTGAGCCATCGGGCTGTCCCAGTCCAGGTCGAAGTTGCCGATGATGCCCAGCGAGGTGATGGCGGCGACCATCCGCCCGCTGTGATCAAAAACCGGGGCGCTGAAACCGTTGATTCCCGGCGTCACGCTGCCCGAAGCACGGGCAATGCCGCGCTGGCGGATTTCGTCAAGGTGCACCGTCAGCGCCGCCAGCAACGCTGCCGGCGGCGCCTTCCTTGCTGCGGCAGCCGCCTGAACTTCCGCCTCGACCATTTTCCGCAGGTACGGCGAGCGATAGAAGGCAGCGAAGGCGAGTCCAGTGGCCGACGAGGTCAGCGGCAGCACGGTGCCGGTGCGCAGCGTGACGGTCACCGGCCCGCCGGCTTCGACCCAGCGCACACAGGTTGCCCCGTGGTTGCCCCACATGGCGAGCGCGACCGTCTCGCCGATCCGCTCGCAGAGGTCGTCAAGCACAGGCCCGGCCAGCCGCACGGCATCCAGCCGCGCCAGGCTCGCCAGGCCGAGTTCGAGAGAGAACTCTCCGAGATCGTAGCGCCCGCTGTTGGCATCCTGTTCCACGAGACCCATGCGCATGAAGCTGACCAGATAACGGCGGGCCTTGGCCGCCGGCATGCCGGCGTTGCGCGCCAGGTCGCGCAGCACCATCGATCGACCGTTGGCCGCCAGAGCCCGCAGTAGCCGCGTACCGACCTCGATCGACTGGATGCCCTGGCGCTGAGTGGCCGCTGCCGCGGACGCCGTTGCCGGGTTCAACGCCGGCGGTCGTGGAGTGCTCAGGCGAGCGCCTGCAGCGCCGCCGCGTAGTCCGGCTCGTTCTTGATCTCCGCCACAAGCTGGCTGTGCAACACTCGATCTTCGGCGTCGAGCACGATCACTGCCCGTGCCGCGAGGCCCGCCAGCGGACCGTTGCGCAGAGCGACGCCGTAGTTCTCGAGGAACTCGCGACCACGCATGGTGGATAGCGTGACCACCTTATCCAGCCCTTCGGCAGCGCAAAAGCGGCTCTGCGCGAAAGGCAGGTCGGCGGAAATGCAGAGCACGACGGTGTTGGCGAGTTCGCTCGCCTGCTGGTTGAACTTGCGTACCGAGGTGGCACAGGTTGGCGTGTCGATACTGGGGAAGATATTCAGAACCTTGCGCTGAGCGGCAAAACTGCCCAGCGTGACATCGGCGAGGTCCTTTCCCACCAGGGTAAAGGCGGGCGCCAGATCGCCATTTTGCGGAAAATTGCCATCAACCTGAAACGGATTGCCAGCCAGCGTTACCGTGCTTGTCATCTTGATTCCTTGTCGAGTAGAAAGTTACGATGAGAGTCGCGTCAGCGACTCACGAACCTCCCCTCGCCCGCTTGCGGGAGAGGGGTCGGGGGGTGCGGGAAGCGGTCATGGTTTTCATTATCCGGGGTGCCTGACCAAGCCATGACCGTCGGGCAACTGGCGCACCTGCGAACAGTTGGCGTCAGTGCTCCTTGGTCCCCAGTTTTCGCCACGAGTTCAGCAACGAGGCCCGGTTGATTGGCGCAGCCGCTTCTCGACGCCGACGACGAGATAAGCGACAAGGCCGACGGCGAAAATCTCCAGCCACTGCTGCCAGCCGATCGGTGCCGTGGCAAACAGGCGATTCATCAGCGGCAGGTAGGTCAACGCCGCCTGCAACAGGGCCATGCTCAGCACGCCGTACCAGATGGCCGGATTGGAGAAGATGCCGACCCGTAGCGCCGAGAGCGTCAGTGAGCGGCAGTTGAAGAGGTACATCGCCTCGACGACGACAAAGACGTTGACCGCCACGGTGCGCGCTTCAGGCAGCGATTGCCCCGCCGCGAGTTCATGCAGAAAGAGTCCGAAGGAGCCCGCCAGCAGCAGCACGCTGACCAGCACGATCCTCCACATCAGCGCAGAGTCGAGAATCGGCGTGCCCGGCCGCCGTGGTGGGCGATGCATGACATTGTGTTCGATCGGCTCGAAGGCCAGCATCAGGCCGAGAAAGACGGCGGTCGTCATGTTGATCCAGAGAATCTGCAGCGGCGTGATCGGCAAGGTGGCCCCGGCGAGAATCGCCGCGACGATGACCAGGCCCTCACCAAAGTTCGTTGGCAGCGTCCAGGTAATGAACTTCACCAGGTTATCGTAAACCCCGCGCCCTTCCTCCACCGCCGCCTCGATGGCGGCAAAATCATCGTCGGTGAGCACCATCGCGGCCGCATCCTTGGCCACCTCGGTGCCTGCCAATCCCATGGCGATGCCAATGTCGGCCTGCTTGAGTGCCGGCGCGTCGTTGACCCCGTCGCCGGTCATTGCCACGACCTCGCCGTTCGCCTGGAGTGCCTGCACCAGGCGAAGCTTCTGCGTCGGATCGACGCGGGCAAACACGTTCACCGTCCGCACCACGCCACGCAGCCCCTCGTTGTCCAGCATGGCCAGCTCGCGACCCGTGAGCGCCGACTCGCCGGCCTTGGCAATCCCCAGTTGACGGGCGATCGACAAGGCCGTGACGGCATGGTCGCCGGTGATCATTTTGACCGTGATGCCCGCCTTGTGGCAGGTACGGACGGCGGCGATGGCTTTCGGGCGAGGCGGATCGACCATCCCGACCAGTCCGATGAACTGCAGCCCGGAATCGGCACTTGCGACCTCGAGCGACTTCGTCGAGCCGGCAGCGAGACGCGCTACGGCGAGTACGCGCAGGCCTGCGGCCGCCATGCTGCGCGCCGCCGCCTCGATCTCCTCCCGGCGCAGAGGCATGGCCAGACCCGCACGGTCGAGCATGCTCAGCGAGCGCGGCAACAACTGCTCGAGCGCGCCCTTGAAGTAGGCCCGGCGAACCCCCTCGATCTCGTGCAGGGTGGCCATGAACTGGCGTGCCGAATCGAAGGGAATCTCATCCAGGCGCGGAAACAGCTTCTGCAAGGTCCGCTCATCCAGCCCGGCTTTACGCGCGGCGACCAGCAGCGCGCCCTCGGTGGGGTCGCCGACCACTTCCCATTGCCGGTTACTCCTGCTCAACGCGGCATCGTTGCAGAGAACGCTGGCCAGCAGGCACTCGCGCAGTGCTCCGCCGACGTTCTGTCCGTCGCCAACCTTGCCGTTTGGCGCATAACCGCTGCCGCTGACCGTCGTCCGCTCGCCACCGGCGTAGATCTCGCGCACCGTCATCTGGTTCTCGGTCAGCGTGCCGGTCTTGTCGGAACAGATGACCGTCGTGCTGCCCAGGGTTTCCACCGCCGGCAGCTTGCGGATGATCGCCCGTCGCCTGGCCATGCGCGAGACACCGATGGCCAGGGTGATGGTCATCGCCGCCGGCAGTCCCTCGGGGATCGCGCCCACCGCCAGCGCCACCGCGGCCATGAACATGGCAAACGCCGATTCGCCGCGCCACATGCCGACGGCAAAGGTCAACACCGCCAGCAAGCCGATGGCGATCAGCAACCAGTTGCTGAATGCCGCCATCCGGCGCGTCAGCGGCGTCGTCAGATCCGGCGCCTCGGCGATCAGCCGGGAAATCCGGCCAGTCTCGGTGCGATCGCCGGTCGCCACCACCACGCCGGCACCCTGTCCACTGATCATCACCGTCCCGGCGTAGGCCATGTTGCTGCGTTCGGCGAGCAGGGTGTCTTCCGGCAGCGCCTCGCCGTGTTTGCCGACCGCCGTCGATTCGCCGGTCAGTGCCGATTCAATCGCTTGCAGAGCCTTGGCGCGAAACAGGCGCAGGTCGGCGGGTACCTTGTCACCCGCCGCAAGCAGGACGATGTCGCCGGGAACCAGTTCGGTCGAAGATCGGCGCTGTTTGCTGCCGCCACGCAGGACGGTCACTTCGCTGGTGACCGAACGTGCCAGCGCCGCCAGCGCATTCTCGGCCCGGCCTTCCTGGATGAAGCCGATGACCGCATTGATCAGCGTGACGCCAAAGATCACCCCCGAATCGACCCACTCACCGAGAACTGCCGTCACCACGCCGGCCAGCAGCAGAACCAGGACCAGCGGCTGGACGAACTGCAGGGCGAAGCGCAGCAACGGTCCCTTGCCCGGTCTTGGCGTGATCCGGTTCTCCCCGTGCTGCGCCCGACGGCTGGCCACTTCGTCATCGCCGAGTCCGTGCTCCAAGCTGGCGGTCAGTCGCATCGCCGTTTCGTCAGCGGCAAGGAAATGCCAGGCGACCGGTTTCACGGATTGTTCGCTCATCTCGGCCGGCTTCGCGGGGCCTGCTGGGCTTCTGTCGTCCCGCGACCTGGCGTCAGCGCCAGAACCCCTCGTGCGGCCCGAGTTGGTCGCTCACCATACACCAGGAGAGGGCAAGTCATCGCTGCCGTCGCGCGGCAGACGCATGCCCGGCCCAAGACCTGTGACCCCGTACCGCCAGCGCTGCTGGCGGCATTCCGACGGTGCGCAGTATTGACCACAGAAGTCCCCATCCTGATTGAGCGTTTTCGGTAGCAGGGAGCGGTTCGCGGCGGTTCCTGTAGTATTCTAGCATTCGGCGCGCCAGGCACCGCTGGCGCGTTTTCGGGTGCACCGAATGACCGGCAGCGAGAGGGTTGGGGGCTATTCGGGGAGCGTGGCGGTGGGCGGACCGGGGGACGGCAGCCTTGGGCGGCGCGCGGTGCACAAACACGGTCGTCGCCATCAATGGTTTGGAATTTCTGGAATGCTTTCACTTCGTGCAACCTGGCCCGTGCTGATTGCCCTGCTGCAGGCGATGCCGCTGGCCACCGGCGCCCTGGCACACCCCGTCAGCGACGATGAGGGCGCGTCGTCCCCGGCATTTGTCGCAGCGCCGCGGCAGGCGGGTGACGACGGCGAATTCGCCGGTCTGCTGCCGCCAGTGGGCGGTGCTGCCGCCGGCGGGAGCGAGTGGTCAGTCGCCTGGTTCGATCGGGCAGCGCTGCACCCGGTTGCAGCTTCCGCCGCTGCCGGTGTCGATTCGTCTGATGCTTTGTCGATGGCGCTGCAACCGTTGAGCAAAGGCCAGAGTCGACCGGCTCGCGTGGGCCTGTCGCCGGCTGCGGCAATGCCCGCACCCGGAGCAGTTCCTGTCGCGGGCGAGGAGGCCGCTGCCGTGATCGCCGATCTGCAGCAGTCGCTGGTCAAGGTGATTGCCGAGGCAGTCGATGCGCAGATGAACCCGCAAGGGGTGGTGAGCTTTTCTCTGGCGGGCAGGGAGGGTTTTTACTACGCCGAGCGAGACGGGCAGGTCGCCGTCGTGCACGGCGATTTCTCGCTGGCGATCGTCGGCGACCACAGCGGGGGAACTGGCCCGCAGCGGGCGGTTGCCAGTGCTACGCAACACTCGCCGGCGCCCGAGAATCTCAATGCGGTGCAGCAGATCGCCCGGCTGAGCTGGGAAATTGTGAGTTATCCCCTGACCTGGGTGGTGATCCTGATGTTGCTGATCGGCAAGGTCGCGCTGCTGTTGGCCCAGCGCCGGGCGAGGAAACGACGACGCATCAAGCGCTCGACGAGCAGCCCGCCCGCCGGCGTGGTGCGCACGCGCAAGCGTATACGCTTCAGAATCAAGCGCCGTACCCCCGCGGTTGGCCTGCAGAAACCCTGAAAGCCGGCTCGCCTTGACCGGAGTGGGCTGCAAACGGTCATGGCTGTGACAGACATCCCGAATAATGAAGCCATGACCGTTCCCCTCACCCCCCGACCCCTCTCCCGCAAGCGGGCGAGGGGAGTTTCGCGAGTCGCTGGCGCGACTTTCTTAGTAACCACGGGGCTTGCTGCGAGCCCGCGCTGCATGGCGAGCGCCAGGACTTCGTCTTTCGTGAGATCCTCCAGAAGCCCCTTGGGCCCCTCGGGAAATCTGCGCAAGTATTCGTTTTCAAATGATATTCTTTGTTCAACCAGGTACGCGGCTTGCGGTATACTGGTTTTGACGCCGCTGCTACTGGATGCTCGGCGGCCTTCTTCCCCACCTCTCCATTTTCCCAGGAATCCATCATGTTGCAGAAGTTTGCGTCTTTCCCTGGAATTCAGGGACCTGTCGTGACCATCGTCATGGACGGCTACGGCATCGCCAAGTCTGCGGTCGGCAGCGCTATCGCTGCGGCGAGACAGCCGACCCTCGATCGTCTCTTTGCCAACTATCCGAATGTCTCCCTGCGCGCGCATGGCATCGCCGTCGGCATGCCTTCCGACGAAGACATGGGCAACTCCGAGGTTGGTCACAATGCCATCGGCGCCGGCCAGGTGTACAGTCAGGGGGCCTCCCTGGTCGCCGACGCAATCGCCTCGGGTTCGATCTGGCAGGGCGCCGCCTGGCAGCAGATCGTCGCCGGCGCCACCGCCGGCCGCGGGGTCATTCACTTCATCGGGCTCTTCTCGGACGGCAATGTGCACAGCCATATCGATCACCTGCGGGCGATGGTTCTGCGCGCCAGGGAAGAGGGCGTCCGGGCGGTGCGGGTGCATGTCCTGCTCGACGGGCGCGACGTTCCCGAGACGAGTGCGCTCGAATATGTGCTTCCCTTCGAAGCCTTCCTGGCCGAGGTCAGTGGCAGCGACTTCGACGCCCGGATCGCTTCCGGTGGCGGCCGGATGAACATCACCATGGACCGCTACGAGGCGAACTGGAACATGGTCGAGAAAGGCTGGCACACCCACGTCCTCGGCGCAGGCGAGCAGTACGCCAGTGCTTCAGCCGCGATCGATGCCCTGCGCGCCAAATTTCCCGGGACGATCGACCAGGATCTGCCGCCCTTCGTCATCGCCCGTGACGGGCGGGCCGTCGGCACGATCGAGGACGGTGACTCGGTGGTATTTTTCAACTTCCGAGGCGACCGCTCGATCGAGATCACGCGCGCCTTCGAAGAGACGGCTTTCGACAAGTTCGACCGCGTCCGTGTACCTTGCGTAAGCTATGCCGGCATGTTGCAGTACGACGGCGACCTCAAGCTTCCCAAGCGTTTCCTGGTTGATCCGCCAGCGATTCTCGACACCATGGGCGAGTGGTTTGCCAAGTCCGGAATTACCCAGTTCGCCTGCTCGGAAACGCAGAAATTCGGGCACGTGACCTATTTCTGGAACGGTAACCGCTCGAACAAGTTCGACGGGGAAACCTACCAGGAGGTGCTCAGCGACGTGGTGCCTTTCGAGCAGCGTCCGTGGATGAAAGCCGCCGAAATCGCCGACGCCATGATCGAAGCCCTCAAGAGTGGCCGCTACCGGACGCTGCGCTGCAATTTCGCCAATGGCGACATGGTCGGCCATACCGGCCACTTCCGCGCGGCGACGATGGCCATCGAGGCCCTGGACCTGCAACTGGCGCGTATCCTGCCGGTCGTCGACGCGCTCGGCGGCGTCGCCCTGATCACCGCCGACCATGGCAATGCCGACGAGATGTACGAAATCGACAAGAAGACCGGGCAACCGGCAAAGAACCCGAACGGATCGTTCAAGGCCAAGACTTCACACACGCTCAACCCGGTTCCCTTGATCCTCTACGACAACGTCACCGGCGGCAAGCTGAGCCTGCAACAGACGGCCACCGCCGGCCTGTCCAACATCGCCGCGACGATAGCGAATCTTGTCGGCCTGGAGAAGCACGCCAAGTGGGACGAGAGCCTGCTTGAGGTCAAGTAAGGCAGGCTGAGGCCGGATGTGGCGCGGTGCCCGACGGTGAACATCGCGTCAGCGGCGCACCAGGCCTGTCCTCAACCCGGACGACTGCCGGCGCCGATCAAGTCAGAATCTCGCGCAGCGCCTCGACCAGCACGGCACATTGTTCGTCGGTACCAATCGTGATGCGCAGGTGTTGGTCGATGCGTGGCGAGCGAAAATGGCGAACAATGATGCCGCGCAGACGCAATTGTGCGGCGAGCTCGCCCGCGTCGCGTTGCGGGTGACGGACAAAGATGAAATTGGCCGCCGAGGGCAGGACCTTGAAAGCGAGCGCCAGGAGCTCGTTGCGGAGTACTTCGCGGCTGTCGATGACCGCTTGCCGCGTGCGCTCGAAGTACTCCTGATCGCCCATCGCGGCGATCGCTCCGGCAATCGCCAGGCGATCGAGCGGATAGGAATTGAAGCTGTTCTTGACCCTTTCGAGCGCTTCGATCAGCTCGGTGTGGCCGACTGCATAACCGACGCGCAAGCCAGCCAGCGAACGCGACTTCGACAGCGTATGGACGACCAGCAGGTTGCGGTGACGATTGACCAGGGCAATCGCCGACTCGCCACCAAAGTCGATGTAGGCTTCATCGACGACCAGCACCGACTGGCGATGCACGAGCAGCAGTCGTTCAATGGCGGCGATGGGCAGCAGGCAACCCGTGGGTGCATTGGGGTTGGGGAAGATGATGCCCCCGTTGGCCACCGCGTAGTCGTCGAGGCGAATCTGGAAATCATCAGTAAGCGGGACGGTGAGATGGGCAATGTCATACAGGGAGCAGTAGACCGGGTAGAAGCTGTAGGTAATGTCGGGGAAGAGAATCGGCAAGTCGTGCCTGAGCAGCGCCATGAAGGCGTGCGCCAGCACTTCGTCGGACCCGTTACCGACGAAAACCTGTGGCGGTGTGATACCGAACTCGCTGTAGCGAGCTGCAATCGCCTGCTTGAGGTGGTCGGCATTCGGGTCCGGGTAGAGACGCAACGACTGTCCGTCATTCGCCAGTTGCTCAACAATTGCGGCGGCGACGAGCGGTGACGGTGGGTAGGGATTCTCGTTGGTGTTCAGCTTGACGAGATTGGGCAGCTTCGGCTGCTCCCCCGGAACGTAGGGCGTCAGGCGGTGAACCAGGGGACTCCAGTAGCGGCTCATGAAAGGCGGCTCGGCTTGAATGCACGCGAAGCGCGAAATGGTATCATGCGCGTCTGTCGATCGACGCGTATTTGCTGATCGTCGCCGGCAGCCGGCAGCAGCAAACCCAACCTCTCGCCGAGAACGCCCCTTTCCACCCCCGACATGCCACCGTGCAATGGTGTCCCGATGCGGCAAGCAGAAGTCTCCCGAAACACGCTCGAAACCCGGATCAGCGTTCGTCTGAATCTGGAGGGCAGCGGCCGGGGCAGCTTTGCCACCGGCGTTCCCTTTCTCGATCACATGCTCGAGCAGATTGCGCGGCATGGACTGATCGACCTCGAAGTCGAGGCCCGTGGCGACCTGCATATCGATGCGCACCACACGGTCGAAGACATCGGCATCACTCTCGGCCAGGCGCTGTGTCGAGCCTGCGGTGACAAAAAGGGTCTGCGGCGCTATGGGCACGCCTATGTCCCTCTCGACGAAGCACTGTCGCGGGTGGTGGTCGATCTCTCCGGGCGGCCGGGGCTTGAGTTCCAGGTCGAGTTCAAGCGCGCGATGATCGGCGCCTTCGACGTTGACCTGATACACGAGTTCTTCCAGGGACTGGTCAATCACGCCATGCTGACCGTGCACATCGACAATCTGCGCGGCGACAACGCGCACCACCAGGCGGAAACGATCTTCAAGGCCTTTGGTCGCGCGCTGCGCATGGCGGTCGAAGAAGACCCGCGCGCCAGCGGCAACATTCCATCGACCAAAGGCTCGTTGTAATGCCCGAACTGACGGCGCAGCGCGGAGCCATCGTCGTTGTCGACTACGGCATGGGTAACCTGCGCTCGGTGTGGCAGGCGCTGGTACGTGTCGCCGAGGGTCGTCAGGTCGTCGTTTCGGCAGACGCTGAGGTGGTCCGTGCCGCCGAACGGGTGGTCTTCCCGGGTCAGGGAGCGATGCCCGACTGCATGCGTGAAATCGAGGTCCGTGGTCTGCGTACGGCGGTTCTCGAGGCGGCCAGAAACAAGCCTTTTCTCGGCATCTGCATCGGCCAGCAGATGCTCTTCGAGCACAGCGAGGAAGGCGATGTGGCGGGGCTCGGTGTCATTCCGGGGCGGGTTCGTCGCTTTCCGGGCAGGCAAATGTTCGACGCCGCAGGCCAGCGGCTGAAGGTGCCACACATGGGCTGGAACCAGGTCTGGCAGACCCGCGACCACCCTCTGTTCACAGGCATTGCCGACGGTGCACGGATGTATTTTGTACACAGCTATTTCGTCGTTCCGGCGGACGAGGCATGCATCGTCGGAACGACCGATCATGGTATCCCCTTTACCAGCGCAGTGGCGCGGGATAATATCTTCGCCATTCAGTGCCACCCGGAAAAAAGCTCGCCGGCCGGTCTTGTCATGCTGGCCAATTTTGTTGCCTGGAAGCCCTGAGTGACCGCCGCTTTGCTGTCCGTCTCCACTCATTTTTTCCGTTTTCAATATGCTGATCATTCCCGCGATTGACCTCAAGGACGGACAATGCGTCCGGCTCAAACAGGGCCTCATGGACCAGGTGACCGTGTTCTCCAATTCTCCGCGCGAGCAGGCTGGCCGCTGGCTGGCACAAGGAGCGCGGCGCCTGCACGTGGTCGATCTCGACGGCGCTTTTGCCGGCAAGCCGAAGAACGAAAGGGCGATCCGGGAAATCGTTCAGGAAGTGGGTGATGACATTCCGGTGCAGCTCGGCGGGGGTATCCGCGACCTCGACACGATCGAGCGTTGCCTCGATGACGGGGTCAGCTATGTGATCATCGGAACTGCCGCGGTGAAGAATCCCGGGTTCCTGCACGACGCCTGCGGCGCA
>WBZT01002591.1_pt1 | contig 12460 bp, 7 predicted proteins | sample 5204241 | NCBI WGS metagenome assembly WBZT01 (sample SAMN12344358, study PRJNA552823) | activated sludge metagenome | biome: Activated sludge suspended growth; feature: Nitrification reactor; material: Wastewater; isolation source: activated sludge from nitrification reactor of wastewater treatment... | reverse complement strand
AAGCAGGTAATGAAAATGAACAGTATTCATCCACCACAATGGCAGTTATGTACAGGCGATTCATTGGAAATTGATTCTTTAATGCGCACATCGTTTTTCTTAAAAGGCAATACCAATGCAGCCCTCAATACTGTATTTTTGGTTGACAGTAAATTTCATCTTCGTGGCATATATGATGGTGCCGATTTGCTTGAGATGAAACGATTGAAAGACGATATAAAAATTCTTAGTTACGAAACAAGACAAAAATCAAAGTAAGATGAAACAGATTTTAATGAATGAGAAACTTACTTTCAGAGTAGTAGCAATTATTTCAGTAGTTGTATTAGGCATGGTGATGCTGCTGAGTCAGAAAGTGCTTCCACGCCCGGAAACGCCTCCGGAATTTACGAAGTACCTGCCCGGTTTAAATGCTTTGGTAAACGGAACCTGTTTTATCCTGCTGCTGATTTCATTTTATTTTATTAAAAAGAAACGAATAGACATTCATAAAAAAATAAACCTGCTTACTTTTTTATTGAGTGCTGTTTTTATTGTTTCGTATTTTTTATATCACTATTTAGCTGAAGAAACCAAATATCCTGTTGACCATCCGCTGCGCGGAGTGTATTTATTCATTTTAGCATCTCATATTATTCTTGCTGCCATAGTAATGCCCTTGGTACTGTTATCATTTTATTACGGCCTAAAAATGGATGTGCGAAAACATCGTAAGCTGACAAGGTTTTCATTTCCTATATGGCTGTATGTTACATTAACAGGCGTGATTGTATATCTGATGATATCACCTTACTATTCATTTAACCAATAAAATTTTCTGTTTACTTTTTTACCAGTTGGTCAAGTGAGCCTATAATTACATTCACTTGTTTAATAAGCTCTGATACTTTTACTGATAGCTCGAACGAGTACTCATTGTCTTTGGCCTTGCGTTCTACCTGATCTATTAATACTCCTACAGAATTGTTGTTGAATATTTTCAGACTTGATTTTATTTTATGCGCTGCCTTATACAGTTTCTTCATATCCTTGTCTTCTATGGCCTGTAACATTTCGCTGAGCAATTCAGGAAATTGTACTTGCAGCATCTTTATCAAGGAAGCTGTTTCTTTTTTATCACCTGCCATTAAAGCAAGGAGGTTCTCATAAATTTCATTAACATTAAAAGATGATTCCGATTCAGCTGCATCATTCAATTTATCATTTTTCAATGGAAGATGTTGCGCTATCAGGTCAAAAAGTTGTTCAGGCATGTAGGGTTTAGTTAAAAAGCCGGACATACCAGCAGCTTTTGCCTTCTCTTTCTCTGCACTTGACTCATAAGCCGTCAATGCAAGAATAGGGATTGCATTAACAGGACCGGATAGTTTACTTCGTATATGCCCGGCCAGTTGGTAACCATCCATTCCAGGCATCTGAACATCTGTAATTACCATACTGAAGTTACCTTTTTCAAGAAGATTCAAAGCCTCTTCACCATCGGTTGCCAGTGCTACTTTATAGCCTTTCTTCTGCAACATTGTTTTGGCAAGAAACTGATTTATTTTATTGTCTTCTACCAATAATATTGTTACATCTTCTGTAGCGGTGGGTTCATTTACAATATTTTTTCTGTCTGACTTAACAGCTTTATAAGGCAGCTCAATAACAAAGTTGCATTTTGAACTTTCAAGCTTCACTGAAATTTTTCCTCCACAAGCCATAATCATACCTCGTGCATTGATCAGTGACAACCCTAATCCGTATCCATTCAATCCATTCTGAGAAAACTGCGGATTGTTGAGCTCAAAGAAGTTATCAGGATGCGGAAAACTCTTTTTATTTACAATGTTGAATTTTACATTGATAAATATTTTGTTCTGTGAATGATATAATGCTAACTCAAGTTTATCGTTACTGGCAAATGAACCACCAAAAACAAGCGTGTTAAAAACAACTTTTTTAAGAATACCCTCATCAAGCAACACTTCATCACAAGCTTTAAAATCGGTATCGGATTCAACTTTCTTTCCGGGGAATTTTAAAAGAAATTTTTCGAGACACTCTTTTATCGTTTCGTTTAAAATAAAAGGATGCTCTACCGGGCAAACCTGACCTGTATTTACTCGCGCATAGTCTAATATTTCGTCAACAATATTTGATAATTGAAACGCTGATGAGAGAATAGTCTGAACATATTTTCTGTTCTCATCGGTAGCTACTGTTTCAGATAATAAATCGGCCATACCGATAATTCCATTAAGCGGAGTTCTCAACTCATGGCTAACATTTGCAAGAAATGTATCTTTTAGTAAAAGTGATTCTTCTGCTTTGTTCTTCTCTCTTTGTATTTCTTCCAGATCATATTTAAGCTGCAAGTTTTTAGTTCTATGACTTACATCTTCACTTTGTATTTCGCGACAAAGTTTATAATATACTTTATGATGTGCTAATGCTTTTTCGAAATTATTTAATGCAGCATAGGCATCAGATAAAAACAAATTTACCAGATGCAGCGGCTGTTTAATATTAAGAGATTGACAGATTTCGTCTGCTTCAAGTAAAATTTTTATAGCCTCATCATGCCTGTGCATTTGATTATAAAGATTACCAAGGCTCTTTAATAAGTCGGCCTTCACACGTACATTACCTGCGAGGTTGCTGTTATCAATAGCTTGAAAAAAATAGTCGAGTGATTTCTCGAATTTATTCTGCTTGGTAAATAATATTGCTAAGCTACCTAATGTCTTTATCTTTAATTCAGGACTGCGAAGTTTCTCAGCAAGTTTCAAACTCGTATCAAGATAATTGAAGGCAATATCCAATTCATCAGCCCAGTTATAACAATTACCGATATAGAAATTGGTTATAGAAAGCTGTTCCTTATTTTCAAGTTCCTCAAAAATTTTTAATGCTTTTTCATGATGGCGAATTGCCTCATTATAACCACCGAGTAATTTATGTGTTTCACCAATCTGATTTAAAACCAAACCGAGTTTCTGCTTGTCCTTTGCTGATGTGTAGGCTGAAGCAATATTCAGCAAATGTTCAAGTGCACTGTCGTAAATAGAAATTGCTGTATAGATTTCTGCAGCCAGCTCATTAAAAGGAATCTGATTCTTTAAACTGTCACTATTAATTTTTAACTCAAGACATTGGTTAATTATTTTTATGGCCATCAACTCTTCTTTCACCTTGTGATAAGCCAATGCCAACTGCAATCCACATTCCGATTTGATTTTTTCATCATCAGCTTCAATCTGATTCATGGCTTCGCTGAGAAGAATTATTGCCTTAGCAGTATTTACCGACATTAGTGCATCGGCCTGCTCACGCAAACGGCTTACTTTTTCTGAAATTTCGCTATTCAATTTTTTCTGTTTTCAGGAGCAAAAGTAAGAATAAACAGGCAGGTTTGCCACTATAAAGTGATAAAAATCACTATTCTACAGCCACACCGTTTATCATCACCCTCATAACCTGTATGTAGCGCATGCTACCGGCAGCCGGGCTATAAACCGAGTTTCTTTTATCTTTCAGGTCATCACTGATTTTTGTTGAGGTCATTTCTTCACCTACGGCATCTTCAGTAATGGTAAGTTTTCCTGTCTTGATATAATTATTTAGCTTGCCTGCATTATAAACCTTCCAGAAATTTATTACACTGCTGATTCTTCGTTTAGACAGATTCTTGTTGTAGCCACTTGCTGCCAATGGACTTGCAGATCCTCTCACAATTATTTCAATCTTATTTCCTGCATCAAGTTGCTTCAATAATAAGTCGCTGAAACGGTCAAGGTCAAGATAGCTTTTCTTAACGACCTGATTAAAGAAGGCCGTAATTTCAGCATCAGCATTTGTGCGTTTTGATTCATCTGTTAAAACATCAACATAATTCACTCTGTACTTTTTCTCATTTGTGAGATATGTATGGTACAAGTCAACATAATTTGCATTTGTTGTTGTCAGCATTGTTTTTGGATTGGGTTGATCGTTTTCAAAATACAACTTCATCGGCAACAATGGTTCTATTTGCCTGATGACTTCCTTAGTGATTGAATCTTGTGAAATGTCATTAGCAAAAGGCTCAATAGCCATTAAAGTATCTTTCTTGACATGCTTAACCGTATCCAAATATACACCTTCATAAATATCATAACAGCAGGTTCTTGCTTTTATATAGAGTGAGCCAGGACGGTTTGATGAGAGTAAAAAATTATTGTTGCGACTGCTATAATACAAATCATTATAACTTGTATTGATCGGATAGTGAAGGTTCTCTACGTTTTGTTCCGGGACATCTGTTTTATAACTGTAAATATCAAAACCTCCAAGCCCTTTATGCCCTTCACTTGCAAAATATAAAGTTGAATGCTGATTGTCATAGAATGGTGTGATGTCATCATCAACAGTATTAACCGGTGCACCTACATTAACAGGATTACCAAAAATAAAATCAGGCGTAATAGAACACTTCCAGATGTCTGCCTTACCCAAGCCACCGGGACGGTCGCTAACGAAATAAAGTACATAACCCGATAGTCCATCATTTCCGATAGCAGGCATTGTAGCTGTATATCCTTTAAAATTAATGCTGTCGTTTAGTGGAAGTGGATTAGTCCAATTGCCATCTTTCTGTGTGCTGTAATACAAAGTGCACATCAATTTGTCTTTTTCACGCTGACATTGTGTGTATATCAACAATTTTCCATTTCCACTTACTGCAGAATTACATGAATGTAATCCGGGGCGATTGAGCTGTGTACTGTAATTATCAGGACTACTCCACGTATTGCGTTCATTATTGCTGATAAGCAATTTCGATATATACTTATTTTTTTTCTTCGTTTTTTTATCTTTATTCTCAAATCGAAGAGATGAATACAACATGGTTGTACTATCCAAATATGATGGAGCAAAATCAGAATAAACAGAATTTATTTCAGTGCCTGAGTTTTGAATTGAAACCTTAGCTGTGTCCTTAAGCAACTGTTTAATGTTTTGGCAATTGTTTAATTCGCGTTTTGCTTTGTCTGTAAAATAACTATTGTCGCGTCCATACATTTGTAAATAATTATTGTAGATTGAAGCAGCCTCTTCATAATATCCCTGGCGCTGATTCATCTCTGCCAGATAAAATGCGATTAATGGAAACTGACCCTGCTTATCTAATCCATAAGCTTTGTTATAATATTTCTGTGCATTCTCATAATCATTGTACAATCTGCATGATTCTGCCAATTTCCAGGTAATAATTAAATCTGTATTGTTGTTAGCATAAGAATTAAAATAGAAAGTGAATGCTGAATAATAATCGCCCTCTTTCATAGCCTTGTCACCTGCACGTTCATAAGCTGCCGGAGATTGCGCATGCAATTGCTGCGCAGCAAAAAACAAGCAGGCAAACATTGCAACCCTGGCAACAACATGCCTCCTGCTGCCAAAAACAAATGTTAATAAACCGGGCATGGTGGATTCTTCTTTAATGGTTTTACTTTAGTGATGATGTAGGACAATGCAACTTCGTAAGCGCCTCTACCGTTACTTGCCCTTTTAAGATCAGAAGTATTAAAATCGTATGCAAAACCGGCATCTAAATTTCCAATGCCGGCACCAATACGGGCAATAACGGCATCTTTATTCCTGTAAAACAGCCCTGCTGAAAATCTGAAATTTTTTAAATTATTCTCTAAAGAATGTAGCTGAACATTAGCACCTCCATTTAATTGCGAGAATTTTCCCTGACGATAAAATAGCACTTGTGGTTGCAGAGAAATTTTTTCAGAAAGCATCAGGTTTAAAACTCCAATACCTGTGAGTCGCGTAAATAATTTTGCTTTATCATTCAGAAACGAAATATCCGGCTGATTCAGGTGGCTGGCACCGAAAACCAAATTCAAATCAGAGTTTTCACTAAAAGCATATCTATAACCGGCACCTGCATTAAGATTAAAATTGGAATAACTGCTGCGTTCGGGGTTTTCACCTGTAGGCAGATTAGGATCAAAAATATCACCATCATATTGTGAACCGAAATACAGTTCAGAAAAATTCAAGCCGTTCTGCATCCATCCCGGTTGAATGGCTAAGGTGAGCTGATGTTTTTTGTTTTCATCTAAAAAAGAATTCCAGGCAACAGAAACATCAACAATAGTAGTTTTATAATCTGCATCACCGGTAACGTCATTTTCAAATAACAACCCTGCACTCCACCATGATTTCTTTTCATCAGTCTTTGCAATGTTCATATCAACAGATGCACCTAACGATTTGTAAGGCACTGTTACAGATTTATATTGCATGCGATTTATTGCAGTCAGTCGGTAATCACCATTAAAGTTTCCTGTTTGTGCTGCACTTTGATGTAATGGTGAAAAATCAAACTGCGAAAAATGGACATCCTGCCCTGCTACATTCAAACAGAACAAACAAATTGTAATTATGCCCGACAGGATGTTTTTCATTACTTACCGAATTACGGTTATATTACCCTTTTTAAAGAATTTCTGATTGTCATAACAAGTAGCCTCAACATAGTAAACAAACACCCCTGGTGTTACACGTTTGCCTTTATAAAAACCATCCCAACCTTGTCCCGGTTGTTTGGTCTCAAATACTTTCTCCCCCCAACGATCGTAAATACGGAATAGCAACTCTTTTATTTGTCCGCCATAAACGTAAATCTCATCATTCACTCCATTGCTATTTGGGCTGAATGAGTTCGGAATATATATTTCCGGCTCTTCGCATCGGTATTGAATCACTACAATTTTTGAAGTGTCATTAATCTTACAACCGAATGCATCTGTTATGCTAAGGATATATTCAATATCAACAAGTGGTGTACTTACAGGATTTGCAATACTGTTGCTATTTAAATAAGTTGGTGGCTGCCAGTTGTAGATGTAGCCTGAATTTTGGGTTGCTGAAAGATTAACACTTTGTCCGCGATAAATAGTATCAACAGAAGGCACAATATCTAATGTTGCCAACGAATCAGAAAACAAAACATTTACCGTTACAGATGAAGCCGTACAACCTTTTGAGTCTGTTACAGAAACTGTGTAGTTGCCGGCACAAAGTTGATTGAGCGAACTCGAATTTGAGCTATTGCTCCAGACAAAGTTGTAAGGCGGTGTGCCTCCACCCGCCAATGCTGTGGCAGTGCCTATACATTGACCGCTGCAATAGTCAGGAGTTGCAGTTGCAGATAAGGTAAGTTGTGGTGGTTCAGTAATATTTAAAGAAAAATTTGAAATACATCCTGCAGAATCTGTTACTGTTCCTGAATAGGTTCCCTGACATAGATTAACAATTGTATCATTGGTTTGTCCCGGAGGATTGCTCCATAATATTGTGTATGGCCCATTATTATTTATTACTGCGACAAGGCCGGAACCGTTACATTCGTCTTTGCAACGTACATTCTGAATGGTGGATGCCGTTGCACCCATGAATTGTGGTATGTTAATGGTTTTAGTAACTGTATCCTTACAACCGAGTGAGTTTGTAACCACTAAGGTAACCGGATAATTACCCGGTGCGCCATAGGTAATTTGTGGATGACTTATATTTGATGTTGTGCCATTACCAAAATTCCAGTTATAGGAAAATGAAGCAGGTGCAGATGATAAAATTGTGTCGTTAAATAAGGCTACAGTTGTACATGCCTGAACGGCAGATGTAAAATCTGTTATCAGTTCTTTAGTTACTGTTACAACACCATGAATGGTGTCGGCACAACCCGGATTAAATAAAGAATAAGCAATTAACGTAACATTATATGTTCCTGTATCGGGATAGGTATAAACAGGGTTAAATGCATTAGATGTATCATTAGTAAGATTAGGTACACCAAAATCCCAATGATAAGAAATAGCACCTATACTACCATTACTAAATGAAACTGTATTACTTCCACAAGAAACTATTGGGTTTAAAAATGCTGCAACCACCAAAGACGGACAGGGAACTACGTTTAACTGATAATCTCTTCTTGTTTCGCCTAAGTAAACATTGTTGCGATATTCTTTTGCACAGACACCAATTACAAACTGACCTATTGTGTTTGGGGTGGCCGTAAGCACTCCTGTTATTGAATCAATACTCAGCGGTTGAACACCCGGAGTACCATTGAGCATATTGTTCACCGTAAATGGCGGTGCAAATATTACATTACTATATGGTGGTGCAGAAAACGGTGGAACTGGTGCCGGATCCAAGGTGTCGCCACCAACTAAGGGCGTGCATAATGAATAACGAATGGTATCATTATTAGGATCTGTAGCTGAATGGTCGAAAACAAATGGGAAATTTAAACAAACAAAAGGTGGTGGCAGAAATTTAAAACGCGGGCTGCTGTTGTTAAAGAAACTACTTGCTCTTATTTCGCCAACATAGGTTGCACCGGTCACATCCGGTCCAATTAAATTGTTGATGGTATTATTACGACAGCAACGCTGATAGGCTATATAGTAAACACCGGAAGAGGGTGCCAGATTAACATTAAAAATATAGGTGGCACGCCTGTAACAAATATTTACAGGTGGGATAAAACATGGATTGTTGATTGTTGAAGGAATAAGAATAGAGTCAGGTCGAACATAAACATTCAATGCTTGCACTAAATTGTAACTTTGATCGTAAATGCCTATTGCTGCAGGATCATCAAAAGGTGGTACACCATTGGCACAGTCACGATAGATATACATTGTGACCTGATAATTTCCATTACCAAGGTAGCTGTAAAAAATTTCTCCTCCTACAATATGCGTTGCCTTTACACTGTCTGCAAACAGAAATAAAAAATTAATAACTAAACAGAATTTCCAAAAGTGGCTTTTCATATATGATGGAAAGGTAACAAAGATACTAAAATTGATTTCTAAATAATGACTACAAAATTTAAAAAATCATTGTCTTTAAACGGTAATTTCCCTGTTCTGAAAGATAGAAACTTCAATATATACTCAAAACACCTAAGACTTACTCAAGTATATTACTACTTGAATTCAATAATATCAGGTTTTTTTAAATCGAAATCAACTAACTGAAAGTCTGTGCTCCTAAGTGGGTTGACTCTAAACACATCTTGCCCTGAATATGGAATTGTAGGATAATAAGCCAGACTTATCTGAAAACTGCTTAGTGCCAGAAATTCATTTTTAATTATCATCCCAACTCCAAAAACAGAATACATTTGGCTTCTGCTAAAACCATGAAGTTGATTTCCAATGAAGCCTACTGATGCAATGACATAAGGTCCAAACTTAAAGCCCAAAAAATCATAAGGAGCATAGGTTTGTGTCTGCAGAGAGATAAAAATTCGCTTGGTGCCTGAGGTGCGGCTATCGAAACCACTCATCTGATTTTCGAGCGAAACAAATTCATTAGTAATTCTGTCAATTCCTAATGTTGCATTTGCTCTCAGGAATTGTCTAAGCCTCCACTTGCCTATTGCCATTTGTCGTGTAAAATAAACAGTCTGAATTTCAAATGCAGAATTTCTGGCATTGCCGTTATAAAAAAATGTACCGTAACGAACTAAACTGCTCAGATAACCAAAACTAAAATAATCTCCGAATGCAGCCATGGCACCGGCATACCAATTGCCTGATGAAGCTCTTTCCCTATAGCCAACTGTTAATCCATAGGTGCGGCCAATAGGAACATCTTCCTTTTGTCCGTATTTAAAAACATACCTTTCCGTAATATACTCTCTTGAAGAAAATCCAATTCCTGCAAGATAGGTATTTTGATTTTTCAATAACCCCAAAGAATCAAAACCTGCAGAGGGAAAAGAAAGATACTGAACGCTGCTGCCTCTTAATGCAGCAATCAATCGTGTGCTGCGCTGATACACCTTATTGCCGCTTAACAAACGTATAGAATAACCCGACCAAGCATCTACGAAGTTGTACTTGTATCGCTCTGAGTAATTTTCTGATGGCTCACCATATACGGCCTTTACGAAGTGTTGTTCTAATAATATTCCACCTGCATATTTTGTCAGTGGTGAGTAAAATGGTCTTTCAATCCCAATAGACTTAACATCGCCTTCTCTTTCGTTTAAATGATAAAGTATTTTTGCATCTGCATGGGTTCCCAGCAAATTCGGAACCTCATAACTACTCTCAATAATGTCAGCATTTTTGTTGTAATACCATCGGTAGCTGTTTTCAAAAGTGTGTCCCAGTCCGGCAAAGTTTTTTTCTGTAATACTGATTTTTGTATTGGTCTCACTCATGCCTCCGCCAATTAAAATACTCCAGTTGTCAAGTACGCGCACTTCAAGGTCTATGGTTTGATTTAACTCATTTTTATGTGGAATGATAATGGCATCGCGTATATAAGGTTGTGTACGAATCAATCGTTCCGACTCTGAAACTAACAATGAATCAAACTCATCTCCAGTTTCAATAATCATTAACTTTTTGATTTGACTGCTACTTGTTTTATTATGCAAAAAATTTCCTGCATTGATTAAAGAAGGTTGATGTTTGACAACTGAGTCCTGTAAAGAATAACCAAACGGGTCGAATACGGTAATATTAATATTTCCTATTGGCAGACATTGAAATTCTGAGAAATTGATTTCCTGTACAACAGGTTTTTTCTTAACCTCAACAACTTTGGAGGTAACAGGTCGGAAAATCATTCTGTAAATGTTACGAAGCAGTTTACTCGATTTTGAAACCTGCTCAACTCCTTGATAAAAATTAACAGATTTATTTTTTGTTGTATCTGTTTGTGCCTTTGCTGAACCACAGAACCAAAATAAAATCAGAAAAGAAATAATACTGCGGTTCATTATTTTCATTGATTCAAAAATAAATTGCGTATGCAATTATGGTTTACGAAAATAACAATAAGCCCCGAACTAAAAAGAATAAAAACTATTTCAGTTTTGCCAGACTAACCTTTATGCGGGCAATTGCTTCGGTGAGCAGTTTATCGCTGGTAGCATAAGAGAAACGAATACATTGATTGTCGCCAAATGCTTCACCGGTTACTAAGGCAACTTTTGCATCTTTCAGCAGAAACATACACATATCTTCCGGATTATTTATAGTGCTGTTGCCATCTGATTTTCCGAAATAATAACTGATGTCGGGAAAAACATAAAATGCACCTTCTGGAGTGTTGGTTTTCCAACCGGGAATATCTTTCATCAGGTTTAAAACCAAGTCGCGCCTTTTGCGAAAAGTTTCTACCATTAAACCTCTGTCAGGTGTACTAATGCTGATAGCTGCTTTTGCTGCCTTTTGTGCAATACTGCTTGCAGCCGATGTAAACTGTCCTTGCATTTTATCACATGCAGTAGCTACATCCTGTGGTGCTGCCATATAGCCAATACGCCATCCTGTCATTGCATAGCCTTTACTTACACCATTTATTATGATGACCTGATTTTTTAATTCGTCAAATGATGCAATGCTGTGATGCTTTCCAACAAAGTTGATGTATTCATAGATCTCATCACTTAACACAAAAATATTTTCATGCTTTGCAAAAACTGCTGCAAGTGCTTTTAACTCCTCGTGCGAATAAACAGTGCCTGTTGGATTACATGGTGATGAAAAAATAAACATCCTTGTTTTTGATGTAATTGCTTTTTCAACCTGCTGTGGTGTTACTTTAAAATCAGAATCAATAGTGGTATTCAAATAAACAGGTACTCCTCCTGCTAATTGAATAATCTGTGAGTAGCTTACCCAATAAGGTGTTGGCACCAACACTTCATCACCGGGATTTACACAACAAAGCACTGCATTTGCAATACATTGTTTTGCTCCTGTGCTGACAATAATCTGAGATGCTTTATAGTCTAGATTATTTTCACGCTTTAACTTCTGAGCAATAGCTTCGCGCACATCTGCATATCCCGATATGGGTGGATACTTCGTAAATCCGTCATCAATCGCCTTTTTTGCTGCATCACCAATATATTTTGGTGTATCAAAATCGGGTTCGCCCAAGCTGAGACTGATAATATTATGTCCCTGATCCTGCAATTCGCGGCTGAGGCGTGCCATGGCAATGGTTTGCGATTCATGCAATCGCTCTATTCGGTCTGCTAATTTTCGCATGTCTGATGCATTCAATAATAGGGCGCAAAGCTAACAATACTTCATTACAGAAAATAAAACAAAAAGCAGGTAATTAACTTTGACTTGTTCAATTCAAAAAGAGAGCTTACTTAACTACTCCCAATTTTTTTCCTACTTTAACAAAGGCATTCAATGCTTTGTCAATGTGATGTCTGTCATGTCCTGCAGAAAGTTGTACTCTGATGCGTGCATTACCTTTTGCAACAACAGGATAAAAGAAACCGGTAACATAAATGCCTTCGTCTAATAACATTGCTGCAAACTGTTGTGCTAACTGTGCCTCATAAAGCATTATCGGAACAATAGGATGCTGACCGGGTTTAATATCAAAGCCTGCATCGGTAATTTGCTTACGGAAATATTGTGTGTTG
>WBZT01002588.1_pt1 | contig 12464 bp, 14 predicted proteins | sample 5204241 | NCBI WGS metagenome assembly WBZT01 (sample SAMN12344358, study PRJNA552823) | activated sludge metagenome | biome: Activated sludge suspended growth; feature: Nitrification reactor; material: Wastewater; isolation source: activated sludge from nitrification reactor of wastewater... | reverse complement strand
GCCCCGACTGCGCGGCGCGCGCCACGCCCGCCTCGTCGACGCGCGCCGGGATCGTCATCGCGTCGGCGGCCATGAGCGCGCGCACCGCGTCGCGCGAGGCGTCGCGCAGCGCGATGTAGGCGAGCTCGTGGTCGAGCAGCCCGCTGCGGCCGCCGTGCGGCGCCGGGCGCACGCAGTGCAGGATCATGCCGCGGATCGAGCGCGCCTCGGGGTGGTAGTAGCCGTCGGTGTGCCAGCCGATGGCGTGGTCGGTGTAGGGGATGTAGTCGGCGCGGCCGCCGTCCGGCGCGCCGGCCTCGGTGTGGGCGCTGACGGCGATGCGCGAGATGCCGTCCTCGCCGGCCAGCCAGTTGGCGTCCAGCCGCACGAGGCCGAGCTGGGCGCCGAGCGCGCGCGGCAGCGTCGGGTCCTCGCCCGTGGCCGGCACGTGGTACAGCGCCATGTTCGTGCGCGTGAGGCGCGCGAGCAGGGCGGCCCGCTCGGCGGCGTCGAGCGCGTGGGCGTCGCGCAGCCCGACCAGCAGGTCGTCGACGCCGCGCGCGCGCTCGTCGAGCTTGCGTTCGCGCCACAGGCGATACGCGCGCTCGTCGTCGAGGTCGAACGGGCTGCCGGCATCGGCGGCGGCGGCGGCGCTGGCGCGTTCGTCGATGGGGGCCGACATCGCCTCACTCCCCGGTCTGCGCGGCGCGGCGCGCGCGTCGCGGCGACGGGTCGAACAATTCGCGCATCGAGCGCTGCACCTGGGCCACCGCCTCGGGCGCTTCGACGGCCATCACCTGGTCGAGCACCCAGCGCCGCTCGTCTTCGGGCACCGTCGGCGCGAGCCGCGTGCCGAGGTAGCGCACGAAGGCGAAGTCGGGGTGGAACACATCGCTGCCGGGCGGCGGCTGGGGATCGGCGCCGAACTCGGCGTAGTGCTGCACGATCTCGTTGACGAGATCGACGAAGGCGTCGCCGTGGCTCGGGGCGCCGGCAGGCGCGGCGCCGAGCAACTCGTCCTCGTTGTCGGCCAGCGTGCGCGCGACGTGCCTGACCAGCGCGACGGTGAACTCCGCGCGCGCCTCGGGGGCGAGCCGCCCGTGCGCGATGCGATCGGCGAGCGCGATCAGGAATACCAGCACCTCGCGCATGAAGTCGAAGTACGGTCGCCCGGCATCGATCGCGAAATCGGCGCCGCGCATGCGCTCGAGCATCCGGCGCGCCAGGCGCCAGACGATGAAGGCCATCGCGCTCGCCTGCTCGGCGGCGCTCTTGTCCTTCGCATCGCGGAACCAGCGGTTCTTGATGCGGATGGCGCTCGGCGTCGGACGGCTCACGCTCGGGCTCGCTCGCAGTCGGTCATGGGGGAGGTCCAGGGGCCATGGGCGCGTGCCGGCTGCAGCAGCCGACGTCACGGCGCTGCGCCGACGGGCGCCGCCGACTTGTGCGGGACGAACACGCCGCAGCCGAGCTGGCGGTGTGCGCCCACGCCCTGCTCCTGCAGACGCAGCGCGTCGGCCGGCGCGAGGCCGTCGAGCATCAGGCTGTAGCCGGCGAGCGTGCCGCACTCGAGCACCTGACGACGCCCGCAGACGATGCGTGCGCGCACGCCGAGTGCGCTCAGCTGCGCGTCGACCCAGCCCAGGAACGCCAGTTCGTCGTCGGCCTCGAAGGCCACGAGGTGCGCGTACTGCGTGGCCAGCGGCAGCAGCTCGCGGCAGCGCGGATGGTGCAGGCGCAGCGGCAGTCCGTCGAGTTCGAGCGTGACGCCGTCCAGCGCCTGGGCCAGCGCGACGTGCTCGCGCCGCAGCCGCAGCATGAGCCGCGTGCGCTGCGACAGATGCGCCACTGCCTCCTCGCCCGGGGGCAGCTTCAGGCCGTGCACGCCGGCACCTGGCGCCGCTGCCAGCCAGGGCAGCGCACGCTGCAGCGCCGCGGCAAGCGCGTGCCGGTGGTCGCGTGCGAGCGTGCGGCCGTCGGCGTCGAAAGCCAGGTCGAGCATCGCCGACGTGGCGCTGCCCTCGCTCGTGCCGGCTCCCGAAGGCATCGCAGCGCGGGCTCAGCCCCGCGGCTGCCGCTCGGCCCACTCGAGCAGCGCGCGTGCCCAGGCTTCGGCGGTGACCGGGTCGATGTCGAACACGGTGTAGCGACTCCTCTCGCGGATGCGCGTGCGCACCAGTGGCAGCGCGGCGTCGTCGTGGTCGACCTGCTGCAACTCGATCTCCTGGCCGCCCAGCGGCGAACGGATCTTGAACAGGGGCGTGAGGCTGGGCATCGGCTGGATTCGCGAGCGCTCGCACCGGCGCGCAGCGCGCGGTGGCACAGGGGCGCATTGAGCGCGCCGCGCTCGGCAGGCGTCCATACCCGGTTCGGGTGGGGCCCGGATACGCCTTCTGGGTAGTGCTGCGGCACGCCCTGCGGTCTATCGTGCGCTACCCATGGCGGGAATAGCCGCCGCCGTGTCGTGCGGCGACCATTCGCGCCTCGTCACGGGTTCACGGGACCGGATGCCGCCCGCCCGAGCGGCCCGGCCGATGCAGGAGACACGCCGCATGGCCAAGAAGATGCACCCGACGCCGATCCTCGACCAGCTCGAGGGCGGCCCCTGGCCCAGCTTCGTCACCGGCTTGAAGCGCCTGGCCGAGGACAAGGACTACGTCGTCGACCTGCTCGGCACGCTCGAGAGCAGCTACCGCAACAAGAAGGGCTACTGGAAGGGCGGCACGGTCGGCGTCTACGGCTATGGCGGCGGCGTCATCCCGCGCTTCACCGAGCTCAAGAACGACGACGGCACGCCGGTGTTTCCCGACGCGGCCGAACTGCACACGCTGCGCATCCAGCCGCCGCCGGGCATGCACTACACGACCGACGTGCTGCGCAAGATGTGCGACATCTGGGAGCGCCACGGCACCGGCCTCATCGCCTTTCACGGTCAGAGCGGCGACATCATGTTCCAGGGCGCCAGGACCGAGGGCGTGCAGGCCGCGTTCGACGAGCTCAACGAGCTCGGCTTCGACCTCGGCGGCGCCGGCCCCGCGGTGCGCACCAGCATGAGCTGCGTCGGCGCCGCGCGCTGCGAGCAGAGCTGCTTCGACGAGGCGCGCGCGCACCGCACGGTGATCAACACCTTCACCGACGACATCCACCGGCCGGCGCTGCCGTACAAGTTCAAGTTCAAGTTCAGCGGCTGCGCCAACGACTGCATGAACTCGATCCAGCGCGCCGACATGGCCGTCATCGGCACCTGGCGCGACAACATGCGCGCCGACGAGGGGCTGGCGCGCAAGTGGTTCGCCAAGCACGGCATGAACGAGCTCGTGAACAACGTCGTCACGCGCTGCCCGACCAAGGCGATCATGTTGAAGGAGGTCAAGGAGCTGCGCAGCGACGCGCACCTGACGACGCTCAAGGTCAGCGACACGCATGCGCTCGAGATCGACAACAAGGACTGCGTGCGCTGCATGCACTGCATCAACGTCATGACCGGCGCGCTGGCGCACGGCAGCGACACCGGCGCGACGATCCTGATCGGCGGCAAGCGCACGCTCAAGATCGGCGACCTGATGGGCACCGTGATCGTGCCGTTCATGCCGCTGAAGACCGACGAGGACTTCGCGGCCCTGGTCGACCTGGGCAAGCGCGCGATCGACTTCTTCGCCGACAACGCGCTCGAGCACGAGCGCACCGGCGAGATGATCGAGCGCATCGGCCTCGTGAACTTCCTCGACGGCATCGGCATCGAGGCCGACCCGCACATGGTCGCCACCCCGCGCACCAACCCCTACGTGCGCATGGACGGCTGGGACGACGAAGTGGCCAAGATCAACGCGCGCAAGCAGGCCGACGCCGCCTGAGCGATCCACCGCCGGAGACCGACGACATGGCTCATCGCACCCCCATCGAGAGCGGCTGCCCCGACAACAAGCCCTTCCTGCACCCGACGCTGGCGAAGAACTACGGCAACTGGCGCTACCACGACCGCCCGCGCCCGGGCGTGCTGCATCACGTTGCGCATGGCGGCGACGAGGTGTGGACGGTGCGCGCCGGCACGCAGCGGCAGATGGACCTGTACACGATCCGCAAGCTGTGCGACATCGGCGACCGGTACGCCGACGGCCACGTGCGCTTCACGATCCGCAGCAACATCGAGTTCATGGTCGCCGACGAGAAGAAGGTCGCGCCGCTGGTCGATGCGCTGCTGAAGGCCGGCTTTCCGGTCGGCGGCACCGGCAATTCGGTGTCGGCGATCGCGCACACGCAGGGCTGGCTGCACTGCGACATCCCCGGCACCGACGCTTCGGGCGCGGTGAAGGCGCTGATGGACGAGCTGTACCACGAGTTCGTGCACGAGGAGATGCCCAACCGCGTGCACATGTCCACCAGCTGCTGCGAGATCAACTGCGGCGGCCAGGCCGACATCGCGATCGTCATGCAGCACACCAAGCCGCCGATGATCAACCACGACCTGGTGGCCAACATCTGCGAGCGCCCGGCGGTGGTGGCGCGCTGCCCGGTGGCGGCGATCCGCCCGGCGCTGGTCAACGGCAAGCCCAGCCTCGAGGTCGACGAGACCAAGTGCATCTGCTGCGGCGCCTGCTACGCGCCGTGCCCGCCGATGCAGATCAACCACCCCGAGCACAGCAAGTTCGCGATCTGGGTCGGCGGCAAGAACAGCAACGCGCGCGCCAAGCCCACGTTCATGAAGATGGTGGCCGCCGGGCTGCCCAACAACCCGCCGCGCTGGCCCGAGGTGAGCGCGATCGTCAAGAAGATCCTCTACACCTACAAGGACGATGCGCGCGACTGGGAGCGCCTGTCGGACTGGGTCGAGCGCATCGGCTGGCCGCGCTTCTTCGAGAAGTGCGACCTGCCGTTCACCAAGTACCTGATCGACGACTGGCGCGGCTCGCGCGCCAGCCTCAACGCGTCGGCGCACATCCGCTTCTAGACCGGCGCCGCGGGCGGCATACGACCATGAAATTCGCGCTGATGGTCAGCGAAGGTCCGTACACCCACCAGGCCGCCGACACGGCGTGGAATTTCGCCGCTGCGGCGATCCGCCGCGGCCACGAGGTGATGCGCGTCTTCTTCTATCACGATGGCGTCTACAACGCGAGCCGGCTCACCGAGCCGCCGCAGGACGACCGCCACATCGTCAACCGCTGGAGCCGGCTGAATCAGGAGCACGGCGTCGACCTCGTCGTCTGCGTCGCGGCCGCGCTGCGCCGTGGCATCAAGGACGAGGTGCTGGCGCCGGGCTTTCGCATCAGCGGCCTCGGGCAACTGGTCGACGCCGGCATCAAGGCCGACCGCACCGTGACCTTCGGCGGCTGAGGGGCGGGCGATGAAGAAGTTCATGTTCGTCAACCGCAAGCCGCCGTACGGCACGATCCACGCCCTCGAAAGCCTCGAGGTCGTGCTGATCGCCGCCACCTTCGACCAGGACGTGAGCCTGGTGTTCCTCGACGACGGCGTGTACGAGCTCGTCAAGGGCCAGGACACCAAGGCCACCGGCATCAAGAACCACAGCAAGACCTACCGCGCACTCGAGGGCTACGACGTCGAGAAGCTGTACGTCGAGCGCGAGTCGATGGCCGCACGCGGCCTCGGCGAGGACGACCTGATCGTCGACGTCACGGTGCTGTCCACGGCCGAGCTGGCCGACCTCATGGCGTCGCAGGACGTCGTGCTCTCGTTCTGAGGTCCGCCGGCCATGCTGCACATCGTCAACAAGTCGCACCACCAGAGTGGCGCGCTCGCGAGCTGCCTGCGTCTGGCCCGGCCCGGGCACGCGTTGCTGCTGACCGAGGATGGCGTGCTCGCCGCCGCCAGGGCCAGCGCCGCCGCCTCGGGCGTGGCGGCGGCGCTGGCCACGCTGAAGGTCTACGTGCTGCAGCCCGACGTCGAGGCGCGTGGCCTCGCCGGCCGGCTGATCGAGGGCGTCGGCGCGGTAGGCTACGAGGGCTTCGTCGACCTCGTCGCCGAGCAGCCCACCAACCAATCCTGGATCTGACCACCAGAGGAGAGAGCCATCATGCCCATCGAAGTGAACGGCACCAGCATCGAGACCGACGAGGAAGGCTATCTCGTCAACCTCTCCGACTGGAGCGAGGACGTGGCCAAGGAGATCGCCAAGGCCGAGAACGTCGACATGAGCGACAACCACTGGGAGGTGGTCAACTTCCTGCGCCAGTACTACGACGAATACCAGATCGCGCCCGCCGTGCGCGTGCTGACCAAGGCCATCGGCAAGCAGCTCGGCGAGGACAAGGGCAACAGCAAGTACCTGTACGAGCTGTTCCCCTACGGCCCCGCCAAGCAGGCCTGCAAGATCGCCGGCCTCCCGAAGCCCACCGGCTGCGTCTGAAGGCGGCCGGCGCGGCGCCCCGCAGCACGCGACGGCCATGTCGGCGCTCGCGCTCGGCTACGCCTTGCTCTTCTACGCCGCCACGCTCGTGCTGGTGGTGGGGCTGGCGCTGAAGATCCGCGGCTATCTGCGCACGCCGGCGCCGCTGCTGATCCCGACCACGCCGGCGCCGACGAAGGTCGGCGGAGTCGTGCTGCGCATGACGCGCGAAGTGGTGTTCTTCGAGAGCCTGTTCAAGGGCAGCAAGTGGACCTGGGGCTTGGGCTGGCTGTTCCACGCATCGCTCGCGCTCGTGCTGCTGCGCCACCTGCGCTACTTCCAGCAGCCGGTGTGGGGCCCCGTCGTCTTCGTGCAGTTCTTCGGCACCTATGCCGGGCTGACGATGGTGGCCGGACTCGCCGGGCTGTGGGCGCGGCGCCTGCTCGTCGACCGCGTGCGCTACATCTCGACGCCCTCCGACCACCTGCACCTGGCGCTGCTCGTCGCCATCGGCATCTCGGGACTGACGATGCGCTTCGTCGCGCACACCGACATCGTCGCGCTCAAGGCCTTCATGCTCGGCCTCACGCGCCTGTCGATCCAGCCGCTGCCGGCCGATCCGCTGCTGCTCGTGCACCTGACGCTGGTGGCGGTGCTGATGATCGTGTTCCCGATCAGCAAGCTGCTGCACGCGCCGGGCCTGTTCTTCAGCCCGACGCGCTACCAGGTCGACAACCCGCGCGAGGCGCGCCACCAGGCGGCCTGGGCCGCGGCGCTCGATCGCCAATAGGCGCGCCGCGGCCGCCGACCGAGACACGCCGCCATGGCCACCGCCGCCAAGTTCCAGACGCCCCGGCTCGAGCCGTACCCGGTGATCCCGCTGGTCGCCGATGGCGCGATGGCGCACAGCAAGCCCTTCGTCGCCAACGCCAAGATGCAGCAGGCGCTGGGCTTCCCGGGCGAACTGGTCGAGGGCTGGGAGCAGCGCGCCATCTCGAGGATGGGCGAACTGCTCGACCGGTACCGCAGCCTGCGCGTGTACATGGACGCCTGCGTGCACTGCGGCGCCTGCAGCGACAAGTGCCACTACTACCTGGGCACCGGCGACCCGAAGAACATGCCGGTGGCGCGCCAGGACCTGATGCGCGGCGTGTACCGGCGCTACTTCACCTTCGCCGGCAGGCATTTCCCGAAGCTGGTCGGCGCGACCGACTTCACGAAGGATCTGCTCGACCAGTGGTGGAGCTACTACAACCAGTGCAGCGAGTGCCGCCGCTGCAGCGTCTTCTGCCCCTACGGCATCGACACCGCCGAGGTCACGATGGCGGCGCGCGAGATCATGGATTCGGTCGGCGTCGGCCAGAAGTACGCGAACGAGATCATCGGCAAGGTGCACCGCATCGGCAACAACCTCGGCATCCCCGAGCCGGCGCTCGCCGACACGCTGGCCGGCCTCGAGGAGGACACCAAGGACGAGACCGGCGTCGACGTGCGCTTCCCGCTCGACGTCCAGGGCGCCGAGGTGCTGCTGATCACGCCCAGCGCCGACTTCTTCAGCGAGCCGCACGTCGACAGCCTGATCGGCTACGCCAAGGTGTTCCACGCCGCGGGCGTCAGCTGGACGCTGTCGAGCAAGGCCAGCGAGGCGGCCAACTTCGGCATGTTCATCGGCAGCTACGAGCAGATGCGCAAGGTCGCGCTGCGCGTGCGCGAGGCGGCGCTCGAGCTCGGCGCCAGGCGCATCGTCGTCGGCGAGTGCGGCCACGCCTGGCGCGTGGCCTACAGCTTCTGGAACACGCTGGTGGGCATCGGCGCCGGCGCCGAGGATCCGTTCGCGCGCGCGCTGCAGAGCCAGCTCGACGGCCGCTACAAGCAGCCGATGCACATCTGCGAGTTCACGCACGAGCTCATCGGGCGCGGCGCGCTGCGCTTCGACAAGGAGAAGAACGACGCGCGCATCGTCACCTTCCACGACTCGTGCAACGTGGCGCGCGCCTCGCGCATGGGTGACGTGCCGGGCGGCCAGTTCACGATCCCGCGCGACATCATCCGCGCCGTCGCCAACCACTTCCACGACATGCCGGCGGGCACGACGCACGAGGCGACGTTCTGCTGCGGCGGCGGCGGCGGGCTGCTCACCGACGACCTGCTCGAGCTGCGCGTCAAGGGCGCGCTGCCGCGCATGGAGGCGCTGAAGAACGTCGTCGACGCGCACGGCGTCAACTTCATGGCCACCATCTGCGCCATCTGCAAGGCGCAGTTCTCCAAGGTGCTGCCGTACTACGGCTTCGACATGGGCATGGTGGGCGGCGTCCACCAGCTCGTGAGCAAGGCCATCCGCCTCGGCGAGGCGCATTGATTTCCAGCGAGGGCCCAGCGATGTCCACCCCCACCGAGAGCAGCGAGACCAGGGCACTGAACTTCCGCCGCTTCAAGGACGGCGACCACCAGGTCAAGCGCTGGGTCGAGCAGATCTTCGACGCCGACCACTCGCACAAGTGCCCGACCTACATCCAGAGCGCGCCGCCGTGCCAGGCGTCGTGCCCTTCGGGCGAGGACATCCGCGGCTACCTCAACATCGCGCGTGGCATCGAGAAGCCGCCGGCGGGCACGAAGTGGCAGGAGTACGCGTGGCGCCGCCTCACCGAGGCCAACCCGTTCCCGAGCGTGATGGGCCGCGTGTGCCCGGCGCCGTGCGAGTCGGGCTGCAACCGCAACCAGGTCGACGACTTCGTCGGCATCAACTCGGTCGAGCACTTCCTCGGCGACTGGGCCAACGCCAACCAGATGGCCTACCGCAGGCCCGAGGCGCGCAGCGGCAAGACGGTGGCGGTGATCGGCGGCGGGCCGGCGGGGCTGTCGGCGGCCTACCAGCTCGCGCGCAAGGGCCACGACGTCACGATCTTCGACGAGCGCGCCGAGCTCGGCGGCATGATGCGCTACGGCATCCCGGGCTTTCGCACGCCGCGCGACGTGCTCGACCAGGAGATCCAGCGCATCCTCGACCTCGGTGTCGCGACACGCCTGAACACGCGCATCGGCCGCGACATCACGCTCGAGCAGATCCGCGCGCAGTTCGACGCGGTGTTCCTCGGCCTGGGCGCGCAGAGCGGCCGGCCGCTGCCGGTGCCCGACAGCGAGGCGCCCAACGTCGTCACCGCCACCGCGTTCCTGAAGGCCTTCAACGACGGCCGCCTGCGCCACGTCGGCAAGCGCGTGGTGGTGGTCGGCGGTGGCGACACGTCGATCGACGTCGCGAGCGTGGCGCGGCGCCTGGGCCACATCGACCAGTCGCACGAGGCCGACCTGCCCGAGAACGCGATCGGCGCGCTGGCCGGCTTCGCTGCACACGAATCGGCGCTGGTGTCCAGGCGCCAGGGCGCCGAGGTCACGCTGACCTCGGTGTTCGCGATCGAGAAGATGCAGGCCAGCCGGCACGAGGTCGAGCATGCGCTGGCCGAAGGCATCGCGATCCGCGGCGGCATGGCGCCGGTGGCGGTGGTGCGCGACGCGAGCGGCCGCGCCACCGCGCTGCGCGTGGCGCGCTGCGAGGCCAAGCTGGCCGGCGGCAGGCTCGAGATCAAGATGATCGCGGGCAGCGAGGAGGACATCGAGGCCGACCTGATCGTCTCGGCGGTCGGCCAGGCGGTGGACTTCACGGGGCTGGAGGCGCTGAACAACGGCCGCGGCGCGGTCGCCGCGGACAAGAACTACCAGGTGCAGATCGGCGGCCAGGCGCAGCCGGACGTCTTCTGCGGCGGCGACGTGATCCGCCCGCACCTGCTCACCACCGCGATCGGCCACGGCTCGATCGCCGCCGACGGCATCGACCGCTTCCTGCGCGGCGAGGCGCAGGGCAAGCGCCCCAAGGTCGACGTGCACAGCTTCGACCTGATGCGCAAGATGGTCGAAAAGGGCTTGCCGATCGGCCATATCGACGCGCCGACCTGGGGCACCGACCGCTCCAACGGCGCCGTGCACAACTTCGACAACCGCTCCGACCGCTACGTCATCCCGCACAAGGAGCTGTTCCTCGGTCACTTCCCCTACACGCCGCGCCTGCGGCGCCAGGTGACGACGCTCACGGCCGAGGAGGCGCTGAACAACTTCGAGGAACGCCTGCTGCCGCTGCTCGAGGCGCAGGCGCAGGCCGAGGCCAAGCGCTGCATGAGCTGCGGCCTGTGCTTCGAATGCGACAACTGCGTCGTCTACTGTCCGCAGAAGGCGGTCTTCAAGGTCAAGAAGTCGCAATCGACGATGGGACGCTACGTCGACACCGACTACGCCAGGTGCATCGGCTGCCACATCTGCAAGGACGTATGCCCCACCGGCTACATCCAGATGGGGCTCGGGGAGTAGCTGCGTGCGGCGTGCCCGGCTCGTCGTGGTGGCAGGGGTGCTGCTGGCGCTCGGCGGCGCCGGCGTCGCGCTGGCCGCGGGCGCACTGGCGCCGACGATCGAACGCGCCGTCAAGGGCGAGCGCTGCGTCGAGGACAGCGCGACGATGCGGCGCGACCACATGCGCTTTCTCAGGCACCAGCGCGACGCGACCGTGCACCAGGGCATCCGCGGCGCCAAGTACAGCCTGAAGGGCTGCATCGACTGCCACGCCAGCGCCAGGACCGGCAGCGTGGCCGCGGCGCCGGGCGACTTCTGCGTCGCCTGCCACAGCTACGCGGCGGTGCAGATCGACTGCTTCGAATGCCACGCCTCGAAGCCGGCGGCCGCCCTCGCTGCCAACGGGGCCAAGCCATGAGCCGGCGCGGCTTCCTCGGCACGGCCGCCGCCGGGCTCGCCGGCGTGATGCTGGCGCCCGGCATCCGCCTGGTCGAGATCGCGCAGGCGGCGGCGCCCACGGCCGGCGCAAACCCCGGCGTGCGCTGGGGCATGCTGATCGACACCACCCGGTGCGCCAGCGGCTGCACCGACTGCGTCGACGCCTGCTTCACCGAGAACGGCATCGACCCGAAGAAGACGCGCACCTCGTCGCAGTGGATCCGCAAGGTCGAGCTGAAGGAGGCCAAGACCGGCCGCAGCGCATCGGTGCCGGTGATGTGCCAGCACTGCGCCGAGCCGCCCTGCGTCGACGTGTGCCCGACCGGCGCCTCGTTCAAGCGTGCCGACGGCATCGTGCTCGTCGACCGCCACATCTGCATCGGCTGCCGCTACTGCATGATGGCCTGCCCGTACAAGGCGCGCAGCTTCGTGCACGAGCCGCTGTCCGACCAGAAGCCCGACATCCCGCGCGGCCAGGGCTGCGTCGAGGGCTGCACGCTGTGCGTGCACCGCCAGGACCGCGGCGACCACACGACGGCCTGCGCCGAAGCCTGCACGAAGGCCGGCCACGGCGCCATCGTGTTCGGCGACCTCAACGATCCGACGAGCGAGATCGCACGGCGCGTGCGCGAGCTCGCCAGCGCGCCGCTGCGCGCCGATCTCGCGCTCGACCCGGGCGTGCGCTACCAGGGGCTGTGACGGCCATGCCCGGCACCACCCTGCCCATGCAGACGCACGCCGAGTCGCGCCGCTTCTGGCTGCTCGCCGCCGCCGGCGCGCTCGTCACGCTCGCCGGCCTCGCGGCGGCGCACCTGATGGAGGAGCGCGGCCACGTCATCACCGGCATGGACAACCAGGTGGTCTGGGGCCTGCCGCACGTGTTCGCGATCTTCATGATCGTCGCCGCCTCGGGCGTGCTCAACGTGGCCTCGGTCGGCTCGGTGTTCGGGCAGGCGGCGTACAAGAAGCGCGCGCCGCTGTCGGGCCTCGTCAGCCTGGCGCTGCTCGCCGGCGGCCTGATGGTGCTGATGCTCGACCTCGGCCGGCCCGAGCGCGTGCTGGTCGCGGCCACGCGCTACAACTTCACGTCGATGTTCGCCGTGAACGTCTTCCTGTACTCGGGCCTGGCGGCCATCGTCGCCGTCTACCTGTGGACGATGTTCGAGCGCCGCCTCGCGCCCTGGTCCAGGCCGGCCGGCGTCGCGGTCATGGTGTGGCGCTTCGTGCTCACCACCGGCACCGGGGCGATCTTCGGCTTTCTCGTCGCGCGCCAGGCGTACCAGTCGGCGCTGCTGCCGCCGCTGTTCGTCGTGCTGTCGTTCGGCTGGGGGCTGGCGGTGTTCCTCGTCGTGCAGCAGGCGAT
>WBZT01000253.1_pt2 | contig 12465 bp, 8 predicted proteins | sample 5204241 | NCBI WGS metagenome assembly WBZT01 (sample SAMN12344358, study PRJNA552823) | activated sludge metagenome | biome: Activated sludge suspended growth; feature: Nitrification reactor; material: Wastewater; isolation source: activated sludge from nitrification reactor of wastewater treatment... | reverse complement strand
ATATAATCTACTAAAGAAAACTGATTAACAGGTATCAATCCCTGGTTAAACACATCTATAACAAATTCGATGGTATCCTCATATCTAGCAATGGCTTGCTGCTTCACATATTTCATTAAGGCTAAATCAAGAATGTATGGCATAGCCGGATCATGATCATCTTCATTGCCTGAAATATCAGAAGCAATGATTTCATCATCACCTGCAGCAAACGGCAATTGATTCGTTTCAACCGCGTTATTGCTATCTTCTTTACTATCTATATCAAGACCGGTTCTATCTTCACCTTTCATATTGGCGGAGGAAAGAATTTCTGCATAATTAATCCACTCTTTTATAGGCCTGGAACCTGATTTCAACAAGAGAAATATATGCAAGTCTGTGCTGTCTCCCGGAGCAACTTTTCTTTTAAATTCTCCAATTGCAATATTGTTTGAATAGTTCCAATCCGGATTATCCAGAGCAAAGAACTGTAATCCGTTAGGAACGTAATCTTTTATTTTTATTTGACCCAAGGTATCTGTTCCCTGATTGAAAATCCGGATTACAAAATCTAATTTTTGATTGGGCAGATGTGGTGTTGGTGTAATGAGAATTTTTTTAAGAGCCAGATCCCAAATAAATGGAACTGCCGGATCATGATCATCTTCATCTTTTATTCCGTCCCCATCGCTATCATTTCCGTCATCCAGAATAAAATCATCGGTAGGAGAATTAACAACCCCTCCCATATCATTATCTTTATCAGAATCAAATTCACTATCCAGATCACTGGTCAGGGCATGTACTCCAATTCGTCTTGAAATAGACGCATTGATTACTTCGGAGATATTAACCCAATGCTTTGGATGTATTACCTTCAAAAGACGAAGATTTATTATTCGATCCAATGTGTCACCACTTACAATTGAATCGGTAACCAATAATTTAGCCTGATCGTTATTCAGCATCCAGCCTGGATTCAGCATTGGATCAAATTCATAACCTGAAGGAATATAATCTACAATGGTTGAGGAATAAATTGTAGCGTGACCTTGATTGTACAGTGTAATTTTGAAAGGAATGACTTGATTATAATTGTAAGGAGGTGGAACCGCTATTCTCTTTTTTAATGCAATATCGAATGTTGGAACTTGCGCTACATCCTGATCATCCTCATCTTCGTTCGGATTTAATTTTGCTTTACCATAGATATTGTTATCGTTGGTTGTCTCAGGAATAACCAGTAAGTCATTATAATTATCTTGATCCGGATCCGAATCAATATCCTTTACTTTCTGATTGTCTGTTGCATAAAAATTAGATATCTCAGAAGTATTAATGGTTAATTGAAGATTATTAAACTGTTTTAAGGTTAACACCAAATCAATGAAGACACTATCATGTGATGCCAGTGAATCAATTGTATAAGTCAGAATACTATCGTTAACCAATTTCCAGCCTGGACTTAATGCAGGATTAAATTCGAAAGCTTTGGTTAAATAATCTGTTATCTCAATGTTTTTTACGTTACCTGTTCCTTGATTAAAAATGGTACTTCTAAAGAAAATATTGGTTCCAATTTTAATGGTTCCACTGTTGAGAACGGTTTTGCGAAGTGCCAAATCATAGTATTCAAAATCTGTACACACAGTATCCATTTGATCAGAAATACCGTCTTGATTGATATCTAATCTTGATTCATTAAATAATCCCTGGCCGGCTAAGAAACTATCGGTACTATCTTTTTGGCATGATATATATTCCTGATTACCCGAGCTGGTATTACCCAAAGTAATTTTTAATTTGAGCGTTAAATAGATTGAATCAACTGAAAAACCACCAATTAGTCTATTATTTACCAAATTTACCAATGAATTATACGTCATTCCAGGCATATTGATTGCTGAGCCATTATTCACTACCATTTGCGCATTTTCAATAACGATGTCGTCATCAAAAGCTAATTTATCCTGTAGTGAGTAAAAGCCTGATCCTCCTCCAATATTACGGACAACAAACAAATAACTTACTTCATTACTATCTATACCAAGATTCTTCTTATAAGAAATAAATTTTTCATGAGACAAGCTTGGAAGATCATTACAACTCGTATCTTTTATCTCCGGTCTAAGGTCATTATTTAAATCCAGTCCTGCAACATTAAACAAACCTTCATTGGTTTTTGGAATACCGCTTCGACCACAAGCGTAATATATATTATCACCTGTTGAACCAGATCTAAGGTCTAAGTTAATTTCCAGATCAACATAAAAAGTGTCTGTTGTTCTTGCAGCAATAGATTTGTTTTGTATCAAAACCCAGCCGTTGACAGGTTTTGGAAGTGTAAGGTTATTGTATACCGCCGAAATGCCTAATTTGCTCTGAGCATTTAAAATTTTAATATCATCATCAAATACCGGACTTTCCAGGAGATTGTAAGTTCCGGAGGCTCCACCATGGTTTCTTACAATTATTCTATACGTTAGTTCATTGTTGCGCAAGCTCAATTGTTTAGAATCAATAAGCTCTTTTTCTATTTCAAATACAGGAATATTAGCACATGCCGTATCCATCAAATCAAAAATTCCATCTCCGTCAGAATCAAGCATGGCGAGGTTAAAAAGAGATTCACCGTGGACAGGAATTTCGCTACATGGTTTGTAAATATTGTCTCCTGATGAACCTGGCCTGAAATCAAGACTAAAGTTAATGGTAACCGTAAAAGTATGTTTATCTCCAGGTGAAATAAATTGATTGGTGATAATATTCCATGGACCAGGTCCTAATAACGCGGCGCCATTTTTGAAAGGAATATTCGTTGTATAAAATGAGGTTTTTATCTGGAGATCATCATCGAATCCTGGAGCATCCCGAAGGCTATAAATTCCCGTTTCTGTACCTTTGTTTTCTACATCAATTTTATAAATGATGTTATAGGAAGCATCCGAAAGAATGCTGTAAGAAACGACACTTTTATTGAAAGTTATTTTAGGTGCCGGGCAGGAGGAAGGAACCGTAAAGATTGAATCAAGACAATTGTGATTGTCAAAATCTCTTATGATTACTTTATATATAGTGATTCCATCTGCGCGAAAATCAGGAATTGTTCCGTTACCTACAACAATTGGAGCACCATATGCAGCCGTTCCCAAAACTTGACCATTGCTTACGACTTCGTATCTTGAAGAAGGGCCGGAATCAGCATTATCGGCATTAACCAAAATGGAGAACCAGTCATCATTTCCATTATAGACTGTTCCATTATTATTACAATCCGTCTGGAAAAAAGTGTTGACCTGAAGAGCACAACAAGTTATCAGATCTATACGATAAGGACAAAACTGACGAATTGTGTCACCTATTGAATCAATTGCAATAAAGTAATACGATTCAACATTGTCTTCCAAACCAGGAAAATTATTGTCAACTACCAATGATTCATTATATCCTACGATAGCCTGGTCACTGCTTTTAAACCATCTGTACTGAGCCATTCCAGGTGTGGCAGTGAGGTTAATTAAGTTACTTCGGTTCGAGCAAAGACTATAATTATGATCGCAGCAACTAATCGGTTGATTAAATGCATTTAAAATATCCAAAAAACAATTTAAATCACTTTCAGTATATACATGAATGGAAACATTTTGAATACCTCTGCTTTCAATATTTTTAAATACGAAACTATAAGTTCCATCTTCTTCTACAAACAATTTTGCTTTTTCGCCTGTACTCAATTCAATGATTATGTTACCAATTGGCACATTTACTACATTGAATTGAATATTTAAATTAAAAGAGTTGGTTAAAGGATCGCAAGCAGTAGTTGAAATATCCCCTAAATGCATGGAGCATGGGCTTTTCGGCTGAAAACCAAAGTCAATTGAAAAATTATTTCCGCCATTGATATCTGTAGTAAGTGCTGCATATTCATAAAATGAAGGTGCAGTCATCTTACCATTATTATCAATCAGTTGATTATTTGGGAAACCAACTTTTTCCGGCGTCGTTTGAAAATTAATTAGAGCCGGCTGTGTGGTATCGATTACTACAAGGTAATCCTCAAGAGGTTTGAGTGCGACAATTCCATATTTAAAGGCATCAACACAAGGATTTATTAGCGGCTCAGGTTCATTGGAAAATAGATATTCACCATGTTCGTTTGAAATTGCTCTTGCTAATTCAACGCCCTTATGATATAAAATTAATTCTACATTTTTGAGCGGTGGTTCAATAGGGTCTTGAATTCCATTGTGATTCAAATCTTTCCAGACGTAATTTCCAATTTGAATGGGAGGTGCCGGAGTATTTAACTTTATATCTCCAAGGCCTGCTGACTTTCCAATAAAAGTTGTCACATCCCCAGGAATAATTTCATATCTCTTTGTCCATATACCAATCTTATTATGTAAATGGATGACACCACTTGAATACAGATCAACCGGGTCCTGTGAGGTTGATATTACGTTGTTGGTCCCGGGACAAAGTGCAATGCTTCCGGTAGTACTCTCTGATTCATTAACGGATCCATCCTTGAATAAAGAATTATCACCCAAATAAAATTCTCCAAATCCTGGTCCAATACCGGTATTTTTTCCTGCTGTTTCATGTATACCATCATTACCATTATGTTCAAGTGTAAACATGGATGATCCGCTTGCCCTTGTAGCTCTTAAAATATCGCCAAAGGCTACTACCGAATAGGCTCCTGAACCATTGGTATTGGGTTGCTTGTAGGCTCCCTGAATTCCATAACGATCCGCGATGGAAAGAATTAAATGCTGATCTCCATCAAATTCAAGATCAGTTAATATTGCCTGTGGATAGGTACAATATACATGATCACCTTCCAGACAATTGTTATCCCAGTTATCTGTCCAAGCTCTAAATCTGGAATTGCCTGAAAAACCAGGATAGTCCAAATTAAATTGCAAGATGTCTGTGAAGTTTTTTGTAACAGGATCAAACTCATACACGGTGGCATGAAGGTCTGAAGCCAATCCTGAAACTGAAGCATCGCAAACTACTCCAACATAAACTTTTCCTCTAAAAACCTTAACTGCCCATGGCCTGTAATCACCACCCTGACAGAAAGGATTAGGAATGTTGAATGAATCTACATTGTTATGTGTAGGTGTAACATACGGAGCGTCAATAAAAATTGAATACAGTTTTTTATTGAATAAATTCACCAAATAAACTGTCTTTTCATCTTCCGTAATATCCATACCCCCATATCCAACTTTAGCAGCCAAAGAGAATGCCAAAGAATCTTTAGAAATGGGTGGAAAGCTTGAAACCAAACCTCTGGTACTATTATCAGGTACCATACCTGAAGGTATGCCAATGGTATTGAGATCTATCATCTGACTTACGGAATTGCTGGCAAGATCAATTTGATAAAAACCGCCTATTCCCATTGGGCCTAAGGCCGTATGTCTTTTTAAGGTAGCCAGCGAATATAACTTTTGATCCTTTTTTTGTATGGCAAGCCCCCAACAACTACCAATCTGAGATGCTTTGGCCAAAATATTTACATTGGGTGCCGTTCCACCATGATTTATTGTTTTTGAAGCGTTAAAATCAGTCCCTCCGTTATTCATATCCCATGATACCATCGTTTCAATTCCTCCAAAAGAAGAACCAGGTGGTAAAGGATCTCCACTGACATAACAAGGTGCAATGAGCTGCGCTTTAGAGCAGTATTCTCCAGGGTAATTTATTCCAAAATTTACGGCATTACTTGCATGATTGACAAACCTAATGGATGACCTGGATCCATTATTCTGACTGTTTAATACGGTTTCATAATCCAAGGGCTTATCTAAAAGCATTTCAACTCTATACGGAGGACTTTGCGTTGGATTAAAACTGTAATGACCTTGCACATCACTTAGTGAGATACCAATGAAACCGTTTTTGTCAAATAACTTGATGGTTATACCTTGCACACCAGGTTCTTCAAAGGTGCTACTTGAATCTTTAATTCCGTTAAAATTATAATCTCTAAATACGGTGCCAGAGATTTGAGCCGATGTCTTACAAATAATAAAAAGGCAGCAAAACATGCCTAATGCAATAGATTTCATCTTAACTTGGATAGGTTAAGATTCCAAAACAATAATTATGCCGAAAAATTTAAATATAAAATATTAGTAGAATTTAATACTCTTATGGTTAGAAACTAATGTATTAATAAAAACTTTTATTTGTTGAAACTTAATATATTGCCCATTGTAAAGCAAGAGCGACAACGCGGTTCATACTTATCTTTTTCGCCCAGAACTATGGTTTCAGACTCAGCGCTAAACCGAAAGGAGTGCGTTGCCAGATTGCCGCAATGTGGGCAGATGGCGTGTACTTTGGTGATGTATTCAGCAACAGCAAGCAGGTTTGGCATTGGTCCAAAGGGAAGACCTTTATAGTCCATATCCAATCCTGCAATGATTACCCTAATTCCCCGAAGACATAATTGCTGAACTACTTTTATGATTTCCTCATCGAAAAACTGCGCTTCATCGATACCTACAACTTGAGTGTCTTCAGGTACTTCAAGAATTTGGTTGGAATGAAGGATTGGCGTTGACAGCAGTGCGTTATCATCATGAGATACTACCTGACGCTCATCGTATCTGGTGTCTTTACTAGGTTTGAAGATCTGAACCTTCTGATTGGCGAATCTCGCTCTTTTTAATCGTCGGATCAGTTCTTCTGTTTTACCGCTAAACATGGAACCACAGATAACTTCAATCCATCCACTTCGCTGCGACTTAAAACCAGGTTCTAAAAACATTTCAGGCCAAATATCAACATTTTTTGTATATATTCATTTATTATATTTCAGAGAAAGTTTGGTTTACTTTTGCCTTACCAAATTTATAATACTACACAAGGATTAAAAAATACAATTAAGTTAATAATTATGGATTTTAGCAAAGTCAGAGCCTGGATGAAGAAAATGAATCAAATTTTGGATTTATATGAAGGAAATGAGGATTTTACAGAAACTGAGCGCAATCTGCTCATGGATTATGCGCATCGCATAGGCATAGAAATTCAAAAAATTAAAATTGAGGAAAATATTGAGGGTTTATCTCACGATGAAACATTTGGAAAAATCAAATCAAGCTCAACGCATGTCGAGCAGTTTGTGAATGTAGCGGATGTTCAAAAACCATCCACTGTTCAAGAAAATCAAACAACGCCTTCTGAAATGATTCATGAGATGAATGATCAGTACGCTTATCTCTTCGAACACCTGGAAGTACATGATGTCTATAGCAAACTTGCTCTAAAACCGTTGACAGATATCAAATCGGGGCTTGGTTTAAATGAAAAGATTTTGACACAGAATGAATTATTTAACGGTGATAAGAGTGCATTTGACGAGGTTGTAAATGATTTAAACAACTGTGCTGATTTTGCAAGCGCTAAAAATTATTTATGTCAAAAGGTCATTGCCAAATACAACTGGACGAATCCGTCAAAAGAAAAAATAGTGGATGCTTTTATTAAGCTCGTTCAAAGGCGTCATCTTTAATGGAGAGCATCAGGGAACAGAAGGAAGTTTTATGGTACGCTGCAAAAGTATCCTTATCTTTTTCAGTTGCGATTGTATTGATTCACGTTATTGTTGGATTTACAGGAATTGACCGGTATCAATACAGTATTTATCCAAGGGATCTTGGACAATGGTACGGCATATTAACAGGACATTATTTTCATTCCAGCTGGACACATTTGTTTTCAAATCTTCCACCATTGCTGTTAACCCTATTCATGATTTTCTTTTTCTACAGAAGTATAGGATGGGCGGTATTTAGTTTGATTTGGGTACTTACAGGATTTGCGGTATTTATGTTTGCAAGAGAATCCTCCCATCTGGGATCCAGCGGATTGGTTTATGGTTTAATTTCATTTTTATTTTTTAGCGGTATTTTCAGACGCAATGCTAAATCAATCATCTTAATGGTTATTGTTACGATTTTGTATGGCGGATATACCGCGGGATTACTTCCAATTGATGAAAAAGTTTCCTGGGAGAGCCATTTATTTGGAGCCTTATCCGGATTATGGACAGCTTTCATATTTAGAAATTTTAGAGAAATCGATGAGCTAGAAAATGAACCCAGTTGGGCTAATGATTCAAAGGATAAAAAAACATATTTTCCTCCGGATATATTTGAAAAAACAATTTTTCAACGAATGGAAGAAGAGGAAAGGAAAAAACAAGAATCAGATCATACCAATAGTACGTATTGATTTGAACCGTGGTCATTCAATAGCATTAAGAAACACTCTGAAGTTTCAACTATCCCAATCTATCTTTTAATTCCGGATTTTCAGCTAATAAAATTTCAATTAACTGCTCCATTTTTTTTATCGTCCCTTGAGATGATTCTGCATCCTCATGAATAAATTTATGCTTTCTCATTTGTTGAACTTGCATTACTTTTTTGATTAACTCTTCCGTTCCAGGTTCAAAATATAAATTTGAAAAATATTGCCAGATATATTGAATAGCAGATTCATTGGGATGAATTAGGTCCATTGCTGCAAATCTATAATCCCTGAGGTCATCCATAAAAATTTCATAAGCAGGAAAATATTCCACCCAATTGAATTTTTCAACCAAACTATGTGAAGCTAAGATTAATGACGCCTTACTTTTTGAGTTTTCAATAAAACCATCTCTAAGGTATCGAACAGGACTCACAGAAATTATTAAATGAATACCAGGATTGTAAAGTTTCAAATTATGAATGGCATCGGACATAGAATCAACAATCCGTTCGACAGAGGAAACAGATTTTTGAAATTGTACAGAGGGTATTTTATGACAATTCGCTGCGATTTTATTGTTTAATAGAAACCTATAATAATGAGAAGATCCCATTGTCAATATTACAAAAGTAGCTTTGTTCATAAAGTCATGAGCTGTAAAAAGTTCATCGTTGATTTTATTCAAAACTTGGTTGGCGTCCTGACCTGAATAGGCACCATGATGATCTAAAGAATGGTACATACCCTGGTCAAAAATCAGATCATTTATTTCATATTTCTTTAGATGAATAATGCGATTCAACTGATCTGCCATACTTAATGGATTAAAGACAATTCCAAATGGGCTATTAACTGTATGGAAGGCTCTTTCATTCAATTTAGTGCTGATGTTTTCTGCAAAACAGGACCCCATGCAAAAAATTTTATCTGAATGAGAAATGGAGTATAGACTTTTTTTCCGGGGGAATTCCGTTCTGAAAGATTGCATATTCAACAATAAAATGTTAAAGATAAACTACGTAGAAATATTTCAAGCAGAGCTATTTTAATTTATACTACATTTGAAGATTAGAATGAAAGGATACTTATTTATTTTTTGGATATTTTCTATTAATCTTAACCTGCAGGCCCCTACCAATTCCTGGGTTCAACTTGCCAAGGTTAGTTATAAGAAGGCTTATGATGAACTTTTGGGAATTTCTGTAGATAAACCTATTTTTAGTACAGAGTTAAAAAAACTTGAGGGCAAAAAAATCCGTCTTAGGGGATATATTATCCCAACCGATGGATTTAAGAGTCATAAAGAATTTGTATTTTCTGCATTTCCCTATAGCAGCTGTTTTTTCTGCGGACAGGCAGGCCCAGAAACTGTAGTAGAAGTTTCGGCAGCAAAAGCTATTGAATTTTCTGCTGATGTTATTGAATTGGAGGGTATTCTTAAACTAAATTCTTCAGATATCAATCGGTTGATGTATCAAATTTCAGATGCCGTACGCGTTCAATAATTTTGAATCCAATTATCTTTAAGATGAGCACCCTACTGCTTATTCAGATAGAAAAATCAAGGAATTATTATAATAGGCTGCGAAATGATTCCTTTAGCTTAGTTTTTTCTAAGAAAAGTGAACAACAATATCCAAATTCCAATAATTTTAATCAAAACGTACAATAGTTTTTCTGTTTTCGAAATTTCAATATGTTCAATGGGTTCACTCCAAAAAGAATAGAGTGGAAAAAACTTTATTTTTATAGGAGCAGCGTTGGGTAATATTCCTTTACATCGGGAATCTTCCGGTATTTGCAAATCCAGCTTCTCAACATATCCGTCGTATCTCTGTCGAAATAATTTGCCATTGGTGTTGTACTCATACCAATATGTTCGATCGGGTTTGCAGATATGTTCAACAATTCTTGCGTCGGAGACCCTTCCCCATAGAGATAATGAGATGGTTCGGATAGGATCTTCTATATTAAGCAATGGCAATAAAAAAAAACAGCACGCCAGAAAAAGTAAGAATAGCTTCAGATAATACCACATAAAGTAAAATTGATCGGACAAAGTTAGAAGAATAAATGGCAGAACCTAAAGCTTAGAGCGGTCAAAATTATTTGAATCCTTAAATTTAGTCTTCGTAATAATTTAGGAGTCTTACAGTTAATATTGTCTTACATCTGATATTTCATATCTTAGTGCCCGTGAAGGCTAAATTGAAAGCATGGTATACCAGATATAAAGCCCTTTCCTGGTGGAAGAAAACGCTATGTATTCTTTTAACCATTATTGGTCTGCATTGGATTTATTTACTTTTACTCATCGCAATATATCCACCTATTACAACAACGCAGATCGGAGCTTTAATGGATGGCTATACCCTTCGTCGAAATTATGTGGATTTTGATGAAATTTCATATGCTCTGGGACTTGCTGTAATGGCTTCTGAGGACCAGGTATTTCCGGATCATTTTGGCTTGGATTATGAAAGCATCGAGAAAGCTGTTGAATTCAATAAATCACATTATAAACGAAAGCATGGCGCATCTACAATTAGTCAGCAGGTTGCCAAAAACGTTTTTCTGTGGCAGGGAAGGTCATGGATCCGAAAAGGACTTGAGGTGTATTTTACCTTTATGATTGAGTTATTATGGAGCAAAAAGCGAATACTCGCTATTTATTTAAACACCATCGAGATGGGCCCTGGAATTTTTGGAGCTGAAGCAGCTTCCAGATATTACTTTAACAAGCCCGCTACCAAGTTAAACAGAGATGAATCTGCAATGATTGCCGCTTGCCTACCTAATCCAAAGCGGTATAAAGTCAATCCACCATCCTCCTGGACTTTATACAGAAAGCCACAAATTCTAGAACAAATGTATCAGATTGAACCTGATGCAGATATCAGGGATATACTGGCCGGAATGAAACACTGATCTTAGCGAGTGTTTATTAAATTTATTTAATTTAGACGTTGAATCAATAATATCAGAGACAAGACTCCGGTTGCCTGAGCTATTGAATCAGCAACGACCTTCCCCCAATCTATATCTTTTCGCTCTTTTCGCTCCTTAATTTCTTTTGGCGTTTTAGCCCCAACATTGATAATTGAGCCTTTATACACTTTAGGATATTTCCTTCCAAACAAGGTCCGTTTAGTACTTTCGATTCGCCCATTAGAATGCTCTACTGTTATTCTATTCGCATCTGCATTCTGGTTAAGACCCGCTGCAAAATTGTTGATGTAAAACTTAGCGCGTTTACCTTCATAATAGGCAACATTAACCGAGTTATTGGAAGAGATTAGTTTTTCAGGGTACAAAAGTGAAACGTTGGTTTCGCCAGAAATTCGTACAAAGTCTTTACGCTTAGGAATAGAAATTAAATCTTTATCTTTTACCAGCATATTATTTCTGGATTTGGGATTCTTCATGGCATCGGTCAGATCCATTACGATATATCCGATATCATCTTGAACCCTGAATAAGGTCGCACCTTCTGAAAAAGATTCTATAGTTAATCCTCCGGCTCTCTGAATTATATCGGCAACCCTTTCATTATTATTAATGATAGCATAAGGTCCGGGATAAAGAACTTCTCCTTCGATGTAGACAATTTTTTGAAATTCAAAATTTGGTTGATTTCGGACAACGACCACATCAAAAGGTTCTAGTTCAAAGGATGAACCAGCGTCTTCTGCCAGGAGATCTTTTGTGGTTTCGAATGATTTGACAATGGTTTTCGTCGGTTGATTATCTACAATTTTTATTCTATAAATATCGATTTTATTGGAAGCAGCAGAAAGTGTAAATCCTTCTGCAAAGGTGATTAGATCTTTTAGCTTCAGTGCTTTGGAATATTGGAATTTGCCAGGGCTTTTGACTGCGCCTGAAATTTCGACATAACTATAGGAAGCAAATTGATCGCCAGAAAAGACTACCAAACTATCAAATGGTTTTATAAAAATATTTTTTTCTGACTGGTCATCTTTCATAATGTCTACCAGGGACAATTTAATGACCTGGAGTTCTTTAAGATTGGAATTGTCGGTCCGAAAAAGATAGCCATTTGCGAAAGTGTTGCTTTTCAATCCTCCAGCGAGTAAGATCAAATCTTTAACCCGAATATCTTCTTTCACGTTCAAAGGAAACCTACCTCCCTTGCGTACAGCCCCTGTAATGGTGACATAGGTTTGATCGGTAAAAGACGCC
>WBZT01001182.1_pt1 | contig 12468 bp, 6 predicted proteins | sample 5204241 | NCBI WGS metagenome assembly WBZT01 (sample SAMN12344358, study PRJNA552823) | activated sludge metagenome | biome: Activated sludge suspended growth; feature: Nitrification reactor; material: Wastewater; isolation source: activated sludge from nitrification reactor of wastewater treatment... | reverse complement strand
GGGGAACGGGTCCGGTTTGCACCGGCTGGCTCGATCCACACGCCCGACGAATTGGCAGGCTGGCGGCAGGTTGTTTTTGTTCGTCGCGGATACAGGATGCCGCCGGTCCTGATCCGAGTTTCAGCCTTTCGGCTGATGTGCGCTGGCTTCTTCCCTGAATCTTCCGGTTGCGGTTTCGGGAAAGTCCCGGACGGCCAACCGACCGTCCGGGCTTGCCCACCTATCGCAACCAAACCCTTTACTGGAGCAGTCGCAAGACGGCCTGCGGTTGCGAGTTGGCCTGCGCCAACATGGCCGTGCCGGCTTGGACGAGAATGTTGAAGCGTGCGTAGGCGGTGCTTTCCTCGGCTACGTCCACATCCTTGATGCGGCTGTTCGCAGCGCTGAGGTTGTCCGTCAACACGCCAAGCTGCTCGGAGGTCGAGTTCAAGCGCGAGACGTTCGCGCCAATCGCTGCGCGGTCCTTTGTCAGTTGCACGATGGCGTCCTTCACGGCGGTCAACGCAGCCGCAGCATTGGTGACGTCGGTCACGTCGCTGGTCAGGGCGTTGAGATAGGAGGTGGCTTGAAGGTCCACGCCCGTCATGCCGAACTTGTTGCCATCGCTGTCAATGGTCACGTCGAGTTGCGTGCCGTCGAACAGGCTGATGCCGTTGTAATCCTTGGTCGAGAGGTCCGTGATGTAGCTCGAGAGGGTGGAGAATTCCGCGTTATACAAAGTGCGGTCGCCGTCCGTCTTGGTCACGTCCTGGGCCAGGATCGAGAGTTCGCTCATGCGATCCAGGGCCTTGGAAACCTTCTTGAGGAAACCGTCCTGGGTCTGGCTGAACGAAACTGCGTTGGCGATGTTGCTGCGGGCGGCACCAATCCGGCTGGTTTGCGCGTCGAAGCGCGTGGAAACCGCCTGACCGGCAACGTCGTCTTCGGGCGAGATGATTTTCGACCCGGACGACAAGCGTGACAGGGATTTGTTAAGCAGGGCTGAGGATTCCGAGAGCAGGCGGGCGCTGCTCTGTGCCGACATGTTGGTATTGATGACCATAACTCTATTCCTTGAGTCGCCTCTCTTTTGGAGAGGTCTTTGATTTGCGCGACGTCCTTGTCGCGGGTGGCATTTGTTTGGGTGGCCACCGGTCACCCTGCCGACTTTTTATTTTTGGCTGCCGGCGGCCCGTTCCGATCTTCGGAACGCCCCATGTATCGGCGATACGCCGGTCCACTTAACAAAATTCGGGCAGGAATTCTTCCTAGAAAGCAGCGGTGTCGGAAGGCAAGCGGAGCCGGCGAAGGGCGTTCAAACGGGCGTGCCGTTTTCTCAGCGAGGTGCGTCGCCGCGGTTTCGCGGTAGAAGCGATCCGAATTCGGGATGTTTCAGCCGGCCAGCAGGCCCTGAACGGAGACGCCACGCAGGTCGCAGAGCCGCCGGATGACATCTTCGATGAGATTATTCGGGCAGGAAGCCCCGGCAGTGATGCCGACGTTCAATCTGTGCGCGGGCAGCCAATCCGTCGTCTCGACCTCGGCCTTCTGGTGCTGGTCGTAATGGACGATGAGTTTGTCCGAAACCATCTTCTGCGCGTTTTTGATGAAGTAGGTGGCGAGTTTTGCCTCGCCCATTTCCGCCAGATGCGACGTGTTGGAGGAATTATAGCCGCCAATGACCAGCAGGAGATCCAACGGCTCGTGCAACAGTTTCCCGAGCGCGTCCTGCCGGTCCTGAGTGGCGCCGCAGATGGTGTCGAAGAACCGAAAATGCCGGTCCAGCTCCGCCGGGCCGTACTTCTGGATCATGGCCGCGCGCAGGCGGCGTTGTACTTCCTCGGTTTCGCCCCGCAGCATGGTGGTCTGGTTGGCCACGCCAATGGCGCCGAGATGTTTATCCGGATCGAAGCCTTCCGAGTAGGCGCCATCGAACTTCTTCAGAAACTCGGCCTTGTCGCCGCCGTGGAGAATGTAGTGGCAGACGTAGTCTGTGTCCGCGAGTGTGAAGACGACGAGGTAATGGCCGTCGCCGTGGGCGCGGGCCTGCGAACTGGTGGCCTTGGTTTCCTCGTGCCAGGCCTTGCCGTGAATGATGCTGGTGACGTGGTCCTTCGAGTATTGCCGCACGCGCTTCCAGACGCTCATCACGTCGCCGCAGGTGGTGTCCACCAGCAGGCAACCCTTTTCCTCCAGCTTGCGCCGGGTGGCGACTTCCGTGCCGAACGCGGGAATGATCACGACATCCTCGCGGTGCAACTGCGCCAGTTCCTCGTCATTGGGTTTGTTGGAAATGGTCTTGATGCCGAGGTTGCGAATCTGGTCGTTGACCTCGGGATTGTGGATGATCTCGCCGAGCAGGAAGATGGGCTTTTCGGGCGGAAAGGACTTGCGCGCGGCGTAGGCGAGATCAATGGCGCGCTCGACGCCGTAGCAGAAGCCAAATTCCTTCGCGAGTTTGATGGTGAGTCCATCGGCGCGCAACACGTGGCCGTTAGCGCGGATGCGCTCGACGATTTCGCTGCGATAGTGCGAGAGGACCTGCGCCTGCACGGCCTCCATGATGTCGGGCCGGCGCAGGTTGATCTTGCCCGGCTTGCCGCCATTCGGTCCTGGTTGCGCGTGGGATGACATGACGAGCGTAATTTAGCAGGTGACCGCCAAGCGTCGAGGAAATTACCCGGCGCGAAGCGGGAGAAGACTGGTGGGTGGACGAAGCCACTGCTTCAGCCGGTTGGCGATTCCGGGCTTGAGGCATTTTTCCATTGCCGGTCGGGATTTTCCTGCGATGCTATCGCGGTTGTCGGAGCGTAGCTCAGCCTGGCTAGAGCACTTGCTTTGGGAGCAAGACGTCGCAGGTTCGAATCCTGTCGCTCCGACCATCTTTCTTAAGGGAAGCTCAGGGGTTTTGCTGGCATACCAAATTTCCTGCGTAGGCGTTGACCCGAACCGGCTGACAACTTCATGGCGGTCTCCCAGAAAGTCCTTTGAGTTTTCTGGCGAAAGGATTTCTCCCTCCGAAACCACCGGAGGGAATGCTTTCCGGGGCTCGTCTCGAGGGAAGCGAATTGAAAGTGATTTGCCAGATTGCAGTATGACCGGAGGCGATCCCATTGTCCAGTTGTCGTGGGCTGGCCTTTTCGCCGCCGTTGGATATGCTGTGCCCGCGACTGAGCTATGAGTCAAACATTTGCCCGCCTAGCCAAACATTGGGAACGTTGCGTCGGTTGCTTGTTCGCGGTCGCGGTCGGAGCGGTGCTCGGGAATGATGGCCGCGTGTTGGCCGCGAGTCACGACGTCTCGCCGCCACAGCCCTACGGCCCGGTACCTACGGAGCGGCAGTTGCGCTGGCACGAGATGGAGTTTTACGGCTTCCTGCATTTCACGGTGAATACCTTTACCGACAAGGAATGGGGTTACGGTGACGAGAGCGAAATGGTTTTCAGCCCGTCGGACTTCGACGCGGACCAGATTGTGGGCGTAGCCAAGGATGCCGGGATGAAGGGGCTGATCCTCACCACCAAGCATCACGACGGTTTCTGCCTGTGGCCGAGCAAATACACGGAACATTCGGTGGAGAACAGCCCGTGGCATACGGGCGACGGTGACATGGTCTGGGAAATCTCGCAGGCCTGCCGGCGCGCGGGTTTGAAATTCGGCGTTTATCTTTCGCCGTGGGACCGCAACCACAAGGATTATGGCCGGCCCGAGTATCTTGCCTATTACCGCAACCAATTGCGCGAGTTGTTGACCAAGTATGGCGACGTGTTCACGGTCTGGTTCGATGGCGCGAACGGCGGCGACGGTTTTTACGGCGGCGCGCGCGAGCAGCGAAAGATTGACAACACGACGTATTACGACTGGGGGAACACCTGGAAGCTGGTGCGCGAACTCATGCCCGGCGCGGTCATGTTCAGCGATGCCGGCCCGGATTTTCGCTGGGTGGGCAACGAGCACGGCGAAGCGGGCGCAACCTGTTGGGCGACGTTGAACGCGGCGGGGCGATTTCCCGGCGGCACCGCGGACGGATTGAACCGCGGCGAACGCCCGGGCACGCATTGGATTCCCGCCGAGTGCGATGTCTCGATCCGGCCCGGCTGGTTTTATCACGCGAAGGAGGATGACCGCGTCAAGACGCCCGCGCAGTTGCTGGACATTTACTACAAGTCGGTCGGGCGCGGCGCGTGCTTGAACCTGAACCTGCCGCCGGATCGCCGTGGTCGTATTCACGAGCAGGACATCCGGTCGCTGAAAGAATTCCGCCGCGTGCTCGACGCCACGTTTGCCTCCAACCTCGCGGGCAAAGCCAGAATCACGGCCAGCAACACGCGTGGCAACGCGACGCCGTTCGCGCTCAAACATCTCACCGACGGACGGCGCGACACGTACTGGACCACTGATGGAGCGGTCACAACACCGGAAGTGGTCCTACGCTGGACCAAGCCGGTGACGTTCAACGTGGTGGATTTGCGCGAGTTCCTGCCGTTGGGCCAGCGCATCGAAGCCTGTGCCCTGGACCAGTGGTGCGACGGGAAGTGGGTTGAGTTTGCGAGCGCCACCAGCATCGGCAATCGCCGGTTGCTGCGCTGCGAAAGCATCACCACCGACGGTGTGCGGTTGCGCATCACGCATTCGCCCGTGTGCCCCGCGCTGGCGGAATTTGGACTGTTCAACGAGCCGCGCCCCAGTCCTTGATCCTTCACGCACCCTGTTCGGAAAACTCAAAACACTTGCACCATGAACCGAAGATCATTCCTAGCTACCTCGGCGCTGTTGGGCGCCGCGATGCCGTTGGTCGCCCGTGAACCTGCCGTCAGTTCGCCGGCGACGCCCGTTCGCAAGCGCATCAAACTGGGCCTCGCCACCTACTCGTACTGGCATTTCCGCGACCCCAAGGTTTCGATTGAAACGGTGATAGACAAGGCAGCGGAACTGGGTGTCGAGGGCGTGGACATTTTGCATCGGCAGATGGATTTGCCCGAGAAGGAGCCGCTGACGACGGAACACCGCGCGTATCTCCAATCGTTGAAGCGCCGCGCGTTCACCAATGGTGTGGCGCTTATCTGCCTGTCCACGCACCAGTCGTTTGTCAGCCCTGATCCGGCGAAAGTGACGGCCAACGTCGAGCACACGAAGAAGTGCATTGAGATTTGCCACGAACTCGGCGTGCCCTGTCTGCGCGTGAACACGGGTCGCTGGGGCACGATTGGTGACTTCGACGAACTGATGAAGAACCGTGGCATTGAGCCGGTGCTTCCGGGTTACACCGAGGAGGACGGATTCAAGTGGTGCATTGACGGCATTAACCGCTGCCTGGAAACCGCGGCCCGATACGGCGTGATGCTCGCGTTGGAGAATCACTGGGGGCTGGCGCGCACGCCGGAGGGACAACTGCGCATCCTCAACCGCATCACGTCCCCCTGGCTCGGCGCGCTCATGGACACCGGCAATTTTCTTGAAGACCCGTACGACAAGCTCAAGCTCATCGCGCCCAAGACGGTGTTCGTGCAGGCGAAGACGTATCTCGGTGGGGGCGAATGGTACACGCTTGATCTTGATTATCGCCGCATCGCCAAAATTCTGGCGGACGTGAATTACGCCGGCTATGTGTCGCTGGAGTTTGAAGGCAAGGAGAGCGCCGAAACCGCCGTGCCCAAGAGCTTGGCCATGCTGCGGGCGGCTTTTGGGGTTTGAAGGCTGTTAAGTCTGTCTCGATTGGAACTGGCGCAAAGTGCGGTTGATGTTGCCGCGCGCATCCGCTACCATGATCCCGGTATGACGTTGACTGAAAAATTGCTCGCGCGCGCCGCCGGAAAAGCTTCGGTTCAGGCCGGCGACAACATCTGGGTTAAAGCGGATGTCCTCATGACGCATGATGTGTGCGGGCCGGGGACGATCGGCGTGTTCAAACGCGAATTTGGCAAAGACGCCAAGGTTTGGGACAAGCAACGCGTTGTCATCATTCCCGATCACTACATTTTCACCAGCGATTCCAAGTCGAATCGCAACGTGGACATTCTCCGCGAGTTTTCCCGCGAGCAGACGCTGCCTTACTTCTACGACGTCATTGACGACGCGAATGGCACATGGAAATACGACGCCAGCAAGGGCAACCTGAAGCGGCAATACGGCTCGAACTACGCGGGCGTCTGCCACGCGGCGCTCCCGGCCAAGGGGCACACGCGTCCCGGCGAAGTTCTCTTCGGCACGGATTCGCACACCTGCATGGCGGGCGCGTTCAATCAGTTCGCCACGGGCATCGGCAACACGGACGCCGGCTTCGTCATGGGCACGGGCAAGTTGCTCATCAAAGTGCCCGAGACGATGCATTTCCGGCTCGAAGGCAAACTCCAGCCCGGCGTGATGGCGAAGGACATCATTCTGCATTGCATCGGCGAGATCGGCTTCGACGGCGCAACGTATCGCGCGATGCAATTCGACGGCCCCGGCGTGGCGTCGCTATCGATGGATGATCGCATGACGGTAGCGAACATGGCGATCGAAGCGGGCGGCAAGAACGGCATCTTCCCGTATGATTCGCGCACGGCGGAATACGTGGATGCGCGAGTGAAGTTGAATGGCACGATTTCCCGCTACGAACCGGTCGAACTCGATGCGAACCAGAAGTTCGTTTACGAACTCGTCGTGGACTTGTCGAAACTCGAACCAACCGTCGCCTGCCATCCTGATCCGGGCCAGCGAAAGAAGGCCAAGGAGATGAGCGATGTGAAACTGGATCGCGCTTACGTCGGCTCCTGCACCGGCGGCAAGACGAGCGACTTCGTAGAGTTCGCCCGCGTGCTGCGCGGCAAGAAGGTTTCCATTGATACCTTCGGCGTACCCGCGACGCCGGACATCGTGCATGAGTTGCAGACCACACGTTGGGGCAACGAAACGATCTGGAACATTCTCGTGAACGCCGGCGTGCGCATGACGGAGAATGCTGGTTGTGCTGCGTGCCTCGGTGGTCCGGTGGATACGTTTGGTCGCATGAACCAGCCCGGCCTCAAGTGCATCAGCGCCACGAACCGCAACTTCCCCGGTCGCATGGGCGACAAGGAATCGCAGGTTTTCCTCGCCAGTCCGGCGACGGTGGCGGCGAGTGCCATCACCGGCAAGGTGACCGATCCGCGCGAGTATTTGAGTTAAGATCTGTGCTCAATAAAAATCCCTCGTCCAAAGGGCGAGGGATTTTTTGCGATGTGTTGGTGTCTTAAACGGGCGATTATTTCGGTCTGAATGATTTGTCCGGATACTTCGGCGCGGGCGGCACCGGGCGCGGATCTTTGGTGATCAATTCCTGCAAGTGTTTGATGGCGGCATCGAGTTGTGCATCGCCCCCGTTGAATGTGGCATGCGGCAGATTATCCACCACGATGTCCGGTTCCACGCCATGACCTTCGATCAACCACTCGCCTTCCGGGCCATAAACGCCGATTTCCGCCGCGGTGGCCATGCCGCTGTCCACGAGCCAGCGGCGTGACGATAGCCAGATTTCACCACCCCACGTCCGTGTGCCGATGACCTTGCCAAGACCGAGGCGTTTGAATCCCTCCGAGAACGCTTCGCCGTCGCTGGCGGTGCGCTCGTTACAGAGCACGGTGACGTGTCCGCGGAAGGCATAGTGCATGTTCCAATACGGCTCACCCACGCGCGGCTGCCAGTAGAACCACGCCTTGCGCAGGAGCTTTTCCAGAATCCACGCGTCAATGTTGCCACCGCGATTGCTCCGCACATCAATGATCAAGCCCTGGCGGTTGAACACGGGAAAGAACCCGCGCGCCCATTCGCTGATGTTCGCCGTGCCCATCGCACGCAGATGCACATAGCCGATCTGGCCACGGCCAAGTTCTTCGACGCGTTCGCGGCGGGTAAGTTCCCATTCGTCGTAGCGCAAGTCCGTTTCGCGATCACTGGAAATGGGTTCGACGATGGCGTTCCGCGCTTCACCCTCGCCCTTGGGCTTGACCGCCAGCAAGACCTGTTTGCCGATCTGGTTGCGCAGGAGCATTTCAGGGTGTGTCACGCTCAACGTACTGCGGCCGTTAATTTCGGTGAGGACATCGCCTTCGTTGACTTTGGCCGCGGGTTTTGCCAGCGGCGCAAACTGGTCGGGATAGTCAGGGTCGGTCCGGTAGATGTGCTTTACCCGCCAGCCGCCGGCGGCCTCGGCGCGCTCCAGCCGGGCGCCGAGCGAGGCCAGCTTGATCTGATCCGGGCCGTCGCGCTCGTCGCCGAAGCGCACGAAGATATGCAGCGTGGACAACTCGCCCGCCAGCTCGTAGATCACATCGTTCAGTTCTGCCCGGTCGCTCACGCGGTCAACAAGCGGCAGATACTTCGCTCGCATTGCGGGCCAGTCCACGCGATGCAGCGCGCGGTCGTAGAAATGGTCGCGTAACATGCGCCAGGATTCGGCGTAAATCTGTCGCCACTCCTCGCGCGGGCTGATGGAAAAAGTCCAGCCGTCGAGATTCACCGCGTCCTCCAGCTTGGCCGGGGCGCTGGCGTCGGCGGCGATGACGTAAAACTTGTCGCCCTTGCGCACGAGCAGCTTCTTGCCGTCGGCGGTGAGTTCGTAGTCGCGGAAGTCTTCCACAAGAGTATTGGGCTTGGGGTCTTTGTTTGTGATCTCAAGCTGTTTGAGGTGCGCCTTGGAATTGAAGCCCAGGTCGCGCGCCACGAACAACAGGTGTTTCGCAGTGACGCGCACGTCCGAGTAATTGCCCGCCACGATGGGAACTTCAAACAAACGTGAGGCGAGGCCGTCGAGTTCGATTTTCACCACCGGCGGTTTCGGTTTCTTGTCTTTGCCGGTCTTGTCTGACTTTTCCGACTCGCCTGGTTTTTCGTCCTCCGATTTCGTCTTGTCTGTTGGGGACTCCTCCTTCTTGTCCTCCTTCTTCTCGTTCTTTTTGTCGTCCTCTTTTTCGGGCTGCAGTTCGTCCTTGGATTGAAATGGCCAGCGTTGGTCCTTGGTCAGGGCGAGCGCGTACATCTTCGTCGTCTCCGTGAAGAATGGTTCCGGCTGGCGCACGCCCCACGGACTCGATACCAGCGAGCGCAACTCGCGGTCGCTCAGAAAATACAGCCACTTGCCGTCTGGTGACCAGGCCGGGCTGTAACTCTCCACGCGGTCGCTCGTGACCACGGCGTGCGCGGCGTTGGTGACCTGGTAGAGATGAATCTGCTGCACGTTGTTCGAGGCCGAATCGGTGTAGGCGAGCCACTGGCTGTCGGGCGACCAGGCGAATTCCTCGAGGCCGCCGCGCGCGGACTCGGCGACGAGCGTGGTCTGGTGAGTTTCCAGCTCATGTAGCCAGAGCTTGAGGTCCTTGTCCGTCCACGCGAGTCGCTTGCCGTCTGGCGAGGGTACGCTGGAGTAACGGAACACCGTGCCGTTCGTGGTGAACGCCTCGCCCCGGCCCACGCCGTTTGCGGGCAGACGCCAGAATTCCAGTTCGCCGGATTCATCAGAAAGCGCAACGAGGGACTTGCCATCGGGCAGGAAACGCGCGTTGCGATAGCGCACGCCCGGTTGGCGCGGCACTTCGACGAAGCGGCCTTGGTCCACGGGCGCGACAAAAATCTGTCCGCGCGCCGTCAGGGCGACACGATCGCCGTTGGGCGAGACGTGTGCGCTGGTCAGGTAGTCCAACGGCTTCTTCACCCAGCGCTCGCGTTCCTGGTCGAAGTCCGAGGCGAGCCGGATGTCCAGCGCCGCATCCTTGCCGCTGGTGATCGTGAATAAGCGCAAATCCGCGCCGTGCTGATACACGATGTGGCCGTCCGACAACGCAGGCCGCTTCACCTCGAAATCCTTGTGCTTGGTCAGTTGCTTGAGATCGGAGCCGTCCGGTTTCATGGACCAGAGATTCATCACGCCGTCGCGGTCGCTTGCGAAATAGACACGCCCCTTCCACCACATCGGATTGCGGCTCGTGCCCTTGAAATCCGCAGTCAGCGGGACGGCTTCTGCATCGCCGCCGTCGTAACGCCACAGGTTTTCCACCCAACCACCCTGGTAACGCTTGGTGCTGCTGCTCTGCTGCGAAAAGCGCGTGAACACGAGGCGTTTTCCATCGGCATCGAAGACGCCCTGGCTCGCTTGGGCCAGCGGCAGGAGCGTTTGTTTTCCACTTTTCGGATCAAGCCTTACCAACTGCCAGGTTGGCAACGTGGAGAACTTCTCCGTCGAATAGAGTACCTGCCCGTCCGAAGTCCAGTGGACGAATCGCGGTCCCGCGTCTGTGAACGTCTGGCGGGTCGGCAGCCCGCCCGCCAGGGGCATCGTGTAGAGTTCCGTCGGTCCTTCGTATGCCGCGCAGAACGCAAAAGTCTTTCCGTCCGGGGAAATGGCCGCGTGGGTTTCCGCACCGGGATGCGTGGTGAGCCGTTGCGCCACACCGCCCTGGAGGCTGACGCGCCACAAGTCGCCCTCGGCGGTGAACACGATGGTGTCCTCGTGAATGGCTGGGAATCGGTAGTAACCGCGGGGTGACTCGGCGCCGCTGCCCGTGAGGACCGCGAAAGCCAGGCCAAGGCAACATACTGTTCTCATGGACCGGGAGGATTGCCGTGACCGGCGGCGCGGGCGAGTTTTTTGTGAGCGTGACGGAAATCCGCTTCAGCCGTAGAAAATCGGTTGCCCGAACCAAGCCTGCCTGCTTTCATCTGGCCGACATTTGCCGTGATCAACGCCAACCCTGCAACACCGCGACCCGTTAACATCCTCGGCATTTCGGCTTTTTATCATGACAGCGCCGCGTGTCTGGTGCGCGACGGAGTGATCATGGCCGCCGCGCAGGAGGAACGGTTCACCCGCAAGAAGCACGACGCGGCGTTTCCAAAAAATGCGGTCGAGTATTGCCTCCGTGAAGCCGGCCTCACGCTCGCGCAGGTGGATTACGTGGCATTTTACGAGAAGCCGTTCGTCAAGTTTGACCGCATCCTGCACAGCTATCTCGCCTACGCGCCGAGCGGGTTGAAGACCTTCTTGATGGCGATTCCGCTCTGGATTCGTGAGCGCATCTGGATGAAGACGCTCATCCACGAACAGTTGCCGGATTTCAAGGGCAAGATTTTGTTTCCCGAACACCACGAATCGCACGCGGCGTCGGCCTTCTTCCCGTCGCCGTATCCCGAGGCCGCGTTTCTAACGGTGGATGGTGTCGGTGAATGGACCACCACCAGCTACGGCGCCGGGCGGGGGAACAAACTTGAGATGCTGGGTGAATTGCACTTCCCGCATTCGCTCGGGCTGCTGTACTCGGCGTTCACTTACTTCACCGGCTTCCGCGTCAATTCCGGCGAATACAAGCTCATGGGCCTCGCGCCGTATGGTGAGCCGAAATACACGGACCTGATCCTGCGCGAGTTGATTGATCTCAAGGCGGACGGCTCGTTCCGTCTCAACATGAAGTATTTCAACTACGGCGTCGGGCTCACCATGACGAGCGCGGCGTTCAACCAACTGTTCGGCCGTGGCCCGCGCAAGCCGGAGACCAAACTTACGCAGAGCGACATGGACCTCGCGCGTTCGGTGCAGGATGTGACGGAAGAAATCATGTTCCGCATGGCGAAGCACGTGCGGAAGGAAACCGGCCTGAAGGACCTCTGCCTCGCCGGCGGCGTGGCGCTCAACTGCGTCGCGAACGGGAAAATTCTCCGCGAAGGCATCTTCGACCGCATCTGGATTCAACCCGCGGCAGGTGATGCCGGCGGTGCGCTGGGGGCGGCGTTATTCACCTGGCATCAGATTCTCGGCAACGAACGCAAAGCGGACGGCGTGCATGATTCCCAGCGGGGTTCGTATCTGGGTCCGCTCCACACGCGCGATGAGATTCACGCTTATCTCACGAAGAACAACATCCCGTTCACGGAACTGAGCGACGCCGAGTTGCCGGAGAAGATCGCCGACCTCATCAAAGCGGAGAAGGTCATCGGCTGGTTTTACGGGCGGATGGAGTTCGGCCCGCGCGCGTTGGGCGGGCGCAGCATCATCGGCGACGCGCAATCGCCGAAAATGCAGGAAGTGATGAACCTCAAGATCAAGTTCCGCGAGAGCTTCCGGCCCTTCGCGCCGAGCGTACTGCGCGAGAAATGTGCCGAGTGGTTCGCGTTGAAGGAGGAAAGCCCCTACATGCTGCTCGTGGCGCCGGTGGCGAAATCACGACAGCGCGAGATGACGACGGAGGAGCAAAAACGGTTTGGTCTGGAGAAACTGCTCGCGATCCGCTCGACGATTCCGGCGGTGACGCACGTGGATTATTCCGCCCGCGTGCAGACCGTCACGGAAGATCACAACCCGATGTATTACCGGATGATCAAGAAGTTCGACGAGAAATACGGCTGTCCGGTGATCATCAACACGTCCTTCAACGTGCGTGGCGAACCGATCGTGGGCACGCCCGAGCACGCTTATGTCTGTTTCATGCGGACAAACATGGATTACCTGCTCGTCGGAAATTTTTTGCTGGAGAAGAAGGA
>WBZT01002586.1_pt1 | contig 12471 bp, 9 predicted proteins | sample 5204241 | NCBI WGS metagenome assembly WBZT01 (sample SAMN12344358, study PRJNA552823) | activated sludge metagenome | biome: Activated sludge suspended growth; feature: Nitrification reactor; material: Wastewater; isolation source: activated sludge from nitrification reactor of wastewater treatment... | reverse complement strand
CCCCACCAAGGAGCCAGGCTTATTTCGTTGGGGACCCCAATTGGTTCTCAACCCCAATCCCGTTGCCTTGAGCGGCAGTTTCAGTCACACCCCGTTCAGCCGGTCTCGCCTGGTTGCTTGTCGGAAGGTCGCGTTGATTGGCGCGGCTCACGCCTTGAGCCAACTGAAGAACAGGTAAATGTTCAGCGCGTTGAAGAGCTTCACGAGAAAGGAACTCCCGACGGCGACGATCAGAAACGCCCGGGGCGACGGCCCAAAAACTTCGGCGAGCGCTTTCATGTTGGCGACCGCATTCGGTGTTTCTCCGAGCGCGAAGCCCACATGGCCGCTGGTCATCACCGCCGCGTCGTAGGTGCGGCCCATCAGGCGAAACGTTACGAACCACGCGAACAACACCATCACCACCACCTGCACCACGAAGATGAGCAGGATCGGGCCGGCACTGTGTCCGAGTTCCCGGAGATTGAGGCTCATCATGGCGCAACTGATGAAGCAGCCCAGGGTCACGGACGAAATGACATCCAGGACATCGGCCTTGATCCAGTTCCGCCCTGTTACATCCAGGGCCGCGCGGACGATCATGCCCACGAGCATCGAGCCGATATAAACCGGGAACAGCGTGATTCGCTGCATTGTCCAATAGTTCAGCCACGCGCCCAATTTCACGCACACCAGGATCAGCGCCAGCAACGCCACCGTCTGGAGGAAGCGGCGCGCCAGAAACCGCAAGTCCTCCAACACGCCCGACTCGGCGATGTGCCGGATGTGGGTCAGAAACGGTCGGCCGTAGGTGAGCAACGACCGCAAGTCGTGCCAGAGCCCCTTGCCGTCGGAGGAATTGGGGCGCGTATGCGGGGCGGCCTCCGCCGGGCGCAAGCCGCGTTGGCGAATCAAATGCCCGGCCAGCAACCCGCCCACGACGGCACTGACCATGATGCCGCAGGTGGCCGTGGCCAGGCTGACGCCGAGCGCGTTTTGCAGGCCGAGGCGCTGGAGTTCGTTGGCGAAACCCAGCGCCGTGATGTGTCCACCGGTCAACGCCAGACTCCCGCACACGACGCCGAGGGCCGGCGGTTGATCCAGCATTTTCGCCAGGGCGATCCCGATCACGTTTTGCAACACCGCCAGCACGACGGCCAGCCCCAGAAAGGCCAGCAACTGGCCGCTTGATTGTTTGAGTCCCCGCCAGCTTGTCGCCAGGCCGACGCAGGCGAAGAAAATCAGGATGAAGGGGGTCGCCACGTTGCGCGCCGGCGCCGCGCGCCATTCGCTGTCGGCGCAAACCAGCCAGGTCCACCACCGCGCGTTTACCTCCGTCGCAAAGCTCAAGTGAAACCAGCCGAGGCCATTTCCCGCTGCGATCAATCCGGCGAACAACAGACCGCCAATCACCGGGGCCGGCGCATTGAGGCGGGAAAGCGTCCGGCTGCGTTTGACCAGAACTTCACCGACCACCAATGCCGGCAGCATCAACCCCAGCGCCCACCAGGCAGAAATCTCCATCGGTTAGAAATGCCAGCCAAATTCCTCGCGGTCAATCATTTCAAACTGCAAGCGACGGCTTTCTCGAAGGACGGCGCGGGCTGCGTTGCGGTTACAACTGCGACGCCAAAGCTTTCCATCCCGCTACGGCGCACCCCGCCGGTCCGGCGTTGGCGTTCGATCACGCGGGCCGTCGCTCGCGACGAACGCCGTATTTACAGCCGCGCAATTCTGTTTATCGTGCCGTCATGAGTTTCTTCATGCTGGCCCGAGCCGGTTGGCGGATGAGCGTGCTGTGGTCCGTCGGCGTCGCTTGTACCGCCGGCTCATTGCTCGCTGGACCGCCCCTTGTCACCACCAACTTGTTGCTCCCTGGGACAACGTATGCCACCGAGGCTTACGTCCATGATTCCGGGAAACCCGGACCGACGGTGTTCCTCTGTGGCGGCGCGCACGGGAACGAACCCGCCGGCGCCGTCGCGGCGGAACTGATGCGCCATTGGCCGCTCCAGAAAGGCAAGCTCGTGGCGGTGCCGCGCGCCAACGTGCCCGGATTGGCGGCTGGGAAACGGCTGATTCCCAACCTGGCGACGAACCTGAACAATCTCAACCGCAATTATCCCCGCGCCCAACTGGCCGAACCCGCGCGCGGCGAACTGGCCCAGGCGATTTGGGCGCTCGCGCTGGCGGTCAAACCCGATTGGGTGCTGGATTTGCACGAGGGCTTCGACTTTCACCAACTCAATGAGAAGAGCGTTGGCAGTTCCGTCATCACTTTTCCCAGCCAGCGCGCCATGGCTGCCGCGGATCGCATGGTCGCCGCCGTCAATGCTGGCATTAGCGATGAGTCACTGCGGTTTGTGCGCCGCGACCAGCCCGTGGATGGCAGTCTGGCGCGGGCGGCGGGCGAGCATTTGAAAGTTCCCGGCATGACGCTGGAAACGACCAGCAAACAGCCGTTGCCCACACGCGTGCGCCAGCACGAGATCATGGTGCATCAGCTATTGGCGGAACTGGGCATGCTGGACGGGCCGCTCCCGGCGGCATCTTTGGTGGAGACCGCGCCGGTCGTTTCGCCGGCGGCCCTTCGCATCGCGCTCTACCAGGGGCCGGGCACGGGCGGGCCTGGGCCGCCGAATTTGATGCGCAAGCTGAATCAACCGCCGGTGTCGGCCATCACCCCGGTGTCACCCGAAACCATTCAGGCCGGCGGGCTGACCAACTTCGACGTGGTGATTTTCGGCGGCGGCAGCGGCAGCAAACAGGCGGCGGCGCTGGGAGATTCCGGCCGCGCCAACGTGCGGCGTTTTGTGGAGCAGGGCGGGGGATACATCGGGATTTGCGCCGGCGCCTACCTGGCCACCAGCGGATATTCCTGGAGTCTGAACTTGATCAACGCCCGCACCGTTTCGCCCAAGTGGCAGCGCGGCACGGGCACGGTGCAACTGGAGTTGACCGAAACCGGCGGCACGATCCTGGGCCGGCGCGCCGGCCCGTTCGACGTGCGTTACGCGAACGGCCCCATCGTGAAAGCCGATGACAAACCGGATCTGCCGCCGTTCGAGACGCTGGCCTATTTTCGCTCGGAACTGGCCCGGAACGATGCTCCCGTGGGTGTCATGGTCAATGCGCCGGCGATTTTCTGCGCGCCCTACAAACAAGGACGCGTCGTTTGTGTCAGTCCGCATCCGGAGCAGACGGTCGGGCTGGAGGAATTCGTGCCGCGCGCGGTGAACTGGGTCAAGGCCCGGCCCGCTGCTGGGAATTGAACGCAGCAGTTCGTGTCGCGATATCCTGCTTGCCGAAGCCGTCCCGCCCGCCGAAAATCCAAGCAGCCGGGCGAACCGATTCGCCGGCCCTGATCACCGGGAGCATTCCAAGTTCATGAGCAAGATCAAAATCGCGCAGTTCGGCCTCGGCCCCATCGGCATTGAAACGTTGAAACTCGCCGCCACCAAGCCGTGGGCGACCATCGTGGGCGGCATTGACATTGACCCGGACAAGCTCGGCAAGAGCCTCGCCGAGATCACCGGCGTGCCCATTTTGCGCAAGGCCAAGGTTTATGCCTCGCTTGATGAACTCATCGCGAAATCCAAACCGGACGTTATCTTTCACACCGCCGTTTCCAAAATCAAAGCTGCCGTGGCGCAGGTCGAGCCGATGGCCCGCGCCGGCATCAGCGTGGTTTCGTCGTGCGAGGAATTGCTTTACCCGCCGCTCCGGGAGCCGCAGCTTGCCAGGCGGCTCGACGCCGTCTGCAAGAAGCATGGTGCGCGCGTGCTCGGGACGGGCGTGAATCCCGGCTTCGTGATGGATGTCATTCCTGTCTGCCTCACCGGCGTTTGCCGCAACGTGCAGGCGATTCACGTGCAACGCGTCGTCAACGCCACCACGCGCCGCGGTCCGCTCCAGAAGAAAATCGGCAGCGGGTTGAAGCCGGCGGAATTCGAACGCTTGTTCAAGGAAGGTAAGGCCGGTCACGCCGGGCTGAAGGATTCCGCTGCGCTCATCGCCCATTGCCTCGGCTGGAAGATCAGCAGCCTCACCGAAACCTGTGAAGCCGTCGTGGCCGATCACGATATCAAAACACCTCACGTGGAAGTGAAAAAAGGCCAATGCTGTGGCCTGCATCAATACGGCGAAGCGAAGGCGAACGGCAAAGTCGTTCTGACGCTTGATCTCAAAATGTATCTCGACGCCCCCAACCCACACGACGCCACGCAAATCATCGGTGAGCCGGGCTTGAACCTGCGCCTCGAAGGCGGTGTCGCTGGTGATGCGGCAACGGTCGCCTCGCTGGTCAACGCCGCACCGCGTGTGTTGAAAGCTCCGCCCGGTTTGCTGTTAATGACGGATATCGGCGTGCCGAGCTACGCGTGATCTGAATCCTGTTCCGGCTATTATTCTAGGGTCAGCGCTACCACCGACTTGGCCGGAAGCTTGACCGTGAAACCGTCCGTTTTCAACTGAACGTCTGAAAAAGCCCCCGGCTTCACGACCTCCGGGTGGTCGAACGTATTGTGTGCCTGCATCGTGTCTGCTACCAGCACGCGCCCGCTGAACTTGGTTACTTTCGCCCCGCCGATTTCCGCCGTCAGCTCGGCGGCGGTGTTGGGATTGAGATTGCAGAGCGTCACGTTGATTTTCCCCGCGCTGTTCTTCGACGCCGAAACGCTGAGTCCGGGCGTCCTGCCGCCGCTGAATTCGTAGTCGCCGCACGTCAACTCGGTCGGCAGGAGCGTCGCGTCGTGATGCGGCGTGTACATCTCGAACACATGGAACGTCGGCGTGAGCAGCAGCTTGTCCTTGTCCGTCAGGATGACCGATTGCAGCACGTTGATGATTTGTGCGATGTTCGCCATCTTCACCCGGTCGGCGTGGTTGTTGAACACGTTGAGCGTGCTGCCGGCCAGCAGGGCGTCGCGCAGGGTGGCCTGTTGGTAGAGGAAGCCGGGATTCGTACCCGGCTCGACGTCATACCACGCGCCCCATTCGTCCACGACCAGGCCGACTTTCTTCTTCTCGTCGTGTTTGTCCATCACGGCGAGGTGTTTGCCGATCAACCCGTCCATGACCTGCGCGTGTTTCACGATGGCGAACCACTCCTTCTCCTCGAACTTGGTGGCGGATCCCTTGCTGCCGTTCCAGCTTCCCGTGGGCAGGCTGTAGTGGTGGAGCGAAAGCCCATCCATGTGCCGGGCGGCATTGGACATCAGCACCTCGGTCCAGTTGACATCGCCATCGCTCGGGCCGCAAGCGACGCGGAAGATGCGGTTGCCCGGATAGTTTTTGATGAACGTGTTGTAACGGCGGTAAACGTCGGCGTAATACTCGGGTCGCATGTTGCCGCCGCAGCCCCAGTTTTCGTTGCCGACGGCGAAGTAGCGCAGCTTCCACGGCTTTTCGCGCCCGTTCTGGCGGCGGAGGTTGGCCATCGGCGAGTCCGCGACGCTGGTCATGTATTCCACCCATTCCATCATCTCCTGCACCGTGCCGCTGCCCACGTTGCCGCACACGACCGGCTCGGCGCCGATCATCTCGCAGAAATCCATGAACTCGTGCGTGCCGAAATGGTTGTTCTCCACCACGCCGCCCCAATGCGTGTTGATGATCTTGGGCCGCTTCTCGCGCGGGCCGATGCCGTCCTTCCAGTGATACTCGTCCGCAAAACATCCGCCCGGCCAGCGCAGGTTCGGCACTTTGATTTTCTTGAGCGCGGACACGACATCGTTGCGAATACCGCGCGTGTTCGGAATCGAACTGTCCTCGCCCACCCAGATGCCTTCGTAGATGCAGCGGCCCAGGTGCTCCGAAAAATGTCCGTAGAGATTCCTGCTGATGGTGGTCTTGCCCTGGTCCGCATGGATGACGAGTTTGTTCTCCTGCGCACGGGCGGGGAAACAGACGGCGAAAGCGACGATCAGTAGGATAATGCAGGTTGCTCGTTTCACGCCGCCGACAATGACGGCAGCGTCCGCCGGAATTCAAACACAAAAACTGGTGACACCGGAATCCGACTTGCAGCGCAGCACCCCGACTGGAACCGCGCGGAGGACGATTCGGGCCGATCACGTGATCGGCACTCCGTCACAGACAGAGAATCGTCAATTTCTTTGGCCCGTGTGCGCCGAGAACGAGGATGCGCTCGATGTCGCCCGTGCGGCTTGGGCCGGTGATGAACGAAATCATGCTCGGGAACTTCACCCCGTACCGCTGTTTGATGAGCGCAAAGGCCGCCGGCAGGTCGGGCACAAGTTGCTCGCGCCGGGCGATGACGACGTGATGCGGTGGCAGGCAGGACAATGCCCGCCCGCCCGCCGTCCGGCTGGTGACGACCACCGTTCCCGTTTGCGCCACCAGCGCGTCGCACTCGCTGATGCCCACGTCGCATTTCTCCAGTTCGTGCTTGTCGTAACCGCCGTCGGTGACAATCAAGGGCAACCCCAGGCCGGCGGCCTGCGGTTCGGCGAGCGCCCCGCGGTGCGTTGCCGCGCGCAGCCACTTCTCAGTATCGCGGAGCGCGCGCAATTCCGCGGTAAGCTCACTCGAGTTCTTCACAAGCTTGAAGGTGGCCCGCAAATCCGCTGCGTTCTTTGCGAACAACTTGAATTGCTCCTCCGATGTCGCGCCCACGGTCGGCATCACGCTCCGCTGCTCGGCGACCGTCGGCAGGCCCTGCCCATGATGCGCGTGTGCTTGGAGCGTCAACGCTTCCTTGATCCGGGCAAGAATGTTATCGCGTTCACTCATCGTAATTGGCAGCCGCCGACGTAAGGAGGCTCTGAATGCATGAGCAGACGACCGCCCTCACCCTGACCCTCTCCCCGGGGGAGAGGGCGGGTGTTAAACAAACTAGATGCAACTGCGTTCATCTTTCACGCTCCTTCCACCACTCACGAAAACTCTGCTTCGCCACGGGCGGCAGTTCGCGGGTTTTGGTCCACGCTTGCGCGGGATCCAGGCGGCTGCCTTTGATCAAGCCGTGGAATTTCTGGCCGAAACGGCCCAGCTTCGTTGTCAGTGACCACAGCGCCGGCTGGTTCGCAATCGGCGCGAACACTTTGAACGCGAGTTTTTGCCACCAACTCGGTTTCCCGGTCGCGGGCGCGGAAGCGTTGCGCCGGTTCTGCAATAGGTGATGATGCAGGTCAATTTTCACCGGGCACGTCTCGGTACAGGCGCCGCAGAGCGACGACGCATAACTAAGATGCTTCCAATCCTGCAACCCGCGCAGATGCGGCGTGATGACCGAGCCGATCGGCCCGCCATAGACCGTGCCGTAGGTGTGCCCGCCGACATTGCGGAAGATCGGGCAGACGTTCAGGCACGCGCCGCAGCGAATGCAGCCGAGCGCGTCGCGCTGCTCGGCGTCGGCGAGCAGGAGCGTGCGCTGGTTATCCAGCAATACGACGTGATATTCCTCCGGCCCGTCCGCTTCGCCTGGCTGACGCGGTCCGCCATATTGGGTGTTGTAACAGGTGAACGGCTGGCCCGTGCCCATCACCGCCAGCATCGGCAGGAACAGCGCGAGATCCTCGTAACGCGGCAGCACTTTCTCGATGCCGACGAGCGTGATCATTGTCTTGGGCAACGCGGCGGTGAGCCGTGCGTTGCCCTCGTTCTCCGTGATGGAAACCATCCCCGTCTCCGCGATGGCGAAGTTCGCGCCCGTGATGCCGACGTCCGCTTGCAGGTATTTCTTCCGCAACTGCCGGCGCGCGACCATCGTCAGTTCCTCGGGATCATCGGACGGTGCATCGTTCAGCTTCTTTTGGAAAATGTCTTTGATCTCGCCGCGCGTGAGATGCATCGCGGGAAACACCAGATGATACGGTGGCTCTTCGCGGAGTTGGACGATGTATTCCCCAAGGTCGGACTCGACGACTTCGTAACCGGCTTTGCCCATCGCGTCGTTGAGGTGGATTTCCTCGGAGGTCATCGCCTTGGACTTCACGATGACCTTGGCGTTCTTCTCTTTTAGGATGCCGAGAATGAGATTCCGCGCCTGCTCGGCGTTGCTGGCCCAATGAACCTTCGTGCCGCGGGCTTCGAGATTCCGCGCAAGCTCGGCGAGGTGCGCGTCAAGGTGGTTGACCGCCTCGAACTTGGTGCGGGCTGCCAGATTCCGCGCGCCCTGCCAGTCTTGAAACCACAGCTTCCGCTGGTCGCGCACGACCTCGTATTTGCCCATCGCCGTCTGGATGATGCCGCGATGGCGCAGATCACCCGCTTTGCGCTGGGCGTCGGCTTTGAAATGGGCGAGAGGAGCGCTCATGCGGGAGAAACCACGAATGGACACGAATGGACCCCGCGCGGCTGGCGCCGCAACCACAAGGCGCGCGGAGGTGACGGGGGGGGACTGCCGACGATTCTCCCTCTCCCAGCGGGAGAGGGTCGGGGTGAGGGAGAACGCGTCGGCAAATCCGCAGCCCCAAAAATTTCGGACGGCGCAGACAGGACGACGTTTTCTCCCTCACCCTTTGTCCCTCTCCCGCTGGGAGAGGGAAACCGCTCGCGGAATCCCGCCAAAGTTTTTGCCGCCGTTGCGCGAAGTTGCGTCATTGTATTACGAACACAGGAACGGAGCACGGGCTTCAGCCCGCTTCTATTCCGGCAAAGCAAGGACGCACGCCCAAAGATAACCACTCGAACTTCGACCGTTGAAGCGGCCTGAAGGCCGCGCCCCGGTTGCAAGTCCCATTTGTGTGAATTCGTGTTCATTCGTGGTTCGCCAAAACCTCCGCGAGATGGATGGTCTTGATCGGCTTCTGCTGCTTGTCCGCCAAGCCTTGAATCTGCATCAGGCAGCTCGAATCGCACGAGACGATGTAATCCGCCTTCGTTTCCAGCGCCGACGCGCACTTGACTTCGCCCATCGCGGTCGAGATGGCGGGAAACTTCGCCGAGAACGTGCCACCGAAACCGCAACACGTTTCCGCCGCACTCATTTCGACCAGTTCCAGACCCTGCACCTTCGCGAGCAATTCGCGCGGCGGACGTTTATTGTTCAGCTCCCGCAAACCGTGGCAGCCATCATGAAACGTGACCTTGTGCGGAAACTTCGCGCCGACATCGGTCACACCGAGTTTGTTGACGAGGAAGCTGGAGAACTCCCAGATCTTGGGGGGCAGTTCGCGCGCGAGCGCTTCGTATTTCGTTCCGGCGAACAACTCCGGGTAAAACACCTTCATCATCGCCCCACACGAACCGCTGGCGATGACGATGACTTCCGAGTCCTTGAGCGCCTCCATCACCTTGACGGCGATCTCGCGGCTCTCGTCCCAATAGCCGGTGTTGAACGCGGGCTGGCCACAGCACGCCGGCGCTTTCGGCACGACGACTTTGTGCCCGAGCCGCTCAAACAAACGCACCGAACTGATGCCCACCTGGGGAAACATCAGGTCCACGAAGCATGGAATGAACAGCGAGACGGTCATTTGGTCGGTCGAATCAAATCCGTTTCAACCTCGCTTCGACAGCACGTCGCGCTCGTAGGCTTTGACGTCGGCGAGCCAAGCTTCGCCCACGGGCACGCCTTGCTTGAGGCAGTGGAAATCCCACACCGCGCCGAACGGCAGCGACTTGGCTTCCTCCATCAACGCGAGGCGCGATGTGTAATCGCCGGCGCGCTCCAGCTTCTTGTACTGCGCGTGCGGTTCGAGCATGGCGAGGCAGAGCGCGCGGAGCATGTTCCGTGTGCCGATGACCCACGCGGCGATGCGATTGATGCTGGCGTCGAAGAAATCCAATCCGATGTGCGTCCGGCGGAGGTAATCCCCGCGCACGAGTTCCTGCGCGATTGCGTTCAGTTCGTCGGTGAGCGTGACCACGTGATCACTGTCCCAGCGCACGCCGCGGCTGACGTGGAGCAAAATTTCCGGCACATGGCAGAGGACGGAGGAGATTTTGTCCGCCATGTTTTCGGTTGGATGATAATGGCCGGCGTCGAGGCAGACGAGTTTGTGGTTCTTCACCGCATAACCCAGATAAAATTCGTGCATGCCCACGGTGTAACTTTCCGCGCCGATGCCGAAAAGCTTGCCTTCGACGGCGTCCAGATTGTGCAGGGGATTGAGCTGTTTTGCGAAGACTGCGTCGAGGGATTCGGCCAGGCGCTCACGCGGGCCGCGCCGATCCGCGGGCGAATCCTTCATGCCGTCAGGAATCCAGACATTGGTAACCGTCGGAGTGCCGAGCGCTTTGCCCATTGCGGCGCCGATCTTGCGCGACGCCTGGCAATGTTCGATCCAGAACTTGCGGATGCCCTTGTCGTGGTGTGAGAGCGTGAAACCGCTGGCGGATTTGGGGTGCGAAAAGCAAGTGGGATTGAAGTCCAGGCCGATGCCGAGCGACTTGGCCCACGCGATCCAGTTTCGGAAATGCCTCGGCTCGATTGCGTTTCGATCCACCTTCCTGCCGCCGAACTCACCGTAGAACGCGTGGAGGTTGAACCGGTGTTTGCCGGGGATCAGCGAGAGTGCCCGGGCGGCGTCCGCGCGAAGTTCGTCCGGGGTGCGGGCTTTGCCGGGATAATTGCCGGTGGCCATGATGCCGCCCGTGAGCGCGCCGCCGAAGTTTTCAAAACCGCCGACGTCGTCGCCCTGCCAGCAATGCAGGGAAACGGGCACGCGGGCGAGTTGCTTGATGACCTTGTCGGTGTCCACGCCCAGTTCGGCGTAGCGTTCGCGGGCGAGGATGTAGGCGGATTGGATGCGGCTGCGGTTGGTGTGCTTGGTCGTACTCATGGCCCGGTCATCACACCAGCAAGAGTGCGGCGGGCGCAAGCGCAAAACCGGGCCGGCGAACTCGGAGCGTCGCCCGAGTGCGGTCAGTTCCGGCGGTGGATGATCGGAACCGGCGTGCGGATCAGGGCTTTGGCAGTTCGCCGGTGGTCGCCGGGATGATTTCGATTCTCACTGTGGCCAAGCCCGCCTTTTCGAGGAGCAATTGCTTCGCGGCGGCGCGCGAGAGGTCAATAATCCGGCCTGGCACGAATGGACCACGGTCGTTGATGCGGACGGTGACACTGCGTTGGTTTTCCGGATTCGTCACCCGGACCACGGTGCCAAACGGGAGCGTGCCGTGTGCGGCGGTGAGCTTGTACGTGTCAAAAATTTCGCCACTGGCGGTCGGCCGGCCGTGATACTTGTCGGCGTAGTATGAGGCCACGCCGGTTTCCGGGCCAGGCGCGCTGGTGGATCGCCCCCGCGAATTCGACTGGGCAGCAGGGAGTTTGGCGAGGCCAGCCGAGAAGGCCAGGGCCGTGGTCAGTAACAAGAGGCTCAACGCGCGCATAGTTTAATCGCGGGCGCCGCCGCCCGCGAGGGCTGTTGAGCAATGTTCGGACCACGGATTCGCGTGGAAGGATTAGCGAGGTGGTACGATGGGAAAATCCTGCTTCCGTAGCGGCGACTCGGTAGAGCGCCGCCATTCTCCCGGGCAGCTTGCGGCGCTCCGCCGAGACGCCGCTGCGGTTCAGCCCTTTTGCGCTTCCTTGGCCCAGGTGTCCTTGAGCGTGATCGTGCGGTTGAACACGAGCTTGCCGGGCGTGCTGTCCTGATCGAGCGCGAAGTAGGCGAGCCGCTCGAACTGATAACGCTCCTCTGGTTTCGCCTCCGCCAGACTTGGTTCGCACCTGGCGGTGACGACTTCAAGGCTGTTGGGGTTGAGCGTCGTCCGAAAGTCGCGGCCATCCTTCTCCGGTTCGGCTTCGGTGAACAGACGGTCGTAGAGCCGGACCTCCACGGCGAGGGCGTGCGCGGCACTCACCCAATGAATCGTGCCTTTGACCTTGCGGTTGGCGGTCGGGCCGCCGGTTTTGCTGTCGAGATCAGCGGTGCCGCGCAACTCGATGATCTGGCCGGCCGCGTCCTTCACCACTTCCTCGCACTTGATGATGTAGGCGTACTTGAGTCGTACCTCGCCACCGGGTTTGAGCCGGAAGAATTTTGGCGGTGGTGTTTCCCGGAAGTCGTCCTGCTCGATGAAAAGCTCGCGGCTGAAGGGGATTTTCCGCCTGCCCGCCTGTGGGTCTTCCGGATTGTTGACGGCCTCAAGTTCCTCGGCCTTGCCCTCCGGAAAATTGGTGATGACCACCTTGATGGGCCGCAGCACCGCCAGTCGGCGCAGCGCGTTTTTGTTCAAATCCTCGCGGATCGCGTGTTCATAGACGGCGATGTCCGTGACGCTGATGTACTTCGTCACGCCCACGCCGATCGCAAACGCGCGCAATGCCGCCGCCGGCACGCCCCGCCGCCGGATGCCGCTGATGGTGGGCATTCGCGGGTCGTCCCAGCCGGTGACGATGCCCTCGTTCACGAGCGCAATCAGCTTGCGCTTGGACACGATCATGTAGCTCGGGATGAGCTTGGCGAATTCGTATTGGTGCGGCAACGGGCGCGGCAGGTCGAGGCTGTCGAGAATCCAGTCATAAAGCGGCCGATGCACCTCGAACTCCAGCGTGCAGATGCTGTGCGTGATGCCCTCGAT
>WBZT01002584.1_pt1 | contig 12476 bp, 9 predicted proteins | sample 5204241 | NCBI WGS metagenome assembly WBZT01 (sample SAMN12344358, study PRJNA552823) | activated sludge metagenome | biome: Activated sludge suspended growth; feature: Nitrification reactor; material: Wastewater; isolation source: activated sludge from nitrification reactor of wastewater treatment... | reverse complement strand
TCCGATGATGCTACAAAATTTGTTCAATTATCTTATGTCCGCCGCAGAATATCATCTGTGCTAGTACTACCAAACTTAGTTTAAATTTAAAACAAAATGAAAAGGAGAAAATTTTTACAATCTGTACCGGTAACAGTGGGAGGAATGACCGTTTCAGCAATGGCAACAAACCCATTGTTGGCAAGTCTAAGTGCTTCCTTAATGGAAACAGATAAAGTTTTAGTAATTATCCAACTCAATGGTGGTAACGATGGACTTAATACAGTCATTCCACTTGATCAATATGCCGTGTTATCCAAACCCAACATCAGACAGAATATACTAATTCCGGAAAATAAGGTTTTAAAACTAGCAAATACCAATGATACCGTTGGTTTGCATCCATCTCTTACCAGTCTGCATAATTTATACAAGGATAACAAATTAGCAGTAGTTCAAAGTGTAGGCTATCCACAATTTAGTTATTCACATTTTCGCGCGGCAGATATTTGGATTTCCGGGGCTGACGCCAATGAAATAATTAATTCTGGATGGGCAGCAAGATATCTGGCTTATGAATATCCAAATTATCCGGTTGGATTTCCAAATTCGGTTATGCCCGATCCTTTAGCTATCCGACTTGGTGGAACCATAACGCTTGGATTACAGAATCAGGGCGTCTCCATGGGAATATCCATTTATAATACCAGAGATCCGTTGAATCTGACTGGGAATTTATTTACTGACCCTGTAACGAAGGATTATATGGGAAAAGAATTGGCCTACGCCAGAGAGGTATTGCGTCAAACAGATAAATTTGGCGATGCTGTTCAGGCGGCAGGGGACAAGGGGAGAAACTTATCCAACCTTTATCCTAAATCCAATGAGTTAGGTTATACCTTAGGTGCACAATTGTCTATTGTTGCTAAACTAATTGACGGTGGAAGCAAAACCAGGATCTTCTGGTTAAGCACCGGTGGATTTGATACCCATGCTGGACAGGTAGATTCCAATGATCACACAATAGGTGTTCAAGCCAATCTTCTTAAAGGGCTATCGGATGCAATTGGTGGATTCATGGATGATCTTCGATTGTTGGGTCACGAAGATCGAGTTACAGGAATAACTTTTTCAGAGTTTGGCAGAAGAGTTATTTCCAATGCATCGGGAGGTACCGATCACGGTGCGGCACAACCGGTATTTATTTTTGGCGGAAAAGTATTGGGAGGAGTGATTGGAAATAATCCAATTATCGATCCGGCTTCCAATGTCAATACAAATCTTCCAATGCAATATGATTTTCGTTCTGTTTATGCTTCTATATTAGAAGATTGGTTCTGTGTGCCGCCAAGTGATTTAGATAAAATATTACTTAAAAATTATCAAAAATTGCCGGTCTTGGATCCATCCAATTGTTTAAGCACATCTACACATCAGCTCAACAATCAACTTGGTAAAAATTTAATCTATGCCTATCCAAATCCCTTCATTCAATCTACGAAGATAAAATTTGAAACTTTTGGCGGTTTTACCATAATTGAAATTTTAGATAATGAAGGATCTTCTATTAAAACCTTGCTAAGTGCGGTTCTGGATGCAGGTAGTTATGAGGTATCCTGTGATCTTGAATTTGCTCCGGATGGCATATATTACGCAAGAATTCAGAATAAAAATTTGCAACAGGTCGTTTCAATGATTAAAGTTAGATAGTACTTAAGGTTATAACATTCAGAAAAATCATACCGTATTATTTACATAACCCAAGAATTTTGTCTGCTTATTGTACTAAGCGGATTATTCAATTTTTTTTGTAGAATTTGATTCGATATATAGGATGAAAAAATTAAATGGGTGGATCTTCCTAATATTTTTTTATTCTTTTAACATGGCAATTCTATCAACCACTTATTAATACAATTTAATTATTAAATTAAGAAAGTTAAAATTTTCTATTTTAAGATCCAACTTTTTACGCAAGTCTTTTCTGACGTGTCTCAGCGATAATAACTTGCGCCCAATTCACCTCAGTCGCTGTAGTTCTTTTAAGAAATAATTTGGACTTTCACTGTCCTTTGGAGAAAGTTTTTCCGGGCTGTGCCATTACACGTATGACATTGATCTGCTTTGAAAATAGGAAATTATGCTTGTTATAAACGCATAAAATGAAATCTTATTTATGATTAATGGTCTATGATGGTTTACTAAACTTGTAATAACTGAAATATAATATGGTAAAAGTTTTAGAAAGTCAATAGTTGTATCATTGAGTTTGTTGGGGAAAATGACGGATCCAGGTGGCAAATTGGCTATCCTGAAAATAAACATAAAAAAGTTATAAAAGCTTGTAATTTTTTCCCAATAATTGATGTTCAATAACAAATGCGATTCATGAATAAGTTAAGATTAACGATATCCCTGCTCTTGCTCTCAGTTGGAGTTTTTGCCCAAAACAGCGACCAATTGGAAAGCATCATAGAAAATGAAAAATCCGCATGGCTGCGTCATAACGCCATTACTGAACAAAGCATGCTCCATTCAGCCAACAACCGTTCGGATATTATTTATACGCGCTTCCATTTTTGGGTTGACCCGGCAGTACGCTATATACGAGGGGAGTTGATGACCTCTTTTATTCCTTTCGAAATGCTTACAAGTCTTGATTTTGATTTTTCAAGTGCATTGACAATAGATAGTATCTGTTGGCACGGTCAAAAACTAGGCTTCACGCGCAATGGCGATATCCTGACAGTCAAATTTCCAACATCGCTGGTGCAGCGCGATTCACTCACCTTTTATTACCAAGGTGTGCCGACCTCTTCGGGCTTCGGCTCTTTCGAAACCAATACGCACGGCAACGGAACACCTGTCCTTTGGACGCTTTCAGAACCGTACGGCGCAAAAGAATGGATGCCCTGTAAACAATCCTTGACAGACAAAATTGACTCGGTGGACATTTTTATTACCCATCCTATGGGTTATAGGGCGGCGAGCAATGGGGTTCTGCAATCTGAAGTATCGGAAAATGGAAAAGTTACTTCACACTGGAAACATCGTTATCCGATTGCCACATACCTTGTCTGCATGGCTGTGACGAACTACGTAAGCTTTTCCATACCTGCACCCTTCGGAAAGGATACTACCCAGATTGTCAATTACGTTTACCCGGAAAACCTACAGGATGCCCAAACTGGTGTGACGGACAACGCTTCGCATCTTCAGTTGTACGACCAACTTTTTGGTCTTTATCCCTTTCAAAAGGAAAAATATGGCCATGCTCAGTTTGGCTGGGGTGGCGGCATGGAACACCAGACGATGACTTTTGTGAGCGGGTTCAGCTACGAATTGCTCGCTCATGAACTGGCGCACCATTGGTTTGGCGATAAAGTAACCTGTGGCTCCTGGAAAGACATTTGGCTCAACGAAGGATTCGCTACTTACCTGAGTGGACTTTGCTACGAGCATTTGCTGCCTCAATATTGGCAGCAATTCAAACAGCAACGCATCAACAGCATCACTTCCCAGCCGGATGGTTCGGTAATGGTGGATGATACAACAAGTGTGAATCGAATTTTCAACGGACGTCTGTCGTATGCCAAAGGCGCGATGGTATTGCATATGTTACGATGGATTTGCGGCGATTCGGCATTCTTTACCGGCATTCGCAACTACCTCACTGATCCGAAGCTGGCATATGGTTACGCCAAGACCCTTGACCTTCAATCACACCTCGAAGCGGTTTCAGGTAAAGATTTGCAAGGTTTTTTTGCCGATTGGTATACAGGGCAAGGCTTCCCATCATACCAAATCACATGGTCACAAGGTGTTAACAATCAATTGTTTTTCAAGGTAAATCAGACTCAATCACACCCCTCTGTACCTTATTTTGAACTCCCCCTACCGCTGCACTTGAAGGGAGCAAACGGTCAGACAAAAGTCATCGTTTTGAACCATGTAAGCAATGGGCAGACTTTTCAGGAAAATACAGATTTTACCGTCACCTCAGTCGAGTTCGATCCCGACTTGTGGCTGATATCCAAAGACAACAAAGTGACCAATATAACCGTAAGTACGCATGACCTCATTACGCAAGGTTTCAATTTACGCATCGAACCGAATCCGGTAACAACCGGCTTACTGAGGGCGGTCGCGGTTGCCCCATATTCCGGGGCGGTGCAATTTTCGCTTGAAAATGCTGAGGGAAAAAAGCTCTTTATTCAAACGCAAAACTTGTCTTCAGGGGAAAACCATCTGGTATTCAATATGGGAGGTTTATCCACCGGCGTTTATTTTTTGCGGATAAAAAATGAATCTGGAGAAATGACGACCAAAGTTATAAATAATTGAATGACAATGAATTAGCTTGATTTTATGGCAAGAAAATTTCGTTTTGCGCCAATTTAATTTCAGAGGGTCTTACGGCCAACGGCTCACTACAATGCTTATAAAAAATTATTTTTCACAAATATCATTCGATATTTATTCCATACAGAGAGAATGAAATACTTTGGTTTGTAACAAATTCAGAATCATTCAACAACATTAAAAAGCCAATAACTGCTTTTCAACCTATCTTCTGTCGACCAATTTGTCGTATTAGGCCTATATGCTATCGTGCTTACCTCCAAAAATGCAAAGTGCAACGATGTCTTTTTTGATACTCTGGGTACTTCCATCTGCAGCCGTCACCGTTAAAGTGATGGTATAGTTGCCACAACGTGGATAAGAAAACTCAGGTTGTTTTAAGGAAGATGTCGTGCCATTGCCAAAATCCCAGAAATAAGTTACAGCATTTTCTGAATTATTGGTCAATAACAAGGCCTCCGTTTCATTGACGTTTCCGTTAGGGTTGTCAATTGTGAAACCGACATATAATTTCTTCGCAGCCAGTACATTGGGGTCTAAATCGTTGATATTCTGCTTGTTACAAGCAATAAATGTCGTGAAGCAGATTAAAGAAGCCAAAAACAGAATACTTTTCATAATTTATGTGATTTTATGAGTAGTAAAGATAAATGAGTTTAGCAGATATCGCTTTATTTTTTTAAATTTGAAAATAATTCCTCGGAGGGCGGAATTTCTCTTAACCAGGGTTCAAATGATTGAGTTTTATCTATATAGACACAACGAGACCTGGTTGGCAAAACAGAGACCTGAAGCTGGCTTAGGTAACTACAAGTTTAAAATTCCTTGTTCATAAAATTGTTTAACCCTTGAAGAATTTGGCAGGTATTCATAAGAAATGTGCTCCCTGTTTGTAAAAACCTTTCGAATCCAGCCCCTGCAAAGAGTTCATAAAAATTGGCGAGCTCCGCCGAGCTTATATTTTCGGCTTGGAGGAAGAAAATGTCAAAAAAAGAGTGACTAAAATGGATCGCGTTCTTCAAGTCGGGGAGGAGATGAACGAGTTAGGTTTTTGCATTATAGAGGATTATTGTTCATGGCACAAGTTTGAAAACTTATGCCAGTTTTGGAAAGTAGGGTTTGCGTAAAGGAATTCAAATCATTCGGCTGACATTTTTGTAGTGATGTTTTTTTGGTAATTTTTACTTCCCAAAACCTCGGATGATTCTCGGCATTAATTCCGCACCATGGTAACTAAGTATTGATTGATTTTCTCTGTACTTATTCACTGGAAGCCTCGAATCACCGCTATCGCTGGTTTTTTCGACGCTTTTATATTGTGCTGTTTGTCATATAACGGATACTAAAAAAGCATTGTATACGGCTTTGAGTAATAGAATGATTTAAAAATGTTGAAATTAATAATTGTTTCGAATAATATGAATAACAATCACTTTATCATTTATCAATAACCCCGAAGGGGTGAAATTATTGTAGCAACGGGCGATAGCCCGTTGCAAATAAAAACATATCTGTATTTTTTTGGCGGCATTTTTGTGCGAACCGGGCAAAAATGATGACAAAAATATATCCTATTAAATTTATTATGACACCCTTGCATGGCTCCGGATTCATATACATCATAGCATGAGCGTTGCCCATCCTTGAACTCTTATCCCCTTTCAGGGCTGGTAAGATCACATTTAGCGGATTATTAAAACAGCATTCTATACAGCAGTGATCAAAAGAAAATTTTTTAAATGCTATTTTCACGAAGACGATTGTAAATGGGTCGAACTTGTCTAAAAAGTTATATTCCTATAACATCGCTATTCTATCAACCACTTATTAATACAATTAATTTATAAAATAATTCAACTATTAAGTTTCATCAATTTAGATTACGTCTGTATTAAAAGATTGTTATTGTATTTAAGTAATTGTCTGTTTTAAAATAGAAATTAATTTGATAATCTTTTTTTAATTTTTTCATAATCTGGTTCATGTTTGCTAAAATTAGTTTTGTGCAACAAAATGAACAATTATGAAAAAATGGAATGTACTACTTTTATTGTTTTGCATGAATCTAAATATAGATTCAATGTTAAAGGCTCAAATTGTAAAATTGAAAGATGTTCAAAATAACAATTCTACTAATATCGGATTGTTTCAAGGAATAAATTTCAAGGAAGGCGGATTTTCTGGATTATATCCAATTCAAGGAACAAATAATAAGGAGTACTGGGTTTGTTCAGATCGCGGAGTAAACGTAGATTGTGCGAATGCCAATCCAGCTACCTGCAAGCCAACATATGACAGATTGTTTTGCTTCCCTTACTACGCACCAAAAATTCATCGGATAAGAATTCAGAATGATGCCATTGAAATTTTGCAATCCATTACGATTAAGAATCCAAATAGCGGCAATGCAAGCGGAATCATTAATCCTACAGGACTAGGAAGTACAGCAAGTGAATTAGCCTCTATTGACACAGTAGATAATTGCAATAATTTTTTATTAAAAACTGTTCCTAAAGATACATTTGGCATTGATCCGGAGGGTATAGTAGTGGACCAGAATAACAATTTTTGGTTATGTGAGGAAGGCGGAGCTACCATTTGGAAGGTCAATTCAAATGGTGTGCTTATTAGTAGATATACGCCTTACGCAAACTTAAATGGCAAACAAAATGTAGATATTCAAATGGATACGGTCTTTAAGTATAGAAAAAATAATCGTGGATTTGAAGGAATATCAATTACGCCAAATGGAAAAATTTACGCGATTATCCAAAGCCCAATATTATATCCAACTACATCTATAGGAGAAGCTTCAAGAATTCATAGAATCATTGAAATTGATCCAAATACTAATTCTCAAAGAATGTTTGCTTATGTTAATGATGGAATTATCGGAACGGGTGGAAATTCAATTAGAAATCGAGATTGGAAGATAGGAGATATGGTTGCGGTAAATGATAGTACCTTCTTGGTAATTGAAGCTGCTTTAAGAGGAACCACAGATATAAAAAAAATTTATTTGATTAATATTAACCAGGCGACCCCTGTCCATTCAGGATTATATTCTGGTTCAACTTTGGAAGGATTGGTAGATTCTATTGGATTAGCTAATCAAGGAATTAAAGCAGTAAGTAAAAAGTTGTTTATGGACCTCCTAGCAAACGGATGGCCATCATCACTTGAAAAGGCTGAAGGACTTAGCATATTAAATGATTCCACGATCGCTTTATGTAATGATAACGATTTTGGACAGGTTTGTCCTAATGCAGATGGTATTCCCATTGCAACCAATGTTAAAAGTCATTTAATCATATATGGTTTGTATGGGTCAAATAAATTATTAAACTTCACGGCGCCTCCTAGTCCAAAACTATCATTTGGTATTACTGGACCGAATTCAACCCAATCTCCATACGTACAATCAAAAATTGCAGGATCAAATGTCACATCGATTTTAACGGCAGGCGATAAAGCAAACAATGATTATAAAATGGTTGGAATTCCAGATGGAATGGGAGCATTTGATAATGGAGATGGGACATTTACCTTGTTGGTGAATCATGAAATCCCTGGTGGACAAAGCATTGTTCGGTCACATGGCGCAAATGGAGCTTTTATTTCAAAATGGATCATTAACAAGTCTGATTTATCGGTGTTAAGTGGTTCAGACCTCATCCAGCGTTTGAATTTATGGACAGATAAAGGCTATAAATTGCTCGAATCTAATGATACGAGTTCCTTAAGGAGTATTAGTAGGCTTTGTTCTGCTGACTTACCGAAATCATCAGCTTTTTATAATGAGTTAACTGGATTAGGTACAGAAGAAAAAATATTTTTGAGTGGAGAAGAATCTGGTTCAGAGGGAAGAGCATTTGCACATGTTGTTACCGGTAATAGTGCGGGGACCTCTTTTGAACTACCAGATTTGGGAAAATTCTCCTGGGAGAATGCTGTTGCATGTCCATTCGTCCAGGATAACACGATTGTAATCGGGATGGATGATTCAACACCTGGACAAGTGTATGTATACCTTGGTAAAAAAACAAATTCAGGTTCGGTTGTTGACAAAGCGGGACTAACAAATGGAAAATTGTTTGGCATTGTGGTGGAAAATTTATTGACAGAAATGAGCTCATCTTTACCAGATCCAAACACCAAATTTTCTTTAATTGATTTAGGAATGGTAAGAGATTCAAGTGGTAGCGCTTTAAATTCTAAAAGCAATAAACTTGGAGTTACGAGCTTTTTACGGCCGGAAGATGGAACATGGGATCCTAACAATCCTAAAATATTTTATTTTGTCACAACAAATTCATTTACTGGTCCCAGCAGACTTTGGAAATTGGAATTTAACGATATTCAAAATCCACTGCTTGGTGGTAAGATTACGGCACTGTTAGATGGCACAGAAGGTCAAAAAATGCTGGATAATATTACCATAGATAATTCAGGACATATTTTATTATTAGAAGATGTTGGTTCAAATGTTCATCTTGGAAAAATATGGCAATATTCCCTAGAGACAGATCAATTGATTCATATAGCAGAACATGATTCCACCAGATTTATTATGAATGGCGCAAATTTTATTACACAGGATGAAGAAGCTTCTGGGATAATTGATGCACAAAAAATATTAGGTCAGGGCCAATTTCTTTTGGTAGATCAAGCCCATAAGTCCCTTTCATCAGAAATTTATGAAGGAGGTCAAATTTTAAGTTTGTTCAATATTGATACATATAACTCCAATCCAAAGATTAAGATCAGAGGGAATGGCAATGATATAATTAATAAGAATTTATTACCCAATAAATTAAATAATACAAGTTTTGATATTACGCCTGTAGGTTTTTATACTTCAAAAAATTATGAAATTCAAAATTTTGGAAATAGTAAATTGGTAATTTCCTCTATAGGAATTGGAGGCCCTGATAGGAAAGATTTTGTCGTTGATCCAAGCCTGAAATTACCCATTGAAATTGCGCCAGCTTCATCGCAAACGGTTTCTGTTCAATTTTATCCAACATCCACCGGTACTAAAAACGCAATAATTCATTGTTACAACAATGATCTGGAAGCTGATAATTTTTATTTTGCTATCCGGGGAGATGTTTCTACAGCGGTTGTTGATTTAGATTCTAATGTAATTAATATAAAGATTCATCCAAACCCGGTTTTAGAATCTGCATTACTTGAAATATTTTTAACACATTCAGCGTCTGGTGATTTAGTTATTACTGATGTTCAAGGTAATGCTGTTCTTAAGTATTCTTCTTTGAATTTTAATTCTGGGGAAAATAGCCTTGAGATTCCTTGTAAAAATCTTCCAAATGGAATTTATTTTGCACAGTTTAAGACCTTAAGCAAATTAAGTAGTTTAAAATTTGTTGTGCGGCACTAATGCTATCTATAAGTTTAGTAAAAAGACGAGATATTAGAAATGGTATCTCGTCTTTTATTTTTCTTGAATAAGAAAAATTGTTTAATATAAAATCATCGTGAATTCATTTATTTTAAAAGCATGATAATTTTTTAGCAATGGTTTGGAAGCATTGCTTATTATTTCTAAGCTTTAAAGCAAGGCATTCTAGTTATTGCAATAAAAGTCTACAAATATATATTTAATATTTTGATAATATGTAAAGGGTACATTGTCTATTTATTATTTTAATATTTGTGCCATATTTCGAAACTCATTATTTCTTATTTGAGGGTATTTTATTGTAAATCTTTAATAATTATGATAAGAAAAATTGCAATTTTTATATTAATAATTTTTGGCAATGATATACTAATCTACACTGGAATAAGTAAATTCAATCTGTTTTCCATTTGAAAATTCAAATTTATGGAATCCATCTTTATTGTTGAATTGATTCCCTCCTTCTTTTATTTCTAATAGAATGTCTGGTGAAATATCTTCAAATCTAAAATTTTCAAATAAATACTGTTCAATTTTAATGTTGTCAATGTAGCCCCTTGACACAAAATTACGCTCTTCTGAAGAAAATCCCTTAAATTCGTCAGGTTTTTGATATGTGTATTTAAAAGTCATAAAATGGAAAATTTTAAAAGTTATAAAAAAGGACAAAGAATGTCTATTGTTAAGTCTGTTAGATTAGAAGATGGCTTATATACTAAGGAAATAATATATGCACTGTTTGAAGAAGCAACTTATATAAATAACGATTCTGATTATTGGTCGTGCTTAAGTATAAGGCAAATATTGGATTTGGAATCTTATTTGAAAAATGATTCTAATTTTGAATTTATAGATCGAACGCTTAACAGAGGTTCTGTGACTGGCGTTAATTTTTCTACGCCATTTGCTCATGTTTAATCTTTTGCTTTTTTATTCTTTTGTGGAGGCGGTGTTCTTAATAAAGAAAGTAGAGTCTTATCAAATTTCTCCTTTTTAATTGGCTTTGTTTTTATCTCTCCAATAACTGGAAGATCATCTTTGAACTTTTTAGTCTTTTTCTTTTCCATGACTTATCAAGTCTTTGTAAGTTACTCTGGTAACAATGTTGTTCAAAATTAGGTTAAATCTTTCATTTGTTGTCTGTTTTCTTGTATTGTATCTCAAAGAATACTCATTTACATATTTTTGTAAATGTTCTTCACTTACCCAATGATAAATACCATCAACGCCTCTTTTTAAGTGACTCCAAAAATTTTCTACTCCATTTGTTGAAGCCATAAGATTAACGTATTCTTTTGCGCTGTGGTTCACTCTGACGTGAGTAAAATCTTTGTGCAACCCATTGTAACCCAACCATTCATCTGTGCTTATTGTCGATCCTAAATCAACGTGTTCTTTGATTATTGGCTGTATAGTTGATCCTTTAGTGTCTTCTACTACCGTTGCAATGATGTTACCATTTCTTTCTTTGATTCCTAATACTGGTGTTTTGTCTTTTACGCTTCTGCCTTGCGTACCTTTAATTTTCTTGTTTGAATGTTTGTTTTTGTATTCGCCTCCCATATAGGTTTCGTCTATCTCAACGATATTGTTACCTATTATTTCTTTAAAATCTGGATGATCGAAAGCATATCTTAAACGATGTAGCATGAACCAAGCTGACTTTTGAGTGACTCCTATGTCTTTTGCTAATTGGTGACTGCTAATGCCTTTCTTGTGACTTGAAAAGATAAACAGAGCCATAAACCATTTAATCAAAGGAATCTTAGTATCCTCGAAAATAGATCCAACTTTGACGTTGAAATATTTACCTGTATTCTTACACTTGTATTTGCCGCCTGAACACTTGTAAACCTTGCTTGTAGGATCAAACGGAGAAACTACTCCATTAGTCCAAAGTATTGATTCTAAATGATTTATGCAATCCTGTTCAGTCGGAAAAGCCTTCTGTAGGTCGAAAATTGTCTTAAATTCTTGTAACATATTGCCTTAATTATGGTGTAAATTTATGCTCATTTATTGACATTTGCGATGTGTTTTGAGAATATTTTTACACTAATTTTTTGTTTGGCATATAAGTTGTTGATTAGTAGATAATTAGTTAATTTATGAAGGTTATATATTTTTTCATTATTTTAATGATATCGGTAACAATATTGATAATTTATCTTTTCTTTATAAAAGTTGAGTACTTTGATTCAAGAATCAATCAAATGCTCGGAATAGTTGAGGATGTTAATAGCAATTTGATTTCTGAAAAGTTAAATATGGCAAACGTAAATTCATTACAGCGCCAAATTACATCCTTGCAAATCGAGAAAGAATCATATAGTCAAATGATTAATAGGGAATCCGATAGAGTTATTTATTTTTCAACTGGGTTATTTATTATTCTGGGATTTATCGGATTCGGAATCTTCAAATATGAAATCAGCAATATCAGGAAAGAAGTAGCCAAGAAAAGCGAAAAACAAGAAAAAAAATATACTGACCATAAGGAGTTAATATTAAATGAAATTAAAGAATTTAAGAAAGAATTTTTGGAATTGAAATATGAGGTATATATTACAGTTTCAAATGTGCATTATCTAAATGCAATGCATAATTTTAAAAAAGATAAAAGTGAACATAATAGTGATTTTCCAGATACATTTTTTAATATAGTTAGGGGAGTTGAATATCAAATAAAGGGATATATTATCCACCCAGAAGA
>WBZT01002583.1_pt1 | contig 12486 bp, 10 predicted proteins | sample 5204241 | NCBI WGS metagenome assembly WBZT01 (sample SAMN12344358, study PRJNA552823) | activated sludge metagenome | biome: Activated sludge suspended growth; feature: Nitrification reactor; material: Wastewater; isolation source: activated sludge from nitrification reactor of wastewater... | reverse complement strand
CGCTGTTTATTGTGCCTGCAATATACACTTATCTCTCGCGTCACAAAGCTAAAAACCCTGAAAAGGAATATTCCGAAGAAAATCTAGCCCTCGAAGATTAGTGAGATCTTTGTAATCCTCCAAAAATCAAAATCAAAAGCTATTAACGCAAAACTTTCGAAAGCGAAAGTCAAGCACGCTTTGGACGCAAAGTATAGCAAAATGTGGACAGATCACTCCCTGGAAGAGAGAAAACGTAATCTAATATTTCTATATTTCTTCCAATATAAGGGATTATTCTAGACTCTTAATTCTTAATTTTTAATTCCTAATTCCTATTAAGCAGCATTTAATTGGGTGAGTTAAAGTGGGTGGTAGTCACTCTTCTTTATGACCGGTTGCGATCTATGACTCCCGGAAATGGGATATTGTGCCAAAATCAGTGGGTTTTTAATTCGAACATTTTTTTGCTATATTTGCTATGGCACACACAAAAATAATCGAAAAAGCAATTACCTTTGATGATATTTTGCTCGTTCCCGCAAAATCAAAGGTCTTACCCAGGGACGTAAATATTTCAGCACGTTTAACCAGGAACATCACTCTAAACACACCGATACTTTCTGCGGCTATGGATACCGTTACCGAGAGTGAGCTTGCTATTGCTATGGCGCGCGAAGGCGGCATTGGCATACTGCATAAAAATATGTCAATAGAAAAGCAGGCTTCGGAAGTTGACAGGGTAAAAAGAAGCGAGAGCGGGATGATACTGGATCCCATTACCCTGAAAGTAAACCAGACCGTTGGTGACGCCAACAGGCTAATGGAAAGGTATAAGATATCCGGCTTCCCGATAATCAATGATGATAATGAGCTTATAGGCGTATTAACCAACCGTGACCTTAGGTTCGAACCTAACCAGAACACGAAGGTATCAGAGCTGATGACAAAGGAGAATCTGGTCACTGCGCCCGTTGGCACTACGCTTGAACAGGCCGAGAAGATCCTGCAGAAATATAAAGTAGAAAAGCTGCCTGTTGTTGATAAGAACGGCAAGATCAAAGGACTCATTACCTTTAAGGATATTATCAAACGCAAAAAACATCCGTTCGCGGCTAAGGATTCGCACGGAAGGCTAATATGCGGCGCGGCAGTGGGCATTGCTGCTGATACCCTTGAAAGGGTAGAGGCTCTTGTTAGAGCAAGCGTTGATGTGGTAGTTGTTGATACCGCTCATGGTCATTCTGCAGGGGTTTTAAACATAGTTAAAGAGATTAAAAAGAAGTTTGATATAGATGTGATTGCAGGAAACGTCGCAACTGCCGAAGGTACTCTTGACCTGATAAAAGCGGGAGTAGATGCAGTAAAGGTTGGAATAGGCGCAGGCTCAATTTGTACAACGCGTGTTGTAGCCGGAGTTGGAATGCCGCAGATCACAGCGGTATTCAATGCAGTATCAGCCGCATCAAAATTCAAGATCCCTATAATCTCAGATGGCGGTATAAAGCAAACAGGCGATATTCCCAAAGCCATTGCCGCAGGAGCTGATTGTATCATGGTAGGCGGCCTGCTTGCAGGTACGGAAGAATCACCCGGCGAGAAAGTGCTGTACGAGGGCCGTGTATTCAAAATGTACAGGGGAATGGGCTCGCTTGAAGCTATGAAGGCAGGCAGCGGCGACAGGTATTTCCAGGACCCGGAATCTGAATTGAGTAAGCTTGTACCAGAAGGCATCGAAGGACGCGTTCCATATAAAGGACCGTTAAGCGATGTAATTTACCAAATGGTTGGGGGACTCAGGGCAGCGATGGGTTATTGCGGCTGCGGAACTATTGCAGAGCTGCAGAAGAATGCGCAGTTCATAGAGATAACCAATGCCGGATTGAAGGAATCACACCCGCATGATGTAATTGTTACCAAGGAAGCACCGAATTACCAGGTAAGGCGATAATATTTGTTTACTCCCCGCGAAGGCGGGGATCCCAATTGTTAATTGAACCTTAAAGGAAGGCAAGCCCGAATGCTAATAACATTTGGGCTTTTTTATTGCTAAAGGATAAACAATATCACCCCTTCGGGGTTTTGGATGTTCTGCGATTGTGTTTACATCCAGTTTCCAAAGCTAAAATATGAAAACTTTCAGAGAGCGAAAGTCAGGCGTGAAATATGAAACGTCAATGAAAGCTAGTCGTTCTTGTAGCCGTCACGGCTTGCCTGACGGTTTATGTGCATACTCGATCGACAATTTTGAGAAACCACGAAGGTGTGACATTCTTGTAGCCGTCACGGCTTGCCTGACGGTTAATGTGTATACTCGAACGACAATATTGAGAAACCCCGAAGGGGTGGTATTTTTGTAGAAAGAAGCTCTTACGAAGTGATAACCCCGAAGGGGTGGTATTTTTGTAGAGATTATCCATTCAGAATAGGAGAAACCCCGAAGGGGTGACATTATCAGTAAGAGGATTATAAAATCGTCACATATAATTCAAAAGGGCAGAAAAATATCTTCTGCCCTTATTTTTTGGACAAAAACCGTTATAAGAAAAACTACCTTACCTTCTTCTTATGTCTGTTCTTCCTAAGTCTTTTTTTCCTCTTGTGAGTTGCCATTTTATGGCGTTTTCTCTTTTTACCGCTTGGCATTTAATCTCCTTAATTATTGAAACGTTTATTATTGGTTTATTCTTGTTCTATTTTTCTAAACTTGATCTCTTTGCTTTTTTGCCTTTTTACTCTTTGCCTTTATATTTTTTTTTGCTTTTTTACTTTTGCTTTTTGCCTTAAACGCTATTTCTCTTCATACTTTTCCAGAAGGCTGTCATTAACGGCTTTTTTAAACTCTTTTGATACCTTGAACATAGGAACAAATCTGCGCCCAAGCTCAACCTTTGCGCCGGTCTTCGGATTGCGCGCTATCCTTGGCTTTCTTTCCTTCACTTTGAACGTACCGAATCCGCGTATCTCAATGCTTTCCTGTTCCTTAAGCGCATTGATTACACAGAGGATGAAACCTTCAACAACTGTTTCGGTTTCAACCTTGCTTAAGCCTGTAGCGTTTGCGATCTTGTTCGCTATATCTGCTCTTGTCATACTGTAATAATTAAAATGTACCTTATATTATTAAACAGATCTTAATTCTGAAAATGTACCCGTAATTACGGTGCGAATTTATACTGCAGTATAGGCTCATCAAAAAGCTTGCCCTTGATATCCGTCACATCTTCGATCTTTGAGCCCAGCATTTCTTCGAAGAATGAGAATCTTTTCTTTTCCCTTACTATCCTCGGTTCGCCCTCTATCCCCGCCATTTTGGATGTGATCCTTATGGCATCTTCAAATGTGCCAAGTGAATCAACTAATCCATATTCTTTTGCCTGAAGTCCCGTAAAAACCCTGCCATTGGCGTACCTCAGCAGTGTTGTTTTATCCATTTTACGTTCCCTTGCCACTACATCAAGGAACTGCCCGAAGCTGTTATCCACAACATCCTGGAAATAGGCCTTATCGGAATCATTCATTTCGCGGAACGGATTTCCTGCATCCTTCAGGTTACCGCTTTTGATGGTAGTCTGGTTGATGCCGAGCTTTTCTGCGAGATCTTTAATGCTGATAAACTGCGCTATTACCCCGATGCTGCCTGTCAGCGTGCCGGGATTAGAAACAATAAGGCTTGAGCCTACAGCGATATAATAACCGCCGCTTGCTGCAATTGAACCCATGGATACAACGACGATCTTCCCGCCGTCACGCGTGCGTCTAACTTCCTCATATATCTCCTGCGAAGCCGCCACGCCGCCGCCCGGAGTATTGATGCGGAGGATTATCGCTTTAATTGACTTATCCTCGCGGAATTTTTTTATCTGTTCTACAGTCTTTTCCGATGAAACTATAACATCGTTAATTTCAACGATGGCAATTTTATCGCCAGAGCCTGAAGAAACATATTCGCCTCCGTCCCTTTTCAGGGCGGAAGCGAATACTAAAAAGCTGATGGCAACAAACAGCATGCCCATAAACAGCAGCCCGAGGAAGATCCCCCAGAACCACTTGTTTGAGCTTTGATTTGATGTTGTTTGCTGCATCCTGATTTATTCTAAAATTATTTACCTTCTGCTTTAAGCTGGTCGCGCATTTTGATAGCGTCCTGAGCTTTATCGTTTTCACCTAAGTTTGCATAAACCTGTATCAACAGTTCATATGCATTAAGCTTGTTATCTTTATCCTTTGATGAAGTAAGCTCTTCGAGGTAGGGGAGCGCAGCTTTGTATTTATCCTTGTACGATGCGTCATCCGGATTAGCTTCTCTCAGCTTCTCACCCCATTTAAGGTTAGCAAGCGAGATGTTGTAAATGATAACTTCGTATGCGCCTGAGCCTTTTGATACTTTTTCGAGGCCTTTGTTATACTCAGCAATAGCGCCGCCGAAATCGCCGTTCTTTTCAAGCTCAACACCTTTATCAATTGTTGGCTTTACAAGAATTGTATTCATTCTGCCGTTAAGCGCGGTAATGTTATCTTTCACAAAAGCGCTATCGGGCTGGATAGCATAAGCTATATTGAAGTTAATGAGCGATTGTTCGAACTTTTTAATAGCTTCGTCATCTTTGCCGGTTTTGGCGATCTTCTCACCATCTTCATACTGCTTGTAGCCGCGGTCATACATTGTTCCCCATGCTTCGGTAAGCTCAACAGCAAATGTATTTTTGCCGAGCTTCCTGTACTGGTCCATAGCAGTTTTTACGCCTTCGGAATTTCCGAGCTGTGCCCTGGACATTGCAAGATAAAACCATGCTTCTTCGTTCAAGGGATTGTTCTTTGTTTCCTTTTCAAACTCTGTTTCGGCTTTTTTATAATCGCCCTGGTTGTAAGCAAGCTTAGCTGTGGTCTGCTCTGCTGAATTACATCCACCCATATAAAAAGTTACTGTTGCCAAGATCAATAGGGCTGCAAATGCTTTTACCAATCTCATGTCTGGAATTCTCCTCTTATTTTTATAATATTCTTGTAATCGCCTTATTTTTAAGGACTTAAATATACTCAAAAAAAATCTTATTAAAAAGCTAAATTTTACTTCGTTTTCAAAATTGATCGTGCCAATAAATACTCAATTAACAGAAATATAAGTGAGGCGGCCAGAAAATATTGCCACAGGTCTCGCCCGGTGCGGATATCAATTATCGCTGCGCTGACTGTTTCCTGAGGCTCAATTACTTCCGGCTCTATCCCATAAGTATTGCTGATGTACGCCTTAGTTTCTGCCGGAGTGAGACGCGTGGTAGATGTTTCTGCCTTCTCAAAGTTTACAGGGAATCTTATCAGCTCTTTGCCGGCCAGGCTGAGAGAATAAACCGAAGAATTCGGAATGCTGTAATTCAGATTCACTGTCTGTGAATTTTCATTTACAGGAATAGTTTTGACTGCTGCATCTTTTACTGTAGATACGATCTTGAGCGAGTCGCCAGCCTTGGAAGAATTTACATCAGCAAAATAATCTTTGCCGGTTGTTCCCGGGCGAATGCCGTTTATGTTTGCCATGTAAAGCACGCTCCTTACTGTGATGGGCGAAAACAGGTTCTTTGCCGGGAAATCTGAATTCCTGAAATCAGGTGATACGGCAAACATCATAAGCCTGCCGCGGCCTTTTGAATACTCGACCAAAAAATTTTTCCCGTTGGTCATAGTTACAACTGCAATGGAGTTTATTCCGCCTGCGAGATCAAAACCTGAGTTTATCGCTGGTGATTCCGGTCCGGGTGTTTCGCCTGATACCTTTTTGAATATTCCTTCAAACACAGGGTGGGCGTAATCGATCTTGTCAAATCCGGCTGGAGTGGTTTCGGTGAACTGACCGATTACATATGGCAGGTTCATGGCCTTCATCAATGAATTGTTATAGCTATCAGGTGTGGATGATACTCCCGGATAAACCAGCACGCCGCCGCCATTTTCGATATACTCCGCAAGCTTCGTTGTTTCGCCGGGTGAGAAGCTGCTTTTGCCGGAAAGCACTATGCAGTCATATTTTTTCAGGTCAAGTGAGGAAATATCGGAATTCGATACATCGTTAATTTCAAAGTAAACCGGTTTGTTTGGATTATCAGCTTTGAATATCTCCTCCGAAGATGATAATGCTAGCTTAAGGTATTCGGATTCAGATGGAGTACCGGACGCCATTAGAACGCTCACTCTTTGCGGAATGAAGAAAGTGAAATACTGCCTGTTATCTCCCGATAGCTCATCATCAGCGATCTCGCTTTGAAGCAGTTCAATGGTTCCGCCGTTAAAGCCAGCAGTGCCGGGTTTGATCTGGAATTCAACCTCAATGGTTGAGTTTGCGGGAATATCGATCACCTTTTCATCCTTCAGGCTGCCTGATGATGCTGTTATGCTTTTGTTGGTTACGTTATAATTGTTGTGATTGGTTACCGATGCCTTTAGCTTAACCGGCCTGTCTTTTTCGAATATCTTTGTTACAAGGTTAACTGTATCAATTGAAAGATTATTCGCGGTTCTGCTGCCGGTTAATACAATATTGAGCTTAGTATTTGTTTCAGGTTTTAGGCTGCCTGCTATGGGGGAGTTATTTTCAACGAAACTCTTTTGGCCGTCGGTGAATAAATAGATCTCTTTATATCCGCTTGAGGATGACCGCAGAATATCATTTGCGTAATACATCACTTCATTCAGGTCGCGGGTTATATCCGAAGCTTTTATGCTGCTAGCTGAATCCTTAAGCCTGTTTTTATCTTTAATGTGGAAATCCCTTCCTGCATCGCCAATTGAAGACACGGTAGCAAAGTAGATCTCGTCATCGTTACCAAGTATATCGATAGTCTCCGCAAGCTTTCTTTTCGCGGCATCAAGCTCGCTGCCGGATGAGGTTCTGGACTGCATGCTGAACGAATCATCCAGTATCAGCAGCACGGTACTCCGTGCCTTGCTGCCCGGTGAGCCGAGGAATCCGTTATCGAATGGACGAGAGAACATCATCACAAGCAGAATTATGAATGCAATCCTGCATAATAGGATCAATAGCTGTTTTAGCTTTATCCTGCGGTATTTGGATTGTTGAATCTCCTTAAGGAACATAAGTGTCGAAAACTCGATCTTTTTCGTCCGCTTCAGATTAAATAAATGTATCAATATCGGTATTGATACCGCGGCGAGGGCCCAGAGTATTGCAGGATTCAAAAATGTCATATGTGCAAATCTAAAAATTTATTCTGTTTATTGAACTCACATAATTTATCCAAATAGTGACGTGGCGAAATAGTGAACTGGTGAAATAGCGAAATAGTGAAATAGTGAGATGGTGAAATAGCGAAATAGTGAACTGGTGAAATAGCGAACTTGTGAAATAGTGAACTTTTGAAATAGCGAAATAGTGAATTGTTACATAAATTTTACATGCGGTTTCCCTAAAAGTTCCAACAAATATCAATTACTTTTTGATGTATAGCCGTTTAGCCGTCTAACGGTTTAACCGATTAGCCGATCAACCATTTAACCGATTAACCGATCAACAATTTAACTATTTACCTACTCACCTACTCACCTACTCACCAACTCTCCAACTTACCTGCCTAACTACTTCCAACTTCACTACTTCACTATACCAAACCTGCATAAACGCATATAAATTGCAACTTAATCAAAATAAAATTATACTTGCAGATATCAATAATTTCCGAAAATTTACAGCTATCAGCTCATGACAGAGAACAACATTACATCGCTTGAAAAGGAAAAAAGAGTATTTAAACCGCAGGCAGAGTTTTCTAAAAAGGCTCACATCAAGTCAATGGCGCAGTATAAAAAAATGTACGCTGAGTCCGTTAAGAATCCCCAGAAATTCTGGGCTAAGATAGCAGGCGAGCTGCATTGGTTCAAGAAATGGAAATCAGTTCTCCAGTGGAAAGCGCCGCATTCCAAATGGTTTGTTGGCGGTAAGCTGAACATGAGCTACAACTGCCTGGATAGGCACCTCACTTCGTGGAAACGAACGAAGGCGGCAATTATCTGGGAAGGGGAGAACGGCGATACGGCTACATGGACCTACCAGGAACTGCACCGCCAGGTGTGTAAGTTCTCAAACGTGCTTAAAAAAATGGGAATCGAAAAAGGCGACAGGGTGTGCATCTACATGCCTATGATACCTGAGATTGCAGTCGCTATGCTTGCTTGCACAAGAATTGGCGCGGTACATTCAATAATTTTCGGCGGATTCTCATCCTCGGCGCTGGTTGACCGCATCAATGATGCGCAGGCAAAAATGGTCATAACCGCTGATGGCGGCTACCGCAGGGGCGAAATTGTGAATCTAAAAGCCGCAGTTGATGAGGCTATGCCGAACTGTCCCACAATTGAAAACGTAATTGTTGTGAACCGCACGGGACATCATATTGATTTTCACTATAGCCGCGACCATTGGTACAGCGAGCTGATGAAAGGCGTAGATGATGAGTGTCCAGCCGAGCAGCTCGATAGCGAGCACCCGTTATACATTCTCTACACCAGCGGCACTACGGGAAAACCCAAAGGAATTCTGCATACAACCGGCGGCTACGCAACGCAGGCTTATATCACAACCAGGTACGTGTTTGATATTAAGGATGATGATATCTATTGGTGCACTGCCGATGCGGGCTGGGTTACGGGACACTCGTATGTTGTTTACGGTCCATTGCTAAACGGCGCAACAACATTGATGTACGAAGGCGCACCGAATTTCCCGAATCCCGACAGGTTCTGGGAAATAATAGATAAATATAAAGTGAATATATTCTACACCGCGCCAACAGCGATACGCGCGTTCATTAAGTGGGGCGAAGAGTGGCCGCTCAGGCATAAGCTGGATTCATTAAGGCTGCTTGGAACTGTGGGCGAACCTATTAATCCCGAAGCGTGGATGTGGTATCATAAGGTCATTGGCAAAGGAAAGTGCCCGATAGTTGATACATGGTGGCAGACCGAAACTGGGGGAATCATGGTTACTCCAATCCCCGGTGCGACGCCAACCAAACCGGGGACAGCAACGCTCCCTTTTTTCGGGATCCAGCCCGAGGTGATCTCAAAGGACGGAAAAGTATGTAAGGCAAATGAGGGCGGATACTATGTGATAAAACATCCGTGGCCCGGCATGCTGCGCACGATTTGGGGCGATGATGAGCGTTACAGGAAACAGTATTGGAGTGAATTCCCCGGTCTGTATTTTACAGGCGATGGCGCAAGGCGCGATAAGGATGGTTACTACTGGATAATGGGAAGGGTTGATGATGTGATAAACGTAAGTGGGCACAGAATTGGTACGGCAGAAGTGGAGTCAGCGCTGGTATCTCATCCCAAAGTCGCAGAGGCTGCTGTAGTAGGAAAGCCTGATGATATGAAGGGCTCGGCAATATCGGCTTTTGTTACGCTGGAAGGGAAGTATCACCCGAGCGAGGAGCTGAACGCAGAGCTGAAACAATGGGTAACCAAACAGATCGGCGCGCTAGCGAGACCTGATGAAATCAGATTCACAGAGGCGCTGCCAAAAACACGCAGCGGAAAGATAATGCGGCGACTGCTCCGCGAAATTGCGACCCAGGGCTCCGTGAGCGGTGATACAACCACGCTCGAGGATTTTTCAGTGCTTGAGCAGTTGAGGACGGATGAGGAGTAGGTAGATTTCGGATTGCGAAATGTGGATTGCGGATTCTCTTGATTTCGGATTTCGGATTGGTGATTGCGGATTATTTTGATTTCGGGTTTCGGATTTGTGATTGCGGATTCTCTTGAATTCGGACTGCGGATTGTTGATTTCGGATTGGTTTGGTATGCGGACTTTAATTGCGGATTATTCCGATTTCGGAATGATTTGTGTGAGTAGCCACGATCTTTAGATCGTGGTATCATTGAACAGATCATCAGGCTTTAGTCGCAATTGTTTATGTTTCTGTACTTTCCAGAGTCTCTGCGCAAGCAAGGCTCTGGGAATGAACTAAGCTATTCGCGGAGTCTTCATGTGGGATAGATCTGAAATACAGAAGTGGCTTTAATAATGAAAAAATTGTCATAGTAGGTAGAAAATATTTTTAATATGTTATCAATTATTTTAATTATATAATGAAATCAACCACCAAATTCCTTATAGTTCTGTATATAGTGTTGTCAACAATTGCTGTGTTTTCGCAAGTTGAAAAAGTTTTTTACTTCACTTTACCGCCATTTAGAATATCTCAGATTGAGAAAGGCAAAGTCGTTAAATACGGTTTTGAAAAAGATAGAAATTTGATCCAGTTATCTGATGGTTTTCTTGCCGCAGATCCCGAGAGATATCAATATGCTGTAAGGTTGAGTGATATTGAAGATATTTCAATTAGGAACGGATTCTCTACATTTGGCGGGGCAAAATATGGTGGTTTCATCGGCGGGGGACTGGGGCTGATATTTGGGATATTGAACTCAGTCATTAATAAACCTAAATTTGCTGAAATTGCTTTAGTGATCCCGGGACTTGTTGGTGCCGGCTTTTTAGGAGGAGCACTAATTGGCGGATTGCTCGGTTCATTAAATCCGAATTATGATGCGTACGAAAAATTCTCAAGAGATCAGCTTGTGAGAAAAGAACAATTACGCAAGATCTTTCATAAATATGATCTCAACAGAAGTAAGAAAATGTAGCACATATATTAATACAATCCATTTCCCCTTTGTTGGTGCCTGACTGCTGGAGCAGTTTCTCATCAACAACAACATGATCCTGCTTTAGCCGCAATTGTTTAACAAATTAATAATCAATGCTCACTCCAAAATATCACATACAACTCAACGGCAAGTATTTTGAGGCCATTTACCCGGTGGATCATTACAATGATAAGAAGGTGTTCTTTGATTCCGGTGCGAAGCAGTTCTTTACTATTTACCAGTTGGCTTGCAGTAGATTGTTTTCGTTGACTATCAAAGATCTGGATTCCGCCCGTGAAATTGTATTAAATGATGAAAAAGAGTTCAGATTGTGGGTTGAAATGAATTATCCGATGTACCTGAGCTATTTGGAGAATTATTAATTAACGGATTCCCGCTTTCCTGCCTGCCGCAGGCATGGCGCGGGAATGAAAATGCAATATGACAGAAGACGAACCGATAATAATTAAAGCTGAGTTTAACCCCATAGTTAAGACATACATTTTCTTTTATGTATTCTTCATTATGTGTGTAACGGTAATTGGAATTCCCTTTGCCATTGCATGGGTTTGCGGATGGGGCCAATGGTTCAGCAGCCGCTTTTACGAAAAGCTGTACTGCGTGCTGACGGAAAGGCATCTCAGGTTCCGGATGGGAATACTTTTTACTATTGATAAAACCATTCCTCTGGAGAATATCCAGGATCTCACATTTTATGAAGGTCCCGTGCTGCGCCATTTTAATCTGGCGATGCTGAAGGTTGAGACGGCGGGTCAGGCAGATAAATCCGGCAATCATATGAAGCTTGTCGGTGTGGTCGATGCTCATTTATTCCGCTCAACAGTGCTGCAGCAAAGAGAGCTTGTTAAAAAGGGTATGACTTCCGGCTACAAAGGAAGTGATGAGCAGATCGACCTGCTTCGCAAAATCGCAGCTTCGCTGGAGAAGATAGAAGGCAGTGTGAAGAAGTAAATGTTCTGATTTCGGATTGCGGATTGATGATTGCGGAATGTTTTGATTTCGGATTGCGAAATGTTGATTGCGGATTGATATGATTTCGGATTTCGGATTGGTGATTGCGGATTATCTTTTTTTAAAATATAGCATTTTACCCCCGTTGTTGGTGTTCTCACCAACAACAGAAGTGAAATTGAATATTGGGATTTCTGCTTTCGCTGAAAGATACATTATTTATACTAGCCCCAACGGGGCGGAATATATTAGCGATGGGCGCAGCCCATCGAATCGAATGACAGATCGCATAAGCCCTGCAGGGGCGGGATACCGCATTTTCCCTAACTCCATTAATGTTGAGCTATGACATATAATAATGTGTGACCCCTCTGGGGTCAATTAAAATTCAGCAGCTAAAGGCCATAAATGTGTGACCGCCACGCGGTCTACTATTATCAATCTTAAATTTTCTATACCGTCAGGAGGTAACTCCTGACGGCACTGATCCCAAATGAAGCTCAATTGATCAAAGGCCCCACGGGGCGGAATATTAAAATATGGTCTTTCATAATTCAATTCGGTTCTGTAAATTCGCAGCATAACAAATAATCATAACCTTTACCTGCCGTGGCTATGCGGCATACCAAAGAAGAGGATCAATTTCCAATAATATTTCTATTTCAGCCATGGGTAAGCTATACCTTGTATTTTCGTTGCTTCTGTTTACAGTCACTCTCAACATTTATACACAGGATCAAATGACCCCTGTTTCAGGTACACATGATACCGAGAAAGTCTCAATCGATAAATACGTGTTCGAAACCGCACTCAACAGCGCAGACCGTACCATCACATTCCTGCAATGGGTCATTGGTGTATTTTCAG
>WBZT01001939.1_pt1 | contig 12486 bp, 13 predicted proteins | sample 5204241 | NCBI WGS metagenome assembly WBZT01 (sample SAMN12344358, study PRJNA552823) | activated sludge metagenome | biome: Activated sludge suspended growth; feature: Nitrification reactor; material: Wastewater; isolation source: activated sludge from nitrification reactor of wastewater... | reverse complement strand
GGCTTAAGCTCTTACTGGAGAGAATTCAAAACATTCGGCCACTACGCGTATATTGTTTCCGAGGCTGAAGGCAGCGGGCTGCAAATAGTCGATCTGCAGTACCTGCCTGATTCGGTTCACCTTGTGAACACATTTCTTTTCGAAGGATATTCCAAAACTCATACTATATCTCAATCCGGCCCATACCTGTATATGAACGGCGGTAACTACTCTGCCAGCGGAATATTTGTGCTCGATCTCAGCATTGATCCGGTTGTGCCCGTTAAAAGGGGACAGTGGGAAACAGAATATATTCACGACTGCAGGATTAAGAACGATACAATTTGGGCATCGGCCATATTCGGAGGCAGTAATTATGTAATTGATGCAGTAAATAAGGATAGCCTTAGGACAATAACAAGCTGGCTAAACACCCCTGAGCCCGGCCCCCACAACTGTGATCTGACCGTTGACAGTAAACATTTGCTTGTGACAGATGAAATTGGGGGAAATGTTCGTATGCTGAAAATATGGAACATTGAAGACCTTTTTAATCCTGTGCTAATTTCCACGTGGCAGCCTACAGGTATCAATTTTTCAGTTGTGCATAACGTCGAAGTTTACGGAAATTACGCTCTTATCGCTCATTATTCCGCAGGTGTAAGGCTTGTTGATGTAACCAATCCCGCCCAGCCAACCGAAGTTGCCTGGTATGACACTTACCCGGTGAATAATGAACGTAACTATGACGGATGCTGGGGTGTTTATGCGTTTCCTTCAGGTAAGATCGCTGCCAGTGACAGGCAAACAGGACTATATGTTTTGAAATCAATTGTAGGTACGCTCGGAGTGAGCGGTAACAACAGCAGCATACCTGAAAACTTCGAGCTGCGGCAGAATTATCCTAATCCGTTTAATCCGGCAACAAAAATTGAATTTGCGCTGCCAAAATCGGGCTATGTTACACTGAAGGTGTTCGATATTACAGGACGAGTTGTTGGAGTTCTTGCAGATGGTTTCCACACAGCCGGCAGCCATATTATCAATTATGATGCTTCTATGCTGTCAAGCGGTGTATATTTCTACAGACTTGAATCAGGTAAAAACAACCTGACCCGGAAGATGATACTCCTTAAATAAATAAGATAGTTACATTATTTACTGAAATTTCTTTGTCTGAGTATCTCATATAAAACCACACCTGCCGATACCGAAACATTTAAGGAATGAATTTTTCCCATCATAGGTATCCGCACCAGGTGGTCGCACAAATTAATAATGTTCTTCCTCAAACCTTCGCCTTCACTTCCGAAAACCACCGCACATTTATCCGGTATTTGAAAATTATACAAATTCTCATCAGTATTTAACACAGTTCCAATAATTTTGTAGTTATTCACCTGCAAAACCTCGATGGTTTTGTAGATATTCGGTTCTTTGGAAATTTTAATATAATTTGTGGCTCCGGAAGATGTCTTTACCACGGTATGGTTAACTTTCACGGAATTTTTATCTGAAATTATGATCCCGTCAGCTCCCGCCGAAACTGCTGTCCTGATAACCGCTCCAAAATTATGCGGATCCTGGATCTCATCGAGTATAATTAATGTCGATGTTGGTTTATCATTGAGAGATTTTAGTATCTCGGTAGTTTTGGTATATTCAAAATCCTTTACCTCGGCAATTATGCCCTGCGAAATGCCTTCTGATTTATCCTTCTTATCGAGTATTTGCTCAAACGAGTTTTTACTCAGTCTCACAACATCGATATTTTTTGATTTAGCAATTCGTTCTATCTCTTTTATTTTGTTATCTGTTGCCGTTTCCAGTAAAACAATTTTTAAAATTGAAGAGGGGTCAAATTTCAGCGTTTCTGTTACGGGATTTCTTCCAATTACTAGCATTAATTTTAGTTATGTTTTTGTTTATATTTGAAGATATACAAATCTGGTTTAATAATAATACTATACACAGACGTTTAACTCAATCTCAAAATTAATCTGAATAAATAGATAATGGAAAAGATGCTGGAAAAACCTGTTCATTCGCCTGCATTCAAGAAACGCAGGGGAATAAACTGGATGACGCTTGGATTGACATATGCAGCTATGTATATGGCAAGATACAATTTCGGCTTTGCCAATAAACAGCTTTCGGATACGTTTGGGTTTTCGAAAACTGAGATCGGTACCATAATCACAATAAGTACCCTTATATACGGACTCTCAGCAATATTTAACGGCCCGATAGCCGATAGGTGGGGCGGAAGAAGAGCTATGATAACGGGCGCACTAGGCGCATGTGTGTTTAACGTGGCATTTGGTATGGCGGCTTATTTCGGATTCCTGGGTACAGGCACATATATGCTTATTTACCTGGCTTCCATGTGGACTCTGAACCAGTATTTCCAGTCATACAGCGCTTTAGCGCTTATTAAAGTGAATGCCGGCTGGTTTCATGTATCAGAACGCGGTGTGTTTTCGGCAATTTTCGGCTCTATGATCCAAAGCGGACGCTTTGCAGTTTATGCGCTTATGACCACAGCCCTGGTTGCTTTCCTGCCATGGCAATGGAAATTCTTCCTGCCGGCTATGATCGTAGGCGTGTTTACGCTCTTGACTTTCCTTTTCGTTAAGGATACACCCAAAGATGCGGGATTGGGCGATTTTGACCCGCAGGACGCCACAAGCGGCGATACAGAGAAGATAACCCTCGCTTATGTTGCCAAAAAAGTGTTTACAAATCCAATTGCCATAACTATTGCCGCTGCTGAGTTCTGTACGGGACTTGTCCGCAAAGGATTTGAGGAATGGTTTCCGCGTTACATGCAGGAAGTACATAAGCTGGCACTTGATAATCCCGTTTTCCAGCGTAATGCTTTTGCAGTGGTGATAGCGGGAATAGCCGGCGCGTTCATTGCCGGATTCCTTTCTGATAAAGTCTTTGGCAGCCGCAGGCCGCCTGTAGCTTTCCTTGGCTACGTGCTGCAGATAATTTCTTTAACAATAGTAGCCTTAGCCCCCAGCCTTGAAGCTATTGTTATCGCATTCACAGTGAACTCACTTGCTATTTCTATGGTACACTCAATGCTTTCAGGAACTGCCTCTATGGATTTCGGCGGCAAGCGCGCTGCAGCAACTGCGGCTGGTATGTTTGACGGAATGCAGTATGTGGGTGGATCTGTAATGGGTGTTGGCGCTGGCTGGCTAATTGAAACTTATGGCTGGGGTTCTTGGGGACCCAGTATGGTTGGCTTTGCGGTTATCGGCGCAATATTGATGCTTAAGCTGTGGAATGCACGCCCATCAAGAGGCGGTCATTAACTTAAAATATCTTAATGTTCTTTAAGTCTGAAGAAGGTTCAACCCGGCAGCTAATTGAATTCTGTACGGGATATTTCTTCCTGTACACAATTACGGGCCTTACTGTAAAATACTTCACCGGTGATACAACATCAGGTTATCCCGGCATGAGTGATATCCAGTACCTGGTTTATAACACTATAGGCGGCAATATGATCGCCCTGGTTATCGTACTTGCGCTTAAGTGGTATAAATTACAGACAAATAATTATATCACCTTAATTGGATTTAAAGTACCTTCTGAATTCCTGTATATTATTCCTTCCGGTATTTGTACAGCCATCGTAATTCCAACCACAACACTCATGTACACGCTGCCGATATCAGTTATGGTGGCAATGGTAATCATGCGCGGCAGTATTATAGTTATCAGCCGTATGATTGATGCGGTCCAGATCTGGCAGGGGATACTGAAAAAACGCGTTTATTGGGAAGAGAATGTTGCCGTTGTATTCGCTATTTTCGCAGTCCTGGCTAATCTGGTGAATGTTAAACCGGGCAGCTTTGATTTCGTAGGTTCCCCGGCAGCAATGACTATCCTGATAAGTTATCTAACAGCCTATTCCATCCGCATTTACCTTATGAATTATTACAAAAACACGCGTGCAAAGGGTGTGAAACAGGATAATAAGGCCTTCTTCGCCGTTGAGCAAATTGCTGCAACTTTAACAATGATCTTGATAGGTCTGTTTATCTACAATTCACCAACAATCGCGAGATGGACAGCGCCCCAGATCTTGCAATTCAGGGAATCATTCACAATGCCGCATTCATTCTGGTTTTGGGCAGGTGTTTCCGGATTCGCTTTCGGCTTACTGGCTTTCTTTTCGGTCTTTATCTTCATGTTCAAAGGCCGAACAGCTACATTTGCGGGACTCGTAAACCGGCTCACTTCGCTTATTGCAGGAACAGCGGCTACTTTGCTCTTTGCTGTTTTCTGGGGCGGAAAATTTCCCGAAGCCGATGACTGGATAACACTTGGTTTCATTTTGATTGCGGTTGCATTCCTTACAAAAGCTGAAAAGAAGCGCTCTATTGAGCTGAAAACTGAATCCAAACAATGAAATATAAAAACATCCTGTTCGATCTTGACGGCACTATATCAGATTCCAGCCCTGGCATTATCAACGCATACCAGTATTCACTGAATAAAATGGGATTCCCGCAAGATGACCCCTCAGTAATAAAAAGTTATATTGGCTCGCCCCTCAGGTCTTATTATACCGAACAGAAGAAGCTGGACGCACCGGATTCCGAAACCGCAGTAAAGTTTTTCAGGGAGTATTACACAGATAAAGGGATCTTTGAAAACACGCTGTATGAAAATATGGATGAGCTGATAGGAGAGCTTAATAATAATGGAAACAGTCTTTTTATTGCTACTTCAAAACCGCTTGAGTTTGCTCTCAGGATACTGAACCATTTCAAAATAAAGGAATACTTCACAAGCATCCACGGTTCTGATATGTCCGCGGATAATAAGCCTAAAGAGAAACTGATATCAGATGCGATAATAATGAATGGCCTTGTTAAAGCAGATAGTGTTATGATAGGCGATAGGTACCATGATATTCGCGGCGCGAAAGCAAATGGCATCGATTCAATTGCTGTTACGTATGGATTCGGCAGCAGGGCAGAAATTGAAACAGAAAAGCCTGATCACGTTGCGGCGAATTCAGATGAGATAAGAAATATCATCTTTGGCTGAAAATAAAAAAGGACAGAATTGTTATCCGTCCTTTTTTTCCTCCTTCAGATATACACTTACAGCAATATCCAAAGCATAATTTATTGTTACTCTTACCTAAGCAGAATGTAAAGCAGTATAGCAACAATACCTGCTACTGAAAATACAGCATAATCCTGAACAATACCGGTCTGCAGCTTTCGCCAGTCAAGCGAGAGATTGTTGAAGAAGCTGGCGGTTCCGTTAATTGCGCCGTCAATAATTTTAACGTCAAGTATCTTGTAAAATATCTCAGTAAGCCATCTTAAAGGAGATATGATTATCTTATCATAAAGCTCATCCACCCTGTACTTATCTTTAAGCAGGTTGTAGAATCCGCCTGAAAATGCATAGAGCTTTTCGCCGGATTTGAACATCTTAAGTGAGACTATGATAGCGATTACAGCAACAAGTACTGAAAATATGATCAGGCCAATTTCTGTTGAAGCAACTACGTGATGTTCAGGCAGTATGGCAAGAGCGGGTGCGAATACAGGCTCCAGCCAATGCTCGATCAGGTTCGGACCAATGATGTGCGGAATACCTATGAATCCCCCAACAACTGAAAGCACTGCGAGAATTATAAGCGGTACGGTCATTGTTGCAGGTGATTCATGCGGGTGAACATGCGCTTCATCATATCTTGGCTTGCCGTAGAATGTGAGGCTGATAAGACGCCACATATAGAACGCTGTTATGAAAGCTGTGAGAACAGCCAAACCGAAAACAGGGTAATGGCCGCCAAAGAAAAGCTTGGATAAAATTTCGTCCTTGCTGAAAAATCCGGAGAACGGAGGAATACCTGAAATCGCAATACCTCCCATTAAAAATGTGAGGAATGTGATCTTCATTTTATTTTTCAGGCCGCCCATTTTTGTTACATCCTGCTCTTCATGCATTCCGTGAATGACTGAGCCTGCGCCAAGGAACATAAGCGCTTTGAAGAACGCATGCGTTGTAACGTGGAAAATACCGGTAGAAAATGCGCCGGCTCCCATTGCCATGAACATGAATCCAAGCTGGCTTACTGTTGAGTAAGCGAGGATCTTTTTAATATCATTTTGCGCAACTGCAATTGTAGCAGCCATGAATGCAGTTAAACAGCCGATTATCATAACCACTTCCATAGTAATAGGCGCTCTAGAGAACAGCAGCGAAGTTCTGCCGATCATATAAACGCCGGCTGTTACCATTGTGGCGGCGTGGATAAGTGCTGATACTGGTGTCGGACCCGCCATAGCGTCCGGAAGCCATACATAAAGAGGTATCTGCGCTGATTTACCTGTTGCGCCGACAAAAAGCAGAAGCGTAATAATTGTAAACATTGAAACCGGGACTGCCGAAGCGGGTATCGCAGCAATGATTCCCTGGAAGTTCAATGTACCGAAATTCATGAATATAAAAAACATCGCAAGCATGAATCCAAAGTCACCGATACGGTTGACCCAGAAAGCTTTGTTTGCCGCATCGCCTGCAAATTTCTTTTCGTAAAAGAATCCGATAAGAAGGTATGAACATAAACCAACACCTTCCCAGCCTAAGAACATCAGCAGCATGTTATCGCCAAGTACCAGGTTCAGCATCGCGAAGATGAACAGGTTCAGGAATGCGAAGAACCTCGCAAATCCTTTATCACCGTGCATATAGCCGATCGCGTAAACGTGGATAAGGAATCCAACACCGGTTATGATCAAACACATCGTGACCGATAGCGGATCAACCAGGTACGCAGCGCCGATGTTAAGCGAACCGGAAGTTATCCAGTTGAAGAGGGGAATGGTTATGCTCCTTGCTTCTTCAGGAAGCGCTGTGAGCTCCATGTAGGCAAGTATCGACATCACAAACGAGCCGAGCACCATCAGCGAGCCGATAATGCCGGAAACTTTTTCATTCCTGATCTTAACGCCAAACAGCCCGTTTATCAGGAACCCGACCAAAGGTAAAACTGTAATCAGGTAGAAGTATTTTACCATTTTAGAATATTAATTTCATCCAGGTTAATTGTTGATTTGTTCCGGTAAAGGGCTATTATTATAGCCAAACCGATCGCAGCCTCAGCCGCCGCAACGGTCATAATAAAGAATACAAATATCTGGCCATTCAGATTCCCGAGAAATGATGAAAATGTAACAAAGACCAGGTTCACGGAGTTAAGCATCATTTCAATGCACATGAATACAACTATGGCATTGCGCCTTGTCAAAACACCAACAACCCCGATTGAAAATAACAGAAGTGCGAGAATTAAGTAGAAATTTATGTCCATTTACAAAAATAAGAGAATTTCAGCATTTTATCAATTTATTAATGATTATTTCTTCAAAAAAATTATGTATCGAGTAGTGTTTACCCTTCAAGGGCAGCCTTGCCATTCCTTCACAGTCTTGTCATTCCTTTACCTTCTTGTCATTCCTGCGCAGTCTTGTCATTCCATTACCTTCTTGTCATTCCTGCCTGCCAAGCTCAGCATGGCGCAGGCAGGAATCTTAAAAGCCGGGATTGATACAACCGATTTCAATCACGGCCTAGTCAGCATTCATTAACCCCAGCCTTCAGGCTGGGGATTATATAAAGTATAGGCAATCGGGCTTTAGCCCTGACCGGAATTACAGAAATCTCAATAGAACGCAATCACTAATCGATTGCATTGAGTAGCCACGACCTTTGGGTCATGGGTAGAATCACTTGGATCCTCGGCTTGGCTTCAATTTTGAGTAGCAGATTCATAGACTAATCAGTCCTTATTAACCCCAGCCTTCAGGCTGGGGATTAAGCAAATCGTGAGCACTTGGGCTTTAGCCCTGACCGGATTTACAGAAATCTCAATTGAACGCATTGAATAATCAATTTCATTTGAGTAGCCACGACCTTTAGGTCGTGGGGAAAATCCAATAGACACATCGGCTTTAGCCGGAGTTTTGAGTAGCAGATATATAGTTCAATTAGCCTTCATTAACCCCAGCCTTCAGGCTGGGGATTATTCAAATCGTGAGCGATCGGGCTTTAGCCCTGACCGGATTTACAGAAATCTCAATTGAACGCAATCACTAATCGATTGCTTTGAGTAGCCACGACCTTAAGGTCGTGGGGAAAATTCTATAGACACATCGGCTTTAGCCGGAATTTTAAGTATACACCAGAAGAATTTTCTCTACGTTTATAAATACACCAATAAACCACACACCCAAAACTTCGACCCGAAACTCACTATCAACAGAGATTAAAAAAGGGGAGTAATCAAATCCGAATTCGAGATCCATATGTTAATAACCACATTCTCACATAACATTCAACTTTACATAATATATATTATTTCTCTTTTTCTGAACATTATGTTAAAATATGGTGTTTTGGCTTATTCTGCAATTCGCTATGCCTAATGATTTCAGTGTTTGCTTTTGATTTTTCCAAGTGTTAGTTTTGAACTGTATCTAAATCAATTACGTAACTTCATTAATGAACAAGATCTATATTTTCCTCAGCTTCTTTGTTATACTGTTATCTCAATCGGCATTCGCACAGGATGAATGGAAATCTGAATGGTCAAACAGGCTTGCAGATATGGATTCGCTTTTCCGCCGCGAACAGGCTCAATTCCGCTTGCTTCAGAATCATCAGAATGATCCGGATGAAACGCTTATCGTGGCCGGCATTGATTCACTGAACGTATTCATGTCGGCTGTTAACCAGCTTATCGATAAGAGCAATGAATTTGAATTCCCAAACACGCCTGATGGCCAGAACGGCGCTGAAACTTTCCGCCTAAAAATAGCCGGAGTTAAGGAGTATTTTGAGCAATGCAGGCTTCAGACCCATGTTAATAATAACATACTGCAAAAGAGGCTCAGGAATGAATCGTTGCAGTTCAAAGTATCTCAGATCGACGAGCTGACACTCAAAGAATACACACCGTTGATCAAATATTGAATTTATCTGCTGGCAGTTTCACCTGATTTGCTCTTTAAGTTACTTAAATAGCACCAAATAAATGACTTAAGTCATTGGAGTCATTTCTGTAAAACGGTATATTTGTATATGTTAAAAATCAAAATTTACAGACATGACTAAAATTAATGTGATCATAATGGGCGCTGCAGGCAGAGATTTCCATAATTTCAACGTTGTGTACAGGAATAATCCGCTATACAATGTTGTTGCCTTCACAGCAACACAGATTCCCAACATCGAAGGACGCAAATACCCGGCAGTTTTGGCTGGCAAGTTTTATCCGAAAGGAATTCCGATCTTTCCGGAGTCAGACCTCCTGAAATTGATAAAAAAACATTCAGTGAAGCAGGTTATTTTCTCGTATTCCGATGTTCCGTTCAATTACGTTATGTCAAAAAGCGCTATGGTTAACGCCGCAGGGGCTTCATTTATAACCCTGGGTGCAGATGAGACCATGGTTAAATCCAAAAAGCCCGTTGTATCGGTTGTAGCAAGCCGTACAGGGGCCGGAAAAAGCCAGACTTCACGCAGGGTTGTTGAAATCCTCCAGGCATTAGGCCAGAAAACTGTATCAATAAGGCACCCAATGCCGTACGGAAACCTTGCAAAACAAAAAGTTCAGCGTTTTGCAGCGATTTCTGACCTGAAAAAGCATGACTGTACCATTGAAGAAATGGAAGAATACGAACCCCATATTGCACGCGGCAATGTCATTTACGCAGGGGTTGATTATGAAGCTATATTACGCGAAGCTGAAAAAGAAGCAGATGTTATAATTTGGGATGGCGGAAATAATGATATGTCATTCTATAAATCTGACCTTACGATCACAGTTGTTGATCCGCACCGTGCCGGTCATGAAATGAACTACTATCCCGGCCGTACAAATGTACTGCTTGCAGATGTGGTTGTAATTAATAAAATAGATTCCGCTAACTTGCAGTCAATAAATGACATTAGGGAGAATGTCTTAAAGGTAAATCCAACAGCAAAAATTATTGAAGCTGCCTCCCCTATTTCGCTTGATCATGAAGCCGAGCTGAAGCTGCTGCGCGGAAAACGTGTGCTGGTAGTTGAAGACGGCCCGACACTCACCCACGGTGAAATGAAATACGGAGCTGGCACTATCGCAGCACAGAAGTTCGAAGCTGCGGAAATAGTCGATCCGCGGCCGTACGCTGTAAAGAGCATTAAAGAAACTTATGCCAAGTACCCGGGAATCGGGGTTCTGCTTCCGGCAATGGGCTATGGTAAACAGCAGATGAAGGATCTTGAAGCTACGATAGCTAAAACTCCATGTGACGCGGTGATAATAGGAACGCCAATTGACCTCAGAAGGGTTATAAAGATCAAAAAACCGGCTGTCAGGGTATCTTACAATCTGCAGGAAATTGGCAGCCCGGACTTAACACACATTTTAACAGATTTCATATATAAACGCTGAAAAATATAAAACAGAAGAATATCAAAAACGAAAAGAAAATAAAGAGCTGGAAGGAAGTTTCCACTCTGCCGGTTAAAAAAAGACTTAAATACCTAAACGGCAGCCGGACTTTTCATGTACTTTCAGCGCTCCAGTTCCAGGAGCCGGAACTAAGCAGGCTGTTCGAGCTTGCCGATAAGATACGAAAGATCGCAAAAAGCAAGGACGGGCTGGATTTTCTACAGACAATTCTATCTCACAAGCGGGCTGTGCTGTATTTCGCACAGCCCTCTACGAGAACTTACCTCTCATTTAACAATGCATGCCAGATACTTGGCATACAGACAAGCGACATGCGTTCATCGGGCTATTCATCCGAAGTTAAGGGCGAATCACTCGAAGATACCCTTGAAACGATGCACTCTTACACAGATATGATAATTATGCGCCATATTGAGGAAAATATCGCTGAAAAGGCAGCCTGGATGTTTAATGAATCCGAAAAGCCAATACCGGTGATAAATGCCGGCTCTGGTCCGCATGAACACCCCACGCAGGCGCTTCTAGACGCCTACACGCTTCACAGGGCTTTCAAAGGCAAGGTTAAGAACAAGGTTATTGCAGTGATCGGTGATATCAAACGCGGCAGAGCTGTCAGATCGCTTATCTACATGCTTTCAAATTTTGAAGGCATTAAGTTTGTGTTCCTTTCGCCGCCTGAGCTGGGTTTGCCTGATGATTTGCGGCAATTCCTTACCAAGAACAGCATTTCGTTTGAAGAAAGCGATAATCTGGATAAGCTGCTGCGCAGAACAGATGTATTTTATTACACCCGCATACAGGATGAATATGATAAGCAGCATGAATCGAAATCAATTGATTACAGCCGCTTTTGGCTTAAGAAAGAGCACCTTAGCCACATGAAGAGCGAAGCGGTCATCCTCCATCCCCTGCCGCGCAGGAATGAAATTCCCCCGGAAATTGACGGCGATAAACGCGCATGGTACTGGAAGCAGGAAGTGAATGGATTATGGATGCGCGCCGCAATCATAGCCCACGTATTTAAAGAAGATGGGTATATCCTCAACTACAAGTAGCTAACCACATTAATTATAAAGAAAAAAGCCTCTAACATTAGAGGCTTTTTGAGTATATGTCTAGTGTCCCAGTTCATTACCCCCGTTGTTGGTCTTATGACCAACAACATAATACCTAAAATCTTCAGGTACCTATATGTTGCTCTCAGACTGAAATGCAATTCCCCCGTCTTTGCTGCCTGACTGCAGTGCATTTTTTACCAACAAAATATTATCTTGAAGGTAATGTTTTTTGACCCCAAAACTAAAAAAATAGTGTTTATTTTTCCCTTTGTATTAAGTAATTTCTTCTACCGTTGTTAGTGTTTGACTTCATGTGCTTTTTATTTCCCAGTTGTTGGTGCATGACTGCAGGTGCAGTTTATCAACAACAACATTAATTTATTATCTCTCAAAAACGACAAACAACTTCTTATATTTTGATTATGCATTATATTAGTTTTTTTACAGCCACTATCCTTGAATGGAGACACTTGTTAAAAGCAGATTCATACAAGGATATAATCATTTCCAGTATGAGATACCTTGTAAATGATAACCGCTTAAAAGTATTTGGTTTCGTTATTATGCCAAATCATATTCATACTTTATGGAAAATCCATAATGATATAAAAAAGGATGACCTTCAAAGGGATTTCCTGAAATATACTGCCCAGCAAATGAAATTTGAATTATTAAAGGATGATCCGGAAAAACTAAAGATGTTTTATGTAGGTGCAAAAGACAGGAAATATCAATTTTGGGAAAGAAATCCTTTGACTTCAAGGCTGCCAAGTATGGAGTTGATAATGCAGAAGCTGAATTACATTCATGCAAACCCAATCTGGGAGAAATGGAATTTATGTCAGGATGTTACAGATTATAAATACTCTACGGCGGCTTTTTACTACAAGGATGAGAAAACCTGGGATTTTGTAACACATCTAAATGACGCAAGCCTAGATGATTAAA
>WBZT01002581.1_pt1 | contig 12490 bp, 9 predicted proteins | sample 5204241 | NCBI WGS metagenome assembly WBZT01 (sample SAMN12344358, study PRJNA552823) | activated sludge metagenome | biome: Activated sludge suspended growth; feature: Nitrification reactor; material: Wastewater; isolation source: activated sludge from nitrification reactor of wastewater treatment... | reverse complement strand
TATCATCAAAATTATTTTTTTCCCAATCAAGCACTTCGTACGGAATTTCCGCAGATTCAAGCCAGTTCCTGTAGTTGTGAAATTTGCTGTCGCTTCTTGTCAGAGCGATTTTTCGGTTCATTCTGTGCTGAGTAAATTATCTATATCCTTGAATAATAATTCCGAATTTTGGTCAATTTGCATCTTTATTTTTGCATAATAAAGTGGATAATTGTACAATATGTTCTTGTACGAATTCTCACTTTTTGCGTTCAATACCAGCTCAGAGTAATTTATCCGGATAAAATCCTTTTGTGTAGTTAAAAGATACTTAGAGCCTTTTGATTTAAAAATACCCAAAATTTTCAATATGTCATCATTCGAAAAGTTGTGATGATCCGGAAATGTTATAAACTCATCGATCTTTATTCCAAGCTCTTCAATAAGCGTTCTGAATGATTGTGGTTCGCCTATACCGCAGAATACTGTTGCACCTTCACCGGCATAGCCTGCGGGCGAGCTGTTTTCAAAATTTAGCAGCCCTTCGAAGGTATAGCTGCAGATCATCTTGGGCTTATTTTTGTAGTTTTCATTCACCGGGATCTTATCAAACTTATTGTTTATGATCAGCATATCGGCGCGTTTATAATTTCCGCGTGGTTCACGCATCTTGCCTGCCGGTATCAATCCGCCCGGGGAATCAGGATTTATAATTAATATATCAAGATCCCTGTACAGCATTCTGTGCTGGAAACCGTCATCAATAATAATTATTTCAGGCTTAAATTTGCTGGCGGCAAATTTAGCTGCCTTGGTTTTATCATCACCAACAACAAGCAGCCCGCGTCCGGTTTCAATTTGCGAAAGATTTTCAAGCAGCATCAGCGATTCATCACCCATGTTTTCTGTATTCAGCTCATGCTGTCGGTTGGTGAAACCAACCTCCACTACTTTTATATCATCATATTCCCGCTTATATCCCTTGCTGACAACTACAACAAACTTATTCTTCTTAAGCAGGTATTCTGTGATAAGCTCCACAAAAGGTGTTTTGCCGGTTCCCCCGGCTGAGAGATTGCCAACCGAAATTACCTTTGGATCAAGAATTTTTGTTTTGAATATACCCGCATTATAGAGAAAATTCCTGAAGAAAACACCGATCCTGAATAAAATACTGAGTGGATATAATAGTATCTTCACAAACCCGCCCTTTCAACAATCAATGAAGCTGCGTTTTGAGATGCATCTTTGCTGCCAAGTGTGTCCCAGATTTTCCTGAGGTCATCTAGCATTTGTTTCCTGTAGGATTCGTCATTCAGAATCTTTATGGATTCTGCGGCAAGATTTTCGGCTGTGAAATCATTCTGTATAAATTCCTTTACCGCTTCTTTTCCCAATAGAATATTTGCAATGCCAAGCTTATCCACCTTCACTATCGGCTTCAGTATATAATAATTAATTGGGAAGGTGCGGTAGAAAATCAGGTAGGGTACCTGCAGCAGGGTACACTCCATCGTGGAAGTGCCCGCTTTGGTCAATACAAGGTCCGAATTTGAGATCAGCCTGTATGAAGGCTCATTACTTAGGGTGATCCCGGGCATCAAATCCCTGAATTCATCGAAATGGTTTTCCATTCCGGGTGCAATGCTTATAATTATTTCGGCAGTTATGGAGTTCTGCAGCTTCTTCATTGCATCAAGCAGAACCGGCATGTGTTTTTTTATCTCATCTTTACGGCTGCCGGGCAGCAAAGTAATGCGCTTGATATTTCCGTCCCTTTCAATTAACTGATAAGACTCTCTGAACTCTTTTATTTTCTTAACAAGCGGGTGGCCTACAAATTCAGCCTTTACGCCGTGCTTGCTGTAGAAATCAACTTCGAAAGGAAATACCACAAGCATTAGGTCAATGTATTTCCGGATCTTGTTTACGCGGCTTTCGTGCCACGCCCACAATTGAGGCGAAATATAATAAATGATCTTCTTAGAATAGAATTTCCTGATAGCCTCTGCAAGCCTTATATTAAAGCCGGGGTAGTCTACAAGAATTACAACATCAGGGTCATTCTGCTTTATGAATTCCGCAGATTGCCTGATAGCATTTTTAAAGAAACTGTATTTTTTGATGACATCTGTAAAGCCTACGGTAGCTAAATCTTTTACGTGATAAAGAGGATCCAGGCCAACCGCCGACATTTTATCGCCGCCCAGCCCGCTGAATTTAACATCACTTTCCGCAAGCTGTGCCTTAAGCTGCTTCATCAGCTCTGAGGCATGATTATCGCCGGAGTGCTCGCCGGCAGAGATAAATATTGAGGCGGTTTTATGGCTAAAGGGTTTACTCTCCATTACTGGTTTATAAGCAGGTAAACCAGTACAATCATTATTATACTTATAAATGTTGCCTGGAAAGTTCTTTTTTCGGAAACGTAGGCTGCCTTTACATCCATGCTCAATTTTGAGCTTTTGGTTTCATCATAGGCTGAAAATTTCGGAAGGAACCTGTTGACATTATTGAAATAGTGCTCATATTTTTCACCGAACTCTTTCTTCAGAAAGCCCTCTTCTTCTTTGATGATGAAGTAGTACTGGAACGTGAAGTATGCTATGCTCAACACCTGCAAATAGGGCACAAGTGAATTAGACATAACGCTGATACCGAAGTACATCAGAATATTGCCGAGATAAAGCGGGTTACGTACGTATGCAAAAGGTCCCTGTGTAACCAGGTTTGAAGCTCCCACTTTGCCCGTAGTACGTGTTTCGCTGCCTGCGTATGAAACACCCCAGAAGCGGAATGATTCACCTATGATCACAAAAACTAACCCTATCAGCATAGTAGTAATTGTTGGGCGTGCAAAAAGAAGCATCGGGATAAGGAAAGGAAGGGGAGTGTAAGACCTGTTTTCAAATAGAAATTTACCTAAAGTCATTTGATATTATTAAATTTAATTTTTATCCTCTTAAAAATACTTCACGCCTTTTCAGCTTAGCAGCCTGCCTGTGTTTCAGCGATCTTTTATCCAGCAGCTTTTCCAGCTTGCGGATAATATCACCGAATGTCTGGTAATCGTAATAGGTTATGTTATTTTTCCAGCAATATGAAGCAAGCGATTTTTTTGCGAAAACTATATCGGCATAGTTCACTACACATGCATCTGAAAATCCGTCACCAATGAATACCGATATATCATCATCGGCACACATGTTCATAAGTATATTCCGTTTGCTGGTTCCGCACTTTGTGCAGTCTGAATCTGAATAAGGAAACTCCAGGCCTATCGATTTTCCGTCTGCAGAAACAGTCAATTTATTCGAGTAGTACGGCAGGTCTATCCCATGATTCCCAAGTATCCTGCCAATATAATAATCCATGCCTTCGCTTAATATAGTAAGCGGAAGGCTGCTATTATTACAGAATTCAACAAACTTCTCAAACATCGGATCCAATCTTTGAGCATCAATTATACGGTTAAATTCCGTAATATCAAAATCTTCGACCAATGCGCACTCTCTAAGAAAACATTCCCTGGCACCGATCTTCTGTTCTTCGAAATCCCTTATAATTGCAGACCATTTTTCCTTATCCTTGATAAAGAACTCGCCCATTTCGATCCAGGTGTCATAAAGCGAGATCGTACCGTCAAAATCACTGAATATTTTTAATTTAGGCCGCAATATGGTAAAAATAAATTTAAAACATAGCTAATTCAAGGTAACAATGAATAAACGGCGCGTCTTTTAAAAGGGTGTAAATTATAGCCGATAGTACACTGCAATAAACAAAAAAGGAATAAAATTAATTATTCCTTTTTTAAATTAAGTGGAGGTAATCACTTAACTGTATTAATGAGGCAAAAATTTTGAGATTACTAGAAGGCGAAGTAGTAATTGTAACATAATACAGCCAGTACTGCCATATTAAGAACTACCAGCCCGGTAGTGATCTTCTGCATCGTCTTTATTTTGAATGGTAACATTGTGGTTTTCCTTCTATTAATTCTCTTCATTTATCTCTTATATTAATTTGACGCCGGCAGGGGCAATAAGGTTGCATTTTTCTTCTGTTGGGAAGAGTCCTTTTGAAAAAGTACTATTTAATTGATTTATTACGTATGGGTTTAAAAAGAAGGGCAGTTCTGAAATGAACTGCCCTCAAAGAAGAACTTATTTTACATCAATCAATTCAACATCAAACAACAAAGTTGCATTTGGCGGGATCACTCCTCCGGCACCACGCGAGCCGTATCCAAGCTCTGGGGGAATAACCAGCTTGCGCTTGCCGCCGACCTTCATCGTTAGAATGCCTTCATCCCAGCCTTTTATCACCTGGCCAACACCTAAAGTAAAAACCAGCGGCTGGTTACGGTCTCTTGAGCTGTCGAATTTCTTACCATCGGTCAAAGTACCGGTATAATGAACCGTTACAGTCTGGCCTGCCTTTGGGGTTACCCCGTCTCCGACCTTTTCATCTGTGTATTTCAATCCGGAAGCCGTTGTTTGTTCAACTCCTGTCATATCTTTTGTGCATCCTCCTATTAATGTTATAATTATTATCAAAAAAACGGATCTTAAAATGTTCTTCATATTAGTAGTATTGATTAGTATTCTAATTTTGATTTCGATATAAATTCAGCAAGAAGGTCAACAGTCAGATCGATATCATTCAGGCTTAGTGTTTCAACAGATGAGTGCAGGTAGCGGGTTGCAACCGATACCACGCCAATTGCTACACCGCCTCTTGATTGTGAAATAGGATCAGCATCAGTCCATGTATGGCCGTAATCAACATCTATCTGTATTTTCATCTTTTTGCGCTTAGATGCCTCGATCAGCTCATCGGCAAGCTTGTTATTCGTTCTTACTCCACGCGTTATTACCGGGCCAAGTCCCAGCTTAGTAACGCCAAAGCGTTCTTTGGGTATTTCCGGCTGGTCTGAGCTGGGGATAACATCAATAGCAATTGCGGCATTCGGCTTGAAATTATATGCCGGATTGCCTGCGCCCCAAACGCCGGTTTCTTCCTGAACAGAAGAAACGCCGTAAACAGTATTTTTAAGATTTTTGACTTTTGAAAGCTTTCTCAATGTTTCAGCTACTATATAAATGCCAATGCGGTTATCCCAGCACCTTGAAATAGCCATACCGTTTGTCATTTCTTCATAGTCGCCGCCAAATACAACCGGGTCGCCTATACTGACATATTTTTCGGCATCTTTCCTGTTCTTAGCGCCAATATCAAGCCATACATCATGCATCTCAAGCTTTTTATCCCTCTGAGCCGCAGTTAGTAAATGCAGCGAAGTCCTGCCGATCGCAGCCGGGACAGGGCCTTTCTTGGTAAGTATCTTAGCCCTGTGAGAAGCAAGAATGGTTGGGTCAATTCCGCCAATAGGCCTTACAAATATAAAGCCGTCGTCGTTTATATAGTTTATGATAAGTCCCACTTCGTCTGAGTGGCCAACTATCATAATTGATCTTTCTTTACCGCCGTTGAGCACTGCCGTAAGATTGCCATGGACATCTTTTGAAATATCAGGGCAAAATTTCTCTACTTCTTCCTTCCATATCTTTTGTACGGGCTCTTCAAATCCAGATGGGGCTGGTGTGTTAACAAGGTTAACAAGAAATTGTTTTTGTTCGTTAGTCATTGTTTTGTTATTAAATGTTGCCGGAAAACCACTTTAGCAGCAGGGGAAATTGCCGGACTTAATGAAGAATTATGTTAAGAGGACTATGATGCTATTTTCTGATCGTTAAACTTTACGTTTACAATTGTTGAAATTCCCTGTTCCGCCATAGTAACGCCGTACATGGAGTCTGCCGCCTCCATAGTGCGTTTATTGTGTGTTACGATAATGAACTGTGTATCTTCAGCGAATTTCCTGATGATCTTGATGAACCTGTCAATATTCGCGTCATCAAGCGGCGCATCAACCTCATCAAGAATACAGAACGGTGATGGTTTTACCTGGTAGATAGCAAACAGGAGCGCAATAGCAGTGAGTGTTTTTTCGCCGCCGGAAAGCAGGTCAATAAGCTGCGGTCTTTTACCCCTCGGTTTTGCGATAATATCTATCTTCGCATCGAGCGGGTCCGGATTTTCAGGATCAATAACAAGCTTCAGATCCGACTCATCACCTTCAAGGAACAGCTCCTTAAAAATTGACATAAAGTTCTGCCTGATAAGCTCAAACGTATCGGTAAACTTTTTCTGTGCGGTTTTATTTATCTCATCGATAAGGTTAATAAGATCTGATTCTGCTTTTGCAAGGTCATTTCTTTCTTCAACAAGTTTTTCAAGGTCAGCTTTTTCCTGTTCGTATATGCCAAGCTCAAGCTGTCCCGAGCCTCCAAGCTGCCTTAGCTTGTTGCGTAGCCGGTCAACTTCCGCTTTCGCCCTTACAAGGTCGAAAACTTCGGCATCTTCATAAACAGTATATTCAATATCTAGCTCGTATTCTTCTTTTATCTTATCCCTGTGCTCTTTGATCTCAAGTCTATCTTTGGTAAGCTGCATTTCATTTTTGTGGATGAAATCAATTATGCTATCGCGGGAATTCCTGAGCTCTTTTTGCTCATGTTCAACCTTTTCAACAATACCTCTTTTAACTTCGTATTCGCTTCTTATCAGGCTGAAATCAGATTCAACTCCGGCTTTCTCTGTTTCAAGAACTGAAAGCTTTGGTTTAAGGCCGTTTCTAGTGCCATCCTGATTAAATGATTCAACTTCAGCGCCAAGCTTCCTTATCTCGTTCTGGTACTCGTTGCATTCCATCGTGCGGGCTTCGATGTTGCTCTTCCGGGATTTTATGCTCTCCTCAATACGTATGTGTTCGTTATCAAGGTTCGAGAGCTCTGCCTTCAATTTGGTAATTTCTATGTTGAACGAGTTATACTCTTCGCGTTTTGTAGTAAGCTCATCTGCAAGATTTTCAAGCTCGGTGGTAAAATGCTCTAGCTCTTTTTCGCGCTGGTATTTAACATTTTCTGCGGCTTCAATTTCGGTGATAAGGCTATCCATCTTTTCGGAGAGCTCCTTGTTCGAAGCGCTCAATGTATCATTCTCTTCTTTATAATGAACAATGAGCTTATTGGTCTCTGATTTAAGGTAGTTTGCCTGCTGGATCTTGTTTTCGGAATTCAGCAGCTTAGCGCGTGCTTCCTGCACTTTGTTCTGGCTGCCTTCAATATCTATTCCGGCATATTCCGTTTTAAGCACTTTCAGCCTGGCTGTATCCTGCTCAATAGAAGCTTCTATTTCGGCGATTTGTGACTGCAGACCGGCTATGAGCTTTTCGCGGCCAATTTTAAGCGATTCAATATTGGTCTTGCTGCCTGCCCTTAAAAAGCTGTTGGTTATTATATCGCCATCAAGTGTAATGAATTTGATGAAATTATCTTTCGAGAGCTTGCGCGCTATATCAAGGTTTTCCACTATTATGAATTCATCAAGCAGGTATTTGTACAGCATAAGGTATTCATCGGGACACTTGATAAACATATCAGCCCAGCCGTAAACGCCTTCGTGATTCAGTATCTCCGGGAATTCTTCCTGGAAGATGTTGAGCGTTGTATTATAGAGCTGGTCTCGTATTATAAACGTTACTTTACCTTTTTGCTCTTTTGTAAGTATCTTAATGAAATTCTCAGCAGCATCCAGGTCATTTACGATCAGGTAATTTGAAATTTCGCCAAGCGCCGTTTCGATAGCAATTTTGAATTTATCTTCAACTTCAAGCTTATCGATAACTACATTTGCACCCTTTTCGTTCTTATCTTTTACAAGGTACTTTATTCCTTCGGAATAGTCATCATAGTTTTCAAGCAGGTTTGTCTGGAACTCAATTTTGTTCTTTAGCTTTTCTGCCTCGTGCCTGCGGTAAATTATGTCTTTTTCAAGCTTGTTAATCTCAGAGGCAAAGTTATCCTTAACTTTTCTTTTTTCTTCGTATTCGGCCTGAAGCGCGGTAAGGTTATCCCTGTTTTGCTGCATCTCGGCCTCTGCCTGCCTCAGCTCTTCATCAAAAGCCGCTACTTTGTTGATGTTAACTATATTCTCTTCGGCAAGCTTGCTGCAGCGTGCAATCTGGTCCTCGAGCCTGTTCTTTATGATCTCGTACTCATTCTGCTTTTCAACCAGAGCCTTTGATGAAGCTGCATGTTTAAGGGTAAGGTCCTTAAGCTCTTCCTTACTTGTCTTTACTTTGGTTTCTATTTCGTCGAGTGCGGTCTTTTTGGTTGAACGGGAATCTTCCATCAGGTCGGATGTGCTTTTCAGCACAACGATCTTATCCTCAATAGTAATTTTGGATGCGCTCAGCTTTTCAATGGCTGCTTCGATCTCGATCTTTTCGCGGGAGAATCTCTCAATATTTTCCTGCAGGTATTTCATTCGCTGTTCGGCAATTGATATAGCTGTCTGCAGCTCATTTATCTTCAGGTTGATTGAGTTAAGCCTGTCCCTTGATTCATTCAAGCGGCCTTCGGTAACCGAGAGCTCTGACTTATACTTTTCAATCAGGTTTTCATTGCTGTTCAGGCTTGCCTGCAGGCTTTCGCGCTCGGCTTCTTTGGATTTAAGCTGGTCTTCGATGTTCTTTGTTTCATCAATAAGCCTGCTTAATGAGCGCTGGTGGTATTCAATTTCAATTTCTTTAAGCTTACCGCTTACTTCCTTGGCTTCCTGCTGCTTCTGCGCTATTCTTTCGTACGCATTAACTGTTCGCTGGCGGTTGCGGATCTCAATATTGGCTTCGTTGATGTTTTCCCTCGCTACTTCAAGCTTATACAAAGCTTCACGGCGCCTTTCCTTGTAGCGGGTTATGCCTGCCGCCTCTTCAAAAAGCTTCCTTCTATCCTGTGTGCGGTGCGAAAGTATCTCGTTCACCATCTTGAGCTCGATAACAGAATATGCATCTGAGCCCATGCCTGTATCCATAAACAGGGCAGTAATATCTTTCAGCCTGCAGTTCACGCCATTGAGCATGTAGTTGCTTGCCCCGTCGCGGAAACAGCGGCGCGTGATCTTTATCTCGGTATATTCAGAGGGTAATATTCCTTTGGTGTTCTGGATCGTGAGGGATACTTCGGCAAATCCAAGCGGCTTGCGGTTTTTTGTACCGTTGAAAATGACGTTCTCCATTGTGGAGCTTCTAAGCACACTTGCTTTTTGCTCGCCTATAGCCCACCTTACTGCGTCAACAATATTAGTTTTGCCGCAGCCATTTGGACCAACAATAGATGTCATTCCAGCATCAAAATCCACAGCGATCTTATCGGCGAAGGACTTGAAACCAAAGATTTCGAGCTTACTTAAATACAAATGTTAAGTATTAACTTAATAAATTCAATATGTTGAGCGAAGTAAGAAATACCCTGGATTCGCTGCCATTAACCACTACAAATATAATTAAAATTTGGCTAAGATTTCGCCGATTCAAAGGAAACGGAAAAATTGCTAAAATTTAAGAAATGTCAAAACAAGCTTAAAATAATCAAGGAAATATCTTGTAGTATTCAGATAAAACAATGTTCCGCCGCCTATTACTAAAATAGTAATGATACCGTACGCGTAAGCCTTCAGGAAAAATGTATCGAACAACAGGTATGTACCCTTCAATATCCTGTAGAAAGAAATCAAATAAACTACTGCGGCTATTCCCAGCCCTATTACAACAAAATCTGCATTTGCCTGCAATATTCTTATATAAAAAGTGCCAATTGCCAGCAATACTATAACAGGCATGAGGCCCCAAACTGTAATAGTATAAATATTATTGAAGCCTACCCTGTATTTGATAGTAAGGCTGAATAACCAGATCACAAAAGCAACAAGAAATATCTTTATAAATGAAAGCCCTGCCAATAGAGCGGTAAGTTTGAGCGGGTTTACAATGTTTTGGTCAATGAAAATCTTGGCAGTATCGTTAGATACTATAAGTGTGAGCATTATATCAAGCATCTGCGAATCTTTCCAGAAATAGAGCAGGTTCGCAAAGAAAAGGCCGCTGCCAATCGAGATGATTATTCCAAGCAATATATTATGAAATGTCGGGATCAGGTTCTGCTCTCTTACATCAGTGTAAAAAATGAACGGGCGGAAAAGTGCGCGCCATACATTTTCACGGAACCGGCGCACGCTGTTTGCCAGGTAAATGAAAAGAATAAAAGTTATCAATCCTGTAAAAACAAACAGCAGGGGAGCCTCTTTAGAAAATGTGCCGATGTTGAGATTCGGAATATCTTCATCAAGGAATATTTTCCTCAATATTATCGCCGGCGGCCGCTGTTCCCTGTAAAGCGTATAAAGCCCCGTTGTTCTCATGTACTGATTGGTAAGGTCAGGATATCTTAAATTAGGAATATCAGAGTTCCAGTCTGTGAACGATTGCAGGAACCCGCCCATTAACACCGAGCCTTTTATCAGCTTGTTAAAATCGACGATGAACTTAGACTGCGCTTCCAGCGAGCTTGGGTCGCTGTAGCCTGATGTATTCGAGGGATTTATCAGCTTGCCATAGTTTGATATGAATACTTTTTCCTTCTTAAGCTTCATATCAGCAATTGCGTTTTTTAACTGGCCAAGATCGCCGTCATAATAATTGATACCGGTCATATCAACGAGGTCACGGCATTTATCGTTATAATAATTCCTTGTTGAGTAATAAAGCAGCCTGTTATCAAGGCTGCGTGCAGCGCTTACCATTCGCTTAACATACGTTTGGCCGGCCGGAACAGTTACATCAAAGTCATTACCCAGGCCATAAGCGAAAATACACGGATTATTCTTGTGCGCCGCTATCATTTCGTTTAGCTGGTTTTCGGCAAGCTGAAGAAAATTCTCGGTTTCAAGTATTCCCCCGGGCACTGTGTAAACAGCAAGCTCTTCCATTAGAAGAAGACCGTTCTTGTTACAAAGATCTATCAGGTATGCGCTTGCCGGCCTGCCGTAAACTTTGATAGTATTACAGCCAAGGCTTTTTATCAGCTTAACATCACGTTCAATTTCTTCATATGAAGCGCAGATTCCGGAAGCTCCAAACTCTTCGACATAGTTAATCCCTTTAAATGTGAACTGGCTGCTGTTGAACATCAGGTTGCCAGATTTCCTGACAAGTTCATACAGTCCGTAATCGGTTTCGTAAGTATCTATAACCTGGTCACCCTGTAAAATTGTTACTTTAAGCCTGTACAGGTTCGGATATTCAGGAGACCAGTAAACGGGACCGTTGAGTGAAAATTTATTAACTACCTGAACCGTAGAGTTTGATGAAATTGAAAACTGCACCGCATCGCTGCTTCCTTTTACACCGCCTGAAGTATCAACCAGCTCAGTCTTAACCGAAAACTTCTTATCCGATCCGTATCTTTCAATATCTGTGGCGCTTAATGTTACTGTATTTTTGATATCAGCGTTAAGATTTATATCAATTTCAGAGAGTACGTTTGATGATTTAACGTAGAGCTTAGGAACTGCGAGAATGTATATATCCCTGTATATGCCGCCATAGTTCTTTGGGTAGTTTGCGGTATACTTAAGCGGGATAGTCCTGGAAGCGTCCAGCGTGTTATCGATCTTTACTTCTATAACATTGCCGGATTCCTTAATGATGCCTTCCGCTACCGGCGAATTGAATGGAGTGAATCCGCCTTCGTGTTTAACGATGAAATTACCGTTTATCAGTATTTCTGCCTGGTAGTTAATACCATCGCAGCAAATTATATAATTGTAATCGCCGGGTGAATCTATGCCGGTATTAAATGACCTTGTTACTGAAACTTTGCCTTTGAAATCATAGCAGAAGGGTACTTCAACAGTAGATGCAGAGACCTGCTGCGATGTAATATTCCATTGCCCGTTCAGGTTTATCAGCTTTCTGTAGTCATTGCTCAGGTTTTTTTGGTACGCTTCCGGTATTTGTGGTGAGTTGCGAGTAAGGAGTTTTGGCTGTGCATTTATATCAACAACAATTGTAATAAATATCAGTAAAAATAGCCTTAAATATCGTGCCGTTTTCAGATTCAACTTAGACTGATGGAAAAATTTTGGGAAATTGTTAAAAATCTTACAAAGATATTAATAATTGCGTGTAAAATAAAGCCTATAATGGTTGTTTTGTGCTTAAACCGCGCTGGTTTAAGTTGATAATGCGGTTTACAGGAACTTTGCTCTTTCTTCAGGGGTAGGGATACGGCACGCATCTTTTTTGCCAAACCATTTATAACGGTATTTGGCTATTATGTTGTATGCTATGTTTCGGATAAACGGCGGGATAATAATAAGCGGATAAAGCAGGTAATACGGGAATGTCAGATCTTTTGCAATTCTTAAGGCGGCAGTGGTTTTTTTGAAATACCTGTCTCCTTCAATCAGAATTATGGATTGCAGGTCGGTTGGATCTATTCCAAGTTTTTTCTGCAGGGTTACGCCGGCTTCTGACTGCAAAGCAGCGAACCGGAATAAGTCATACTTATCCCGGTCCATAATGAAATTTACTGAAGAGTTGCAG
>WBZT01002580.1_pt1 | contig 12491 bp, 15 predicted proteins | sample 5204241 | NCBI WGS metagenome assembly WBZT01 (sample SAMN12344358, study PRJNA552823) | activated sludge metagenome | biome: Activated sludge suspended growth; feature: Nitrification reactor; material: Wastewater; isolation source: activated sludge from nitrification reactor of wastewater... | reverse complement strand
GTCGCAGCTGTTGGCGGAAGTCGCGGATGCGCCCCTCGATCGCGTGGCTGTCGTGTCCGGGCCGAACCTGGCGCGTGAGATCGTGCAGCGGCAACCTGCCGCGACCACGGTCGCATGTGTCGACGAACGGCGAGCACAGCAGTTGCAGCTGGCGTCGAGCACCGACTACTTCCGCCCCTATTTCACGACCGATGTCGTCGGGGTCGAGATTGGTGGCGCTGTCAAGAACGTCATCGCCCTCGCCAACGGCATGGCGGTCGGCCAGGGCTTCGGAGAGAACAGCCAGGCTGCTCTCATCACACGCGGGCTCGCCGAAATGTCGCGACTAGGGGTTGCCTTGAGCGCCAACCCGATGACATTCCTGGGACTGGCGGGCATCGGCGACCTGATCGCCACCTGTAGTTCGTCGCTGTCACGCAACCGCACGTTCGGAGAGAACCTCGGCAAAGGTCTTTCCGTGGCCGAGACGATCGAAGTCACCAAACAGACCTGCGAGGGCGTCAAGAGCGCCGTGCCCATCCTGGAGATGGGTCAAGACGCTGACGTTGAGATGCCGATCACCGAGCAGGTCGTGAGTGTCGTCCGCGACGGGATGGCTCCGAAAGAGATGCTGGCCGCGTTGATGTCCCGCCCGGTGCGGGAGGAGCAGGGGCAAGGCGCCTGATGCCCGGCCTGATCGTACTGGTCCGTCACGGCGAGACAGAGTGGAGTCGTAGCGGGCAGCACACTGGGAGGACCGACCTACCGCTCACTGAGAAGGGCCGCTCCGATGCCGCCAGACTGTCTCCTCACCTGGCGGGCCGATCGTTCGGACTGGTGCTGATCAGCCCATTGGGGCGAGCGCAGGAGACCGCTCGATTGGCGGGATTGACCGGTGAGACTGATCCCGACCTTCTGGAGTGGGACTACGGCGCATACGAAGGTCGGCGCACCGCCGACATTCGTGCTGAGTTGGGTGACCCCCAGTGGACGATCTGGCGCGACCCAATACCTCCCGGGGATACCTCCGGTGAACAACCTGAACAGGTGGCACAGCGGGCGCGCAGGGTCTTGGACCGAGCCCTGACCGTCATTGCGAGCGATCAGGACGTGGCGCTCGTGGCGCATGGGCATCTGCTGCGAATTCTGACTGCCACCTGGCTGGACCTGCCCGCCGTGGACGGTCGGCTGTTCGCGCTGGACGCTGGTGGACTAAGCGCTCTGGGCTTCGAACACGAACAGCATGTGATCAGTCACTGGAACGCTCGGAGCCTCTGACGCGCGGAGCCCTGACGCGAGGGGACCCGTGACGAGGGGACCCCTGACGCGCGGGGACACTTAACCGGCAATGGCCACCGCGGCCGATAGCCTGCCAACGTGAGCGACGCACGCACCCGGGTCTTAGTCCTGTACGGCGGGCGCAGCAGCGAACACTCCATATCCTGCGTCAGCGCCGGCAGCGTTCTGGCGGCGATGGACCGCGCAAGGTTCGACCCGATCTGTGTCGGGATCACCCCATCGGGGTCCTGGCTCCTCCAAGATCCTGATCCAGGGGAACTCGTCATCCGCAATGGCATTCTGCCCACGGTCGACCCGACGGGCGACCCGGTCACGTTGAGCTTGGATCCTGACCGACACGGACTCTGGGTCGAGCGACAAACCGGAGCCCGACCTTGGTTCCCGATCGACGTCGTATTCCCGGTACTACACGGTCCTCACGGTGAGGACGGAACCGTGCAGGGACTCTTCGACGTGGCAAGCCTGCCGTACGTGGGCTCAGGAGTGTTGGCCTCGGCGGCTTGCATGCACAAGGCGACCACCAAACGGCTGCTCCAGGCTGCAGGCATTCCGGCCGGGTCGTGGCACAGTTTCACGCGCGGACAGTGGCCGGGGCCGCACGTGGATGTCGTGCGTGGACTCGGCTGGCCGCTGTTCGTGAAACCGGCTCGCGCGGGATCCAGCATGGGGGTGAGCAAGGTTGCCGACATGGACGCTCTGCACGCCGCGGTGGACAGTGCTGCCGAGCACGATCAGCACCTGATCGTCGAGGCCGGTGTGCAGTCTGCGCGCGAGATCGAATGTGGCGTGCTTCAAGGGAGCGGTGACAATCCCCGCGCGAGCGTCTGCGCCGAGATCAAGGTCCGTTCAGGACACGAGTTCTACGACTTCGAGGCCAAGTATCTGGATGACTCGGTGGACTTGATCGTGCCCGCGGAGATCCCCGTCGACCTCGCTGATCGAATACGCGAGGTCGCGGTGCGGGCGTTCCAGGCGCTCGACTGTCGAGGTCTGGCTCGCGTCGACTTCTTCGTCGACTCAGCAGGTGAGGTAATGGTCAACGAGATCAACACCATGCCCGGGTTCACCTCGATCTCGATGTATCCGAGGATGTGGCAGGCGTCCGGTGTCACCTATCAGGACCTGATCGCGACGCTTCTGGACGAAGCCTTGCACCGCCGAGGCTGATCGCTGGGATCGGAGCTCGGGCGATCGGCGGCGTGCGGGGCGCGAACGATGGCGGCCGGTCCCTGAACTACCGTGAGTGGCGTAATCAGTGGCTCCAGTGGGGGAACCGTGGGAGGAATCGTGGCCGACACCGTCGCCGACATCGGGGAGTTCGGACTTCTGGACAGGCTCAGGGCCGCCATCCCGACGCCCGTCGGTGCTCGCGTGGGCATTGGTGACGACGCTGCCGTCGTGGATGTCGCGGCGCCAGTCGTGATCGGCGTGGACGCTGTCGTCGAGGACCGCCATTTCCGGCACGACTGGGTTTCGGCCGATGACGTCGGGCATCGCGCCGCGGCTGCCGCCATGGCCGATGTCGCGGCCATGGGCGGAACGCCGGCTGCCCTGCTGGTGGCTGTGACGGTGCCGCCGGACACGACCGTCGACTGGGTGACCGAACTTCTGCTGGGTATCAACGACGAAGCCGAGCAGGTCGGGGCCGGTGTCGTGGGTGGCGACTTGACCCGAGGGGATTCAATCGTTGTTTCCGTCACTGCCATGGGCAGCGCGGAGCAGGTGGTTCGCAGAGACGGCGCGGAGGTCGGCGACGTCGTCGCCATCGCGGGCCGCCAGGGATGGGCGGCAGCGGGGTTGACCGTGCTCTCTCGCGGATTTCGTTCACCCCGATCGTTGGTGCAGGCCTATGGCCGACCACATCCTCCTTACGACAGCGGACCGGCCGCGGCGGCAGCGGGAGCAACGGCCATGATCGACGTCAGCGACGGGCTGATGGCAGATATCGCTCACCTGGCCCGGGCATCAGGCGTGGTCGTCGACCTCGAGTCCGAACTGATCCCGGTCGCCGATCAACTGCAAGAGACCTCGTCGGCGTTCAACGTCGATCCACTCACTTGGGTCCTTGCCGGCGGCGACGACCACAGCCTTGTCGCGGCATTTCCCGCTGGGACAGCTCTCCCGCAGATGTTCACAGCGATCGGTCGGGCCGTGGTCCCCGGGACCAACGGACCGGGCGTTGCGGTCGACGGGCGGATGTGGAGCGGACAGGGTGGCGGTTACGACCACTTCCGTTGACGAGAGATTCCGTTGACGAGAGATTCCGTTGACGAGGGATTCCGTTGACGGGGATTCCGTTGACGTGGGATTCCGTTGACGAGGGATTCCGTTGACGAGGGATTCCGTTGACGAGGGACCACCGACGCCCCGCGACTCAGCCGTCGAGACGGAGGCATTCCCGCAGGGGCCCTTTCTCAAAAGGGGGCTCCTGCGGAAGGATCTCGTCCGGAAGGATCTCGTCCGGAAGGAACTCCTCCGGAAGGAACTCCTCCGGAAGGAACTCCTCAGGAAGGAAGTAATCCCCGCACGTAGGCCGCCTGCCCGACATGCTGGGTGACGTCGTTGACCACACTCACGAGACGGATGGCGGCGGTGACGGGTGGATCCCACCGTTCGTCGACGATGCGGTCGAAGTCAGCGTCAGTAAGGGTGTCGAGGATCTCGTTGGTACGAGTGTGGACAGCGGAGTAGTAGCCCTGCAGGTCGCCGGCCGACGCCACTACCTGACGCACTTCGTCGGCGGTCTGACCATATCCGATGTCGTGCGGGTCGAGAGGGAGGGCAAAGCGTTCGCGCCAGCCGTCCGCGAGCCACACCTGGTCATGGCCTGCGATGCCGGCGAGGTGGTCGTCCTGGACCCGTGCCAGATGCCAGATCAGCCACGAAATGGGGTTGGCGTGGGGCCCTGGGCTCCAGGCGAGCTGTTCCTCATCCAGGTCCGAGAGCACTTCAGGGACTGATTCGTAAACGCGAGCGAACGCGTCCCGCAGGAGCGAAACCGAGCGGTCGGTCACCGTTCAGGCTCGGGTGACCTTGCCCGCCTTGAGGCAGGAGGTGCACACGGTGAGTTTGGTGGGCGTACCGTCCACGATGGTGCGCACCGGCTGAACATTGGGGTTCCACCGACGCTTGGTGCGGCGGTGCGAGTGGGAAATGCTGTGGCCGAAGCCGGGGCCCTTGCCACACACGTCGCATTTGGCAGCCACGTCACACACTCCTGTCACCATCGGATGCCGGTTGGCTCCGGATCAGTTCGGTTGGCCAACTCCGGGCCACACTGTTGAAAAGCCGCACCCTCAGGCGAGATGCAAACCGTCCTAAACCATACCGGACTCGATTGACACCGCGAAATCGACGCGATGCAGGACTAGGTTGAGCGCATGTTCGAGATCGTCGACTCCGACGTACTCCGCTCCTGGGTACGCACGGCCGTGGTGGCGCTGGGTGAGGCCCGAGCGGAGATCGACGCCCTCAATGTGTTCCCCGTTCCCGACGGAGACACGGGCACCAACATGTACCTCACCATCGAGGCCGCCGAGACAGCCATGATCGAGGCCGATGCCGCACTGGCCGAAGCGACCCCCGAGACCGAGCGGATGCTCGTGATGTCCACGGCCCTGACGAAGGGCGCCATGCTCGGGGCGCGCGGAAACTCGGGAGTAATCCTGAGCCAGATCATGCGCGGCATGGTCATGGTTCCACCGGTCGATGACGAGGGGGCCCGACCGGCGGCCGACGTGTTCCGGGCGGGCCTGCTGCGCGCCAGTGAACTGGCTTACTCGGCGGTCGGATCCCCGAAGGAGGGGACCATCCTGACCGTCGTGAGACGCGCCGCCGAGGCGGCAGCCGCGGCTCCACCTCACGGCAACCTGGCCCAGATGGTCACCATCGCCGCGGATGCTGCCGACATCGCCCTCGACCAGACGACCGAGCAGCTTGAACCGCTGCGTCTGGCCGGCGTGGTCGACTCCGGTGGCCGGGGTTTCGTTGTCATCCTGTCCGCTCTGGTCGAGGTGATCACCGGCCGGCGCCGGCCCCCTCCGGTCATCAGCAGCAGGCCCAGCAGCCCTCCGGGTGGCAGCAAGTCGGGGGGTGACTACGTCGGGCCCGCTTATGAGGTCATGTATTTGCTGGAGGCCGACGATGACCGCGTGCCCGCCCTCAAGGTGACGCTCCAAGCCATGGGCGACTCCCTGGTCGTCGTGGGTGGCGATGGCCTGTGGAACGTGCACGTGCACGTCGATGACGCCGGTGCCGCGGTCGAGGCGGGCATGGACACAGGCCGGCCCTACCGCATCCGGATCACCTACCTGTCCACCCCGGATTCCCACGCTCACCGGGTGCGGGAGGGGCGCCGGGTCGTGGCCGTCGCGCATGGTGGCGGGATCGCCGATCTGCTTGCGGAACTCGATGTCGGGGTGGTCGTCGCCAAACCTCAACTGGCACCGGCGACGGGTGAGGTCCTGGCAGCCGTCCTGGGGCAAGACGCGGGTGAAGTGATCGTCCTGCCCAGCGACAAGGACATCCGGGCCGCGGCCGAGGCCGCCGCGGTCTCGGCGCGGGAACAGGGATTACGGGTGGCGGTCGTTCCCACCCGTTCCATCACCCAGTCACTCGCCGCCATCGCCGTGCACGACCCGGGACTGGCGTTCGATGACGATGTCGTGGCCATGTCCCGGGCATCGGGTGCGACCCGATACGGCGGTGTCACAGTGTCGTCCCGCGAAGTGATGACCAGCGCCGGGCGCTGTCGGCCAGGGGACATCCTGGGGATGGTTGACGGCGACATCCTGCAGATCGGTGCCGACTTCACCCGTGTTGCCCTGCTGACACTCGAGTTGATGCTGTCCGCCGGTGCCGAACTGGTGACCATCGTCCGCGGTGAGGATGCCGAGGACTCCTTGGTGGACGCCGTGGTCCGGCGGATGGGCGAAGATCACCCGGGAGTCGAAGTGACCGTCTACGACGGTGGTCAGCCGGTGTGGCCGCTCATCTTCGGCGTCGAGTGAGCATGCCACCCTGGGACTCATGGCGGCTCTGAGCGACTCCCTTCGGGGACTGCTGGGAGCCAAGACCGTCAAGGCGCTCGACCAAGCACTCGATATTCAGACGGTCGCGGACCTGCTGGACCACTATCCCCGCAGGTACTTCCGGCGCGGGGAACTCACCGATCTCAGCACGCTGCGGCCTGACGACTTCGTCACGGTCATGGCTCGGATCAAGTCGGTGCGCACGAGCACTTATCCGGACCGGCGCACGGGGCGGCGTGGACACCGCACGGAGTTGGTGGTGACAGACGGAACCGGCGACTTGCTCCTGACCTTCTTCAACCAGCGCTATCTGGAGGGGAAACTCCCGGTCGGGCAGCTGGGGCTCTTCTCCGGTCAGGTGGGCACGTTCAAGGGCAAACCGCAACTGATCCATCCGGAGTTCGAGGTATTGGCGCGCACCGTCGATGACGCAGCCGCCGACCAGGCTGCTGTGGGATTCGCCGATCGGCTGATCCCGATCTACCCCGCGGTGAGCAAACTGGCCAGCCCGGTGATCGCGCGGGCAGTCGAGGCCGTCCTGCCCCAGGTGGACCCCATCCCCGACCCCGTCCCGGGGGACGTGTTGCGGCGATCGAACCTGGTTGATCTCGATACTGCCCTTCGCGAACTGCACCTGCCATCGGATCAGGGGTCCCTGGATCGCGCCCGTCGCCGCCTCGTCTTCGACGAGGCACTGGGTCTGCAACTGCTGTTGGCGCAGCGCCGACAGCGCACCTCGGAACTTCACACCGCTGCCCGCCCCCCGGTCGGCGATGCGCTCCTGGCCGAGTTCGACGGGGCAATGGAGCTGACGCTGACGTCCGGGCAGCAGCGGGTGGGGCAGCAGATCAGCAAGGCCTTGGCCGGATCGCAGCCGATGCACTTGCTTCTCCAGGGCGACGTCGGAACCGGCAAGACCCTGGTCGCCTTGCGCGCGATGCTGCAGGTCGTGGACGCCGGCGGGCAGGCCGTGCTGCTCGCCCCCACCGAGGTCTTGGCGCACCAACATCACGCCAACATCGTCCGACTGCTGGGGCCGCTGGCCGAAGGCGGATTACTCGGAGGCGCCGAGCATGCGACCCGGGTGACGCTGCTCACCGGATCCACTCCTGCGGCTGCTCGGCGCCGCACACTGCTCGACATCGCCTCAGGTGAGGCGGGCATAGTCGTCGGTACCCACGCCCTGCTCCAGGATCAGGTGCAGTATCGGGACCTGGGACTGATCGTGGTCGATGAGCAGCATCGTTTCGGGGTGGAGCAACGCTCGGCCCTGCTCGAGCGGATTCCCGGCCAACGCCCCCACCTGCTGGTGATGACCGCCACCCCCATTCCCCGCACTGTCGCGATGACTGTCTTCGGTGATCTCGACGTGGTCATGTTGACCGAACGCCCCACCGGTGACCCGCAGATCAACACACACGTGGTCAGTGAGACGTCCCAGCCCACGCACCTCGACCGAGCCTGGGAACGCGTCGCCGAAGAGGTCGGCGCCGGTCACCCGGTGTTTGTCGTCTGTACCCGGATTTCAGACGACAGTGAGGAGTGGGACGGCGACGAGGGGGCTGACGTCGACGACGGCAGCGACGGCGACGTCAGTGAGGTGCCTCCCTACGCGGTTGAGACCTTGGCGGCGGAACTCGCCGCTGGGCCCCTGTCGGAGGTCCGTGTCGGAGTCATGCATGGTCGGCTGAGCACCGACGAGAAGAGTCAGGTCATGCGCGCGTTCGCGGCCGGGCCCGAGGACCCCAGCGGATTGGATGTGCTGGTCAGCACCACCGTGATCGAGGTCGGTGTCGACGTGCCGGACGCATCCATGATGGTCATCATGGATGCGGAACGATTCGGTGTGTCCCAACTGCACCAGTTGCGGGGCAGGGTTGGTCGCTCCGGTCAATCGGCGCTGTGCCTCTTGGTCACCCGGCTGCCGGTGGGGGAGCCGGGCTACGAGCGCCTGAGACAGGTCTCCGCCACGCTGGATGGTTTCGTGCTGGCCCAGTTGGACCTCCAGTTACGGCGCGAAGGCGACGTTCTGGGTTCCTCGCAGTCGGGACGGCGTTCGTCGCTGCGGTTGCTGTCGGTCCTCCGCGACGAAGAGGTCATTGCGTCAGCGCGGCAGGCTGCCGTCGATCTTGTGACCTCGGATCCCCAGTTGGAGAACCATCCCGCTCTGGCGGCCTGGACAGCGTCACTGCAGGAGCAGACCGCCGCGGAGTACCTGGACAAGACATGACGCGCATCGTGGCTGGTCACTGGCGTGGTCGACCGCTGACCGTGCCCCGCACCGGAGTGAGACCGACGTCCGATCGAGTGCGTGAGGCCGTGTTCAGCCGACTCGACCATCTGCTGGTGAGCTGGGAGGACCGGACGGTACTCGATCTCTACGCAGGCTCCGGAGCTCTCGGGCTCGAGGCGCTGAGCCGCGGGGCCGCCCACGCCACCTTCGTGGACCGGGATCGGGGCGCGGCGGCGAGCATCCGGCGCAATGTGGCCTCCTTGGGGGCGGCTGACCGGTCAAGAGTTATCGCATCGTCAGTGCTTACGGTCCTCGGGCGAACCCAGGAAGCAACGTTCGACATCGTGTTCGCCGACCCCCCGTACGACGCCGTCGCGGCGGAGATCCCGAATGTCCTGACCGAACTCGTCGCAGGGGGCTGGCTGGCGTCCGATGCCGTTGTCGTGATCGAGACCGGCAGGCGCTATGCGCTCAGCTGGCCCGCCGGACTAAGCGGTGATGGCGATCGCGAGTATGGCGACACCATGATTTGGTACGGTCGCAGGCACACGACGCCGTCCGGTAGCGATAAGGATTGACCCATGGCCACCGCCGTCTGCCCGGGTTCGTTCGACCCGGTGACCAACGGTCATCTGGATGTATTCGAACGTGCCGCGGCTTTGTTCGAGCATGTCACGGTGGCCGTGCTCATCAACAAGACCAAGTCCAGCGTGTTCACAGTCGAAGAACGCATGGAGATGCTCTCCGAGTCGTTGGCTCCGTTCCCGAACGTCAGTGTCGACGCGTTCCACGGCCTGCTGGTGGACTACTGCCGCGACAAGGGCATCTCGGCCATCGTCAAGGGTCTGCGGGCCGTGTCGGACTTCGATTACGAGTTGCAGATGGCGCAGATGAACCACCGGCTGTCCGGGGTCGAGACGCTCTTCGTGTCCACCAACCCCATCTACGGGTATCTCTCGTCCAGTCTGGTCAAGGACGTCGCGACCTACGGCGGCGACGTGACCGGTTTGGTCCCCGAGTCGGTTCGGGTGAAACTGGAAGACCGTGTGCGCCGCACCTGATCGGCCACTGCAGCAGTGAGACGATGACAGCTCCTGGGGAGGAACTCGTGGACATCAGCCAGACCTTGGACGCCCTCGCTGAGGTGATCGCCGCTGCCAAACCGCGCGCGCTCGGGGGTGGGGCGATCATCGACCGTGACCAGGCGGCCCAACTCGTCGAACATGCCCGCAGCGTGCTGCCCGACGAGGTTCGCCAGGCCCAGGGGATCATCGCCGAGCGGGACGCTGTCATCGCCGAGGCCCAGGAGACCGCGGAGCAGGTCGCGGCCGACGGTCGCGAATACGCGGCTCAGTTGGTGTCGGAACATGAAGTCACCCAGGCGGCGCGGATCGAGGCCGAACGCATCGTGTTCGAGGCGCAGTCGCAGGCCGATCACAAGCGTGCGGAGGTCGACGCCTACGTCGACGCCAAACTCGCCTCGTTCGAAGGCACTCTCCAGCGCACGCTGGACGCCGTCGCGAACGGCCGCCAGAAACTGGCCGGAGCCGGCCCGGAGGAGCCCGCCGAAACGCCGGTGGCATGACCGAGGAACCGCCTCTCGTCATCGATTCCCGGCGCCTGCCTCGTCAGCCCGGCGCCTCGCTACGACTGACGGTGCAGGTAGATCCCGACAGTGAACTCGCCAACGACGTCGTGCAGGTGGCCGAAGAACCTGTCGCTGTGGAGTTGTTCCTCGAGTCCGTTCTGGACGGGATCCTGGTCACCGGCTCCGCCTCACTGCGGCTGCACGGCACGTGTGTGCGATGCCTGACGGACATCGACAACCCCCTGGAAATCACTTTCCGACCCTTCTTCGTCTACCCCGGCGCAGAGGTCGAGCAGAACGAGGAGTCCGACGACGACATCGAACCCATGGATGGTCCGATGCTCGATCTGCGGCCGGCATTTCGCGATGCGACCCTTCTGGCACTACCCTTGAGCCCTGTCTGTGCCCCAGACTGCCTAGGACTGTGCCCAGAGTGTGGATTCCGAATGGCGGACGACCCGGGTCACGGGCACGAACGCAGCGATCCACGCCTTGCGGCACTGGCCGACCTGCGCACCAAACTGAGCGAAGGAGACTGACGTGGCTGTCCCGAAACGGAAGATGTCGCGCGCCAACACCCGCGCCCGCCGTTCGCAGTGGAAGGCGGCCCCGTTGACGCTCACGACGTGCGACCGGTGTGGATCCGCCAAGCGCCCCCACACGGCTTGCGCAACGTGCGGCACCTACAACAAGCGCACCGTCCTCGACGTCTGATCTTGACTGCAGCGGACGGGTCAGCGCGACCGCCCGACGAACTGTGCGCCCGCCTGGGCATCACCCTGCCGGACGACTTGCTGGTGGAGTCGCTGACGCACAGGTCTTATGCGTACGAGCACGGTGGCCTGCGCCCCAACGAGAGACTGGAGTTCCTGGGCGACGCAGTTCTCGGAGTTGTCATCACCGACGCCCTCTTCACCCGCAATCCTGATCTTCCGGAAGGCCGGCTCGCCAAGATGCGGGCGGCCGTGGTCAGCGCCAAGGCGCTGGCGAGCGTGGCTCGTGAGATCGATCTGGGTGCCTACCTCCTCTTGGGCAAGGGCGAGGATGCGACCGGTGGGCGGAACAAGACCTCGATATTGGCCGACAGCCTCGAAGCCGTCTTGGGGGCCGTCTACCTGACCGCGGGTCTCACGGCTGCCACCGAGGTCATCCATCGCCTCATGGACTCCCGGCTGACGGCCGCCGAGGGGCTGGACGCGGAACTCGATTGGAAGACGAGTCTGCAGGAACTCACCTCGGAACTCGGTCTCGGGGCCCCGCAGTACGTGGTGGCCGAGACCGGTCCTGATCATGACAAGGTGTTCACGGCGCAGGTGAAACTCACTGATGGGCTGCATGGACATGGCCGCGGTCCCACCAAGAAGGACGCCGAACAGCAGGCAGCTCGCACGACCTTTGCGGAGATCAGCGAGAACCGGCGCTGACGATGCCGGAACTGCCCGAAGTCGAGACTGTCCGCGTCGGCCTGCAGCGCCGGGTGGTCGGACGCCACCTCGGCGGGGTCCAGGTTGCCCATGAGCGTGCCGTGCGTCGCCAGGCAGGTGGGGTCGACGAGTTCCTCGGCCGGATGTCGCACGTCTCGCCCATCGCGGCGCAGCGGCGTGGTAAGTACCTGTGGCTCGAACTGGCGGACAGCGATGACGTTCTGGTCGCCCACCTGGGTATGAGCGGTCAATTCCGAGTCGTCGACAACAGTGACCTCGTCGAGCCGGATCCACATCGGCGGGTGTGGTGGCCCATGGACGATGGATCGGCGCTGGTGTTCCGCGATCAGCGCACCTTCGGGTGGGTCCTCGCCGACGAACGTGCCGGCGATGTGCCGACGGCGGCCGCCCACATCGCCCGCGACCCTTTCGACCCGCTGTTCGACGCGGGGGAGGTGTCCCGACACATCCGCCGCTCTCGTTCCGGGATCAAGCGGGTGCTGCTGGCTCAGACATTCGTCTCCGGCGTCGGGAACATCTACGCCGACGAAGCGCTGTGGCGGTGCCAGTTGCACCCCGAACATCCCGCGAATCGCCTCAGCAGTTCCCGTGTCGCCGAACTACTCGAAGTGGTCACTGACATCATGCGGGCTGCCATCGCCGCCGGGGGGACGTCCTTCGACCCTCTCTACGTGGCGGTCAACGGCGATTCCGGTTGGTTCGACCGGAGCCTGTCGGTCTACGGCAGGGAGTCGGAGCCGTGCGCGCGATGTGGACGTCCCATCGTTCGGGAACAGTTCGCCAATCGCTCTTCTCATCGGTGCCCGAAATGTCAGCGCCGTCCCCGCGTCTCCACCGCTGGAATTCACCGGTGAGTCCCCGGCGAGGGGCTCACCGGTGGGGCGGCGGCATCCAGCTCCGGAGTCGCCGGAGTTCGC
>WBZT01002578.1_pt1 | contig 12495 bp, 7 predicted proteins | sample 5204241 | NCBI WGS metagenome assembly WBZT01 (sample SAMN12344358, study PRJNA552823) | activated sludge metagenome | biome: Activated sludge suspended growth; feature: Nitrification reactor; material: Wastewater; isolation source: activated sludge from nitrification reactor of wastewater treatment... | reverse complement strand
AGGTGGTCATTGATGAGCGGACCACAGCGGCGGCGGTCGCCTTCGGTGGTATCGGGCTCGCCACCGGCGACCCGGTGGTCGACGCCGTCGTGCTGATGTGTCTGCTGGCCGACCCCCAGCTCGATGAGGCGGCGCGGGAGGTGCATCGCCTCGTCGTCGCCGGGATCGACCCGCTGGCCGGAGCCGATGTGCCATTGGTCGCCGCGCTGAACGCGGTGGTCTCGAACATCGCGGGCGGTCGATGCGGCCCGGAAGCGCCGATCGCTGCCCCGGCGACGACCGCCGGCCTGCGCGCTCCGGTCGCGGCGGTCGAAACCGACAAGAGCTGCATCAAGGGCAAGATCGTCGACCCGGACGGCTACGGGCCGAACGCCGTCTGCGTATCGTTCGCGTCCGACAAGGCAGCTGCGGGGAATACCAACACGGTCGTCGTCAAGAACCCGACGCCTCGTTGGGTGGCGATCGAGGACCCGCTCGCCGACAATCGGATCGTCGGGTTCATCGAGCCGAAGCGGTGGGCGATCCCGGGCATCACCGACCTCGTCAAGACGATGGCAACCGAGTACGTCAAGGAATCCGCGAAATGGCTCTGCGAGAAGGTCACGTTCGGCCTTCTCTGCGAGGGCGGGGGCGACTTCGGGAAGGCGTGGAAGAAGGTCAAGGACATGGTCGTCAACTCCCTCGCCGATGCCGAGACCGAGTTCGACATGCCGGCGTCCGCCTGGGGGAAGCCGCTGCTCGCCGTGTCGTTCGGCGGTGGGCCGAACGGCTCCGACATCGACGGTGTCATCGGTGCGTCCGATGCGGGGCCGCCGGTGACCTTCGCGCTGACGTTCATCACCGACCTGGTGCTTCCCGCCATCGGTCTGCTCAAAGACATGGACCTCAAGAAGCCGCGGAAGAATGTGCGCAAGAACCTGTCGAACGCCTTCGCCGAGTCGCTTGCGGAAATGCTCGGTGGGCCCGACGCTGCGGACACGGCTCGTGGCCGGGGCGAGGACCCGGTTGCGGACGCGCTGATCGACCTCGCCACGAACCTTGCGACTCCGCTGAACGAGTACCTCCGTTCCCTGTCGCTGGCGGCCGACCGCGACCTCGACGGGCTTGAGGCTGTCGGCGCGACGTATGGCCTGCTGCAGACGTTCGTGACCGGCCTCATCGATGTCGTCGCAACCGTGGACTGGGCGGCAGCGATCACGGCGCTCGGGCTCGATTCGGTGCTCGACCCGGCCGGCATGGTTGCGGACCTGGCCGAGGCGACGATCAAGAAGCTGATCCCGGGGATCGGTTGGATCGAGCTGCTGGAGAACTCGATCGACGTGATCAACCTCGTCGGCTCGGCGGGGGAATTGCTGATCGAGATGAACCGGCGCGCATCGGCGGACCTGTTCTGGATCGGCGAACGTTCGGTCGAGCTCCCCAAACCGGCCGGCGTAACCGACGCCGAGATGAGAGCCCTCGACGTGGCGACGACGTGCGCTCGCTACGACCTTGGTGAGGTCTCGCGGGCGGAGATCTTTGACGTCTCGATCGGTGACATCGATGGTGACGGGGTTGCCGACGGCGCTGCGGCAGCGGTCTGCGAGTTCACCGGAACGTTGGTCCCGTTCGACGTGCTCGTCGTCCGGGCGGCGGATCGCACGCCGATGATCGTGGACTTCGGGAGCGGGGTCGAGTCGAGCTGGGGTTTCGTCGCTGTCGGCGTCACCGCCGGCGACGGTCTCGAGGTGCGCTTCATGGCCTCGGCCGAGAGCGACCCGCACTGCTGTCCGAGCCGCGACGCAACCGAACAGCTGGTGTGGAAGGACGGCGCGCTCGTCCAGGAATCGGTCGAAGTCATCGACGTCGAGTCGACGATCAGCGACATGGTCGAGGCGGCCAACACCGGAGACCGGGCAACCGTCTCCAAGCTGGCGACGCCCGAGGTGGCTGATCAGATCCTCGCCCTCCACGACACGTATGGCGCCCTGAGGGGAGGGGCCGACGCATGCACGTCAATCGATGACGCCACGGTCAGTTGCCTGGTCCAGACGGAGGCGGGCTGGGCGGCGAGTATCACCTGGGCGCACGAGGACTGGAACCGGTTCCGGGCCACCGCCTTCGAGGACGTGGGTGGCGGCGCCTGAACCCGCTGAACACGGGGGATCCGAACTCACACACGGTGCCGCTGATCGAGGACGCCGTCCCCTCAGACTGGCCAACCCTGACCGCGCGCCCATGCGATGAGGCGATCCCAGATGTCGTCGAACAGGTGGGCGATGCAGTTTTCGGGGGTGAACGGCGCGAGGTCCCAATGCGGTGCGTCCAGGTTGGGTGTGCCGCCCAGATCGAGCACGTCGGCGAGGTTGTTCGCCGCCGCGTCGCGCGGCGTGAGCGGTTCGAGGTCGAAGGCCCACTCGATCATCTTCAGCACCGACGTGTGGTCGTACTCGCCGTGCGCGATGTGGTTGCGCCGGGCGAGCGGGGACACCACGAGGCACGGCACACGGAATCCACGCAGCCCGAACCCCGGCATCGCGTCGGGTGCCACCCGCGGCACGACGTGGTCGGCGAATCCGCCCCACTCGTCGAAGTTCACCACCAGCACGGTCTTCTCCCAGTTCGGTGACCGGGTGATCGCCTCGTAGACGGTGTGGATGAGCCGGTCGCCGGCGCGGATGTCGGAGGTCGGGTGGTAGTCGCTCGAGGTGCCGATCGGCCCGGAGATCGCGAAACCCGGGTCGACGAAGCTCACGTGTGGCAGGCGACCATCGGCCGCGTCGTCGAGGAACTGGTCGAAGGTGCGGCTGACGAGCAGGTGCCGCAGCCCGAGCAGCGCGGCGAACGGTGCATCGCTGAAGTAGTAGCGGCCTTCGAGCCGGGCGTTCGCGATGCGATCCCAGATGGTCGCCACATCGAGCGGCGCCAGGCTGTTCTTCGCGACCTGGGTCTGAGCGCAGTGCTGGTAGAAGCGGTTCGGCCACGTGGGCCCCATGAACGCGGAGAAGTAGTTGTCGCACATGGTCCACGCCGGTGCGGCCGGCCCCCAGAACCCCAACTGCTCGGGCGTGAGGTACGAGATCGGGAAGAGGTCAGGCGACTTCGACAGCCAGCCGTCGCAGGCGCCGTTGTTGTACTGGCGCATGCCCCCCACGCGGCTGTGGTCGGGGTCGTCGAACTCGCACGATGCCCAGCCGTCGAAGTGCCAGCGGCGGTGCTCAACGCCGCGGTCGTCGCGGAACCGGGCATTGTCCGGCATGGTGGCGCCGCCGGGTAACCACCCCATGATGTGGTCGTACGACCGGTTCTCCATCATCAGCACCACGATGTGCTCGATGCCGGCCTCGGGCCCCGGGCCGCGGCGGATGAGCGGACCGGGTGCGGGGGCGCACCCCGCCGCGATCGGCCCTCCCAACGTGGCGGCGCCCACTGCGGTGACGCCGGCCTTCAGGATGTCCCTCCGTCTCATCCGGCGGAGGGTACCGGGTGAAGGGTGACGGGCGCGTGGCGGAATCCTGCATGTTTGTTGGACCGGGTGCGCTCGGCCGGGCCGTCGAGCTCGATTCGCTCGACGCGGGCGAGGAGCCCGTCCAGCACGAGCCGGATTTCGAGCCGCGCGAGGTTCGCTCCGAGACAGAGGTGGCTGCCGGCGCCGAACGCGAGGTGCGGGTTCGGCGACCGGCGGATGTCGAACCGTTCCGGCGTGTCGAACGCCCGAGGGTCGAAGTTGGCGGCCTGCCACCACAGCACGACCTTGTCGCCGGCGCGGATCGTGCGGCCGTGTAACTCGATCTCCGCGGTGGCGGTGCGGCGGTTGTAGATGGTGGACGACGCCCACCGCAGCGTCTCTTCGATCGCTCCGGGGACGAGGTTGGGGTCGCGTCGCAAGGCAGCCCAGTCGTCGGGTTGATCGACGAGGGCGAGGAGACCGGCGGTGATCGAGTTCCGTGTGGTCTCGCTGCCCGCGGCGACGAGCAGGTGGAACAGCATCTCCAGTTCGAGGTCCGAGAGCGGACCGCCTGGTTCAGCGGCCTCGGGAAGATCGGCGGCCACGGCGGCCGACATCAGATCGTCGGAGGGGCAGGCGCGGCGGTCGTCGATGACGCGGCGGCAGTAGCTCGACATCTCGGCGCTCGCATCGGAGACCCGCGCGGTGGTCTCGCCGGGGTTGCGATCGTGGTAGTCGAGCGTTGCGTCGGCCCAGTCGAGGAGGAAGTGCCGGTCGTCCTGGGGGACACCCAGCAGCGACGCGATCGCCTGGAGGGGAAGCTCGGCGGCGATGTCGGTGAGCACGTCGCAGCGTCCCGCGGCCACCGCCGCGTCGAGGAGCGCATCGCAGCGTTCGGCGAGCGCGGATTCGATCGAGCGGAGCCGACGCGGTGCGACCGATGGGCTGACGACGCGACGCAGGTGGTGATGGCGCGGGTCGTCGGTCATGTTCAACAGGACACCCGCAGCGAAACCGGTCGGCAGGTCCTCGATGAGCGTGCCCCCACCGGAGCGGTCGCCGCCGGTCGACGACGAGAAGAGCGCCGGCTGGCGGGCCGCCCACTCCACGTCGGCATAGCGGGTGAGGCACCAGAACCCTTCGCCGTCGGGCGTGAAGGCCGTCGGCTCGTGCCAGTGGAGCGGATCGGCGTCGCGGAGGTGATCCCAGATGTCGTGCGGAGGACCGTTCGCAAACGCGTCGGGGTCGGTGAGATCGATGTCGGCTGGCACGGGCCCTCCCGCTCGGTATCGGGTCAGAGATCGAAGGTGGCGACGACGGGTGCGTGGTCCGACCAGCGGGCCGCGTACGTGGGTGCGCGATGGACGTCGACGCCGAGTGCTGCGGGTGCGAGCGCGGGGGAGGCGATCAGGTAGTCGATGCGCCATCCGGCGTCGTTGTCGAAGGCCTTCCCTCGCCACGACCACCAGGTGTAGGGCCCAGGGTTGTCGCCACCGAACCGTCGGCCCAGATCCACGTAGCCGAGGTCGCGGATGCGGTCGAGGCGCGCCTGTTCCTCGGGCAGGAAGCCCGCCTTGCCGCGGTTGCCCTTCCAGTTCTTGATGTCGCGCCAGTCGTGGGCGACGTTGAGGTCGCCGGTCAGCAGCACGCACCGACCCGCTGCGGCGTAGGCGTCGAGGCGGTCGGCGATCGCGTCGAGGAAGGCGAGTTTCTCCTCCATGCGGTCGGCGTCGTTCGCGTCGCCGGTGTGGACGTAGCTGCTGCACACGGTGAGCTCGGTGCCGTCGGCCGATTCGGTGGTCGCCTCGACCCACCGTCCGGCGGTGCGGAACCGGTCGCCGAGGGGTTCGGTCGAGTCCACGAGCTTCGAGCGGGCGGCGACCGCAACACCGGCGCGGCCCTTGGCCTCGGCGGTCGTCTCCACGACGCTCCATTCGGTGTCGAGGTCGGTGAACATGTCGGCGAACACGGTCGGCAGGTGGCCCTCGGGTGCCCGCACCTCTTGCATGGCCACGACGTCGGGCCGCGCTTCGCCGAGCCACTCCGCCATGCCCCGACGCACCGCCGCTCGGATTCCGTTTACGTTGATCGAGGCCACCGTGATCGTCACGGCCGCGATCATGGCACCTGCCAAGTCGACGCCGGGCCTCCGCAGGTGGGAACGCAGCGTCGACCTCGTAGTGTTGCGGCGTCGCGCACCGGTTGACGCTTGGTGGTTCGAGGGACTGGGGATGGCTGGGTACGGCAGTCACAGCAAGAGGCTGGTCAGAGTGATCACCACAGCAACACCGTCGCGAGCACAGATCCCGCCGAGACGCGCCGTTGTCGGCATGCTTGGCGGGTGCGGTCGTGGGACCCCGGCGATCGCGCCGGCAGGTCGCTTCCTCCACGCGGAGCCCTGATTCCGATGGTCAGAGCGGATGTTCGTAACTGTTCAGTAGGTCGTCTTGATGTCAGGCCGCTGTGGGCATCCATGGCCGGTCGTTGAACAGGTCGGTGAGTGCGGCGATGGCGCCGATGTCGTGCTTGCGGGTGGTGGAGAGGTAGCTGCGGACGTGGGCGTGACGTTGAGCACCTTCGATGCTGCGGAAGCATCCCGATACTTTCCGGTGGATCTTGCCGGGTCGCAGATCGCGTTCGGCCTGGTTGTTCGTGAACGGCGTGTCGAGATCGTTCATGAACCGCAGGATCGGCTGCTTGCGCGTCGCGAACGCTGTGACGAGGTTGTAGGCCTTGCGCTGGTAGTAGCCGCGGTTGATGCCTCGGGGTGGATCGGGGTTCGCGGCGATCCCTGCGGCGACAAGGGCGTCGTAGCGGGCGGTGAACTCGCGGACCAGTGCGGGCGCGAGGCGGGCGTGCCCCGCGATGCGGGCGTCGTCACAAGCGCGGGTGATCTCCACGAGCAGCCCGGCAAGGCCGGCCGCCCAAGACTTCTGGGTGGCGACGACAGCGACTTCTTCGAGGTCTCGGAGCAGATGGGCTCCACACAGACCGTGTTTCGCGGTTTTGAACTTCCAGTAGAGCGCCAGACGATCGTGGATGATCACCCCGCGGTAGCGGTGGAGGACCCCCATCTCGATGATCGCGTCGTGGCCTCTGGTCCACGACGCGTGGATCAACGTGTACGCCCGGGTGGACACGACGTGCATCCACACCGTCGCGGTGCCGACCCGGTCGGTGGTCTCGTCGCAGTGCAACACAACCATGGTCCGCAACACAGCGGTCAGCGCGGCGATGAACGCCTTGAGTTTGCGGCCCGCGTCGCGGTACATGTTGTCGATCGTCCCCGCGGACACGTCGAGGCCGTACAGGTCTCGCATCGTTTCCTGCACTCGGGCGACCGGGATGTGTTGGCGGGCCAGCAGATAGACGACGACGGCTCGTACCCGCGCCGAGTACGCGACCGGGGCCCGCACGTCGGCCGGGAAACGACCCGATGTCGTCGCCCCACAGTCACAGCGACACGAGAGCCGTTGATGCTCGGTTACGACCGGTCGAGGTTCGGGGAGATCGATCACCTGACGCCGCTCGGCCACCTCGCCTGCTACGTCGTGGAGACCAGCGCCGCAGCCACTGCAACAGTGCGGGCGATGCTCGACCGTCGCGTCAGGAGTGGCCGACATCTTCGGGCCGTACCCCTTCGCGCCTTTCTGCTTGCCGGCCTTACGAGGCCCACCAGTGCGTGATGTGGCAGCGACCCGTTTCGCCTTACGTTCCTTGGCCTGGCGGGCACGCTCAGCAGCGGTGTCACGCGACGACGGCAACGACGAGTTCCCTGACGACTTGCCCGACAACGCCCTCAACCGCTCGTTCTCCGCCGTGAGCTTCGCGTTCGCCGCGCTCAACTCGTCCTGGCGGGCGACCAACTCGAGCACCAACCCCAACAACTCGGCATGCCCAAGCTGCTCAAGATCGTCACGAGACCGGCCCTCGACCACGAACGCACTCTATCGAACACACGCGCGACCAGCGCGGACCTACTGAACAGTTACGGATGTTCCCGCCAATTGGCAATACCGGCTCGCCACCGGCGCTGCCGCGACGCCCCTCGCTGCATTCGGCCTCATCTTGCCGGATGTCGGGTGGGCTGTTGCAGGAGTCCTTGCCGTGTGGGCGATCGGTGAATCCTCCCGTACGGGGATCTACCTCGGGGAGAGCGAGGTCACCATCCGGAACTTCGGTCGTCGCTTCAGATCCGACTACGAACAGATCGAATGGATCGGGATCGAGGAGCTGGATGCTGGACGAGTGATGTGGCGGATGTCATCGTCACTCGGAATCCGCATTCAGGCGAAGTCCGGCTCCGTGGGTCGTTCATATTGCGTCACAGACGGACCGCGGCTCGTTCCTGCTCCTTCGGATTCCCCGCTGTACTGGGCAATCGACGAGATCCAACGACGGCGGGCACGGGCCGCCGCAGCGCGGTGACCCGGACGGTGGATGTGGCCTCCGTCGTCCCCGCGACATCAATGCGACATCGCGATTGCCTGATCTGTGAACGGGCCGACGACGGCTCGGTGGCGAGCGGGCGATGGTCGACCGACGCGTCGGGCCGCGCCTGCTTCGACGTTGATGTAGATCGCTGCCCCGGCGACGCATTCCACCTGGTCGGTGCACCGGGGCTGGCCGTGCTGGTCTACGTGTCCGGGGAACTCAGCATCTTCTCCACGGTGGGCGGCATGGTGCGGATCGCCGACGGCACGGCGCTCCCCGAACTCGGGCCGGTGGGGACGGTGCCGGTCGGGCAGGCGCCGACAGCGCTGCGGCTGCTCGTGGACGGCGTTGAGATGGAGTGGGCGACCGATCGTGCGACCCTCAGCTGCACGGTCACCGCCGATCCTGACGAGCCGTCGGTCGGATTCCGATGGCGGGTTCGACCGGTCAGCGGCGAGGCGTGCGTGTGCCGGGTGCCGTTCGACCTCGCGAATGTGCCGCTGATACCAGCGCCCCTGATGAGCCGTCGGATCGCGGCGCCCGCGACGATCGTGGGAGCCGACCGGCTCGCCTGGCGCGCAGCGTTCGCGGCGAGCGACCGTGCGCGTCGCGGCACCGATCGACTGCGCCGGAGGTGGGGCGAGCGACACCCGCTCATCGTCACGATCGACCGCGATCGGCGCCGCGCTGTGTGGGCGCCGACGCGTCCGAGGGTGGTGCGCGACCGTCCGCAGCTGTTCCTCGGCGAGCCGCCGACCGTGCGATTGGAGCTCACCGACCCGCCCGATCGCCGGGTTGCCGCGCAGGCAGCGCTCCATCTCCGCGCCTCCGGCTCCGGTTCCGGACCCGGCAACAACCGCGCGGCCGGCGGGAACCGCGTCGGGTCGGGCGCTGGGTGTGCCGTGCTCGCGGTGGAATGCGACGGACCGGTCGACGTGCGGGCGGTCCTGCGCGTCGTGAACCAGGGTCGACCCGCCGCAACGCGGGCGCGGGCCGTCGACAAGGGTTCCGGAGTCGAGAGCGCGTCGGTGGCGGCGGCATCGGTGGTGGTGGCGGCGTCGGCGGCCGGGGAGGGTGTTCGGGAGCGTCTCGGAGCCCGGGGAGCGCCAGGATCTGCTGGATCCGATCCGCGGTCGATCGCGATTCGAGAGGCGCCGTGGCACCTCGCGATGCTGCGCGGCCTGCGCGTGCCCGACCCCGCCGTGGGACACGACTTCGTGATGCAGGGATCGGCATACGGCTTCATCCACGGGCTGCACGGCGCCGTGCGCGATGAGGCCTTCGTGGTGGCGGCGATCGCCGATCTCGATGCCGACCTCGCTCGCGAGGCGCTGTGCAGCATGGCGGCGATGTCGTTGCCCTCGGGCATGTTCGGCTACGCGCATTTCGGCTCGGGGGCCCAGGCTTCGGGCGGTGTGCACGCGTCGCCGACCGACCTTCCGCTCTTCTTCCTCTGGGCCCTCGCCGAGTTCGTCGAGACGACCCATGACACGACCGTGCTCGACGTCGCCGTGCGTCGACGGGCATCACCGCTGCTTCGCCCCGGCCGGCGCCGATCGACGGGGTCGCCCGACCCGACGATCGCCCAGGTCGCGGCCGCTGCGGCGCGCGCCGTCGAGCGTCACGTCGGTTTCGGGCCGCACGGACTGTTGCGTGTGGGGAGCGGTGACTGGGCCGACCCGATCTCGCTCATGGTCGCAAACCGGCGGGCCTTTCACCGCCACGGGGAATCGGTGTTCAACTCGGCCATGGCGGTCGCCGTGCTGCCGCGGGTCGCCGACGTACTCGACCGGGTCGATCGCGACGCCGCAGCGATCTGTCGGAACGTCGCCGCTTCGCTCGTCGGCCCGCTCGACGACGCATGGACCGGCCGCTGGTACCTGCGGGCATGGGACGGCGCCGGCGGGCCGGTGGGCGTGTCGCACTGCTTTCTCGACGCGCAGGTCTGGCCGTTGATCGCGGGTCATGGTCCGGCGGATCGGCGAGATCGCCTCGTGGCATCGGTGCTGTCGAGGCTCGACGAACCGTCGACGCTCGGTCCGACGATCATCGATCGCCCGCACCGCATCCGCGGTGGACTGCTCGCACCCGGTTGGGACTGCAACGGAGGCGTTTGGGCCGCGCTTGGCGGACTGGCGGTGTGGGCGGTCGCCGAGCGTGACTCCGGCGCGGCGTGGCGGATGCTGCATCGGCAGTCGATGCTGCACCGCGGGCGTGTGTCGCCCCAGCCCTGGGTCGGCCACTGGAGCGGCCCCGACTGTCTCAACAGCTGGATGGGCGCCGATGAGGGTGGCACGTTCGTGCACCCGGCAACCCCGATGGCCGAGTTCCCGAGCCTGAACTCGAACGCTCACGCCGGGCCGCTCCTCGGGTTGCGCCGACTCCTCGAATTCGAGGCCGGAGCCACCCGACGGGCTCGCACGTGATGCCCGAGCTCTTCGGCGACGGGCCGGAAGTCGGCGACCGGGTCGAGGTCAGCTGAGCACGGCGGTGAAGCGTGCGGTGAGGCCGCTCGACGCGGTGCCGGTGACGTCGAGCAACTGATGCTCGACCCCGTCGCCGAACACGTTGTCGTCCGCGTTGGTGGTGACGTTACGCAACCCCGTGGCGTACCCGGCATCGGTGTAGATCGACGTGATGAGGTCGTCGTCGATCGCCATCTGGCTGGTGAGCGCCTTCTTCGCGTACGTCTCGTCGCCGAACACCTCGAAGTGAATGTGGAAGGCGCGGCCCTGGTATCGACCGGGCAGGATCGACGTGAAGTTGACCGTGCCGTTCGCATCGGTCACCTGCACGCCGCGAAGGAACGACCGGTCGCTGAAGTCGCCGCCGCCCATGCGCGTGTTGTACTCCGAGTACTCGCCCTCCTTGTTGCAGTGCCACACGTAGACCGCTCGGCCGGCGAGGGGAGCGCCGGACCGGTCGACGACCGACACCGCCAGGTTCATGGCGGCGCCGGGCTGGGTGTTCGATCCGTCGAGGTCGCTGCGGATGTCGGACCGCACCGATCGCGAGTCGGCAAGGACGTTGGCCACCGTGCCCTCGCCGTTGTCGTTGCTGCCGTCGGCCGGGAACGGACCTCCTGTCTCGGACGGGGTCTCGGCGCCGCCGCCGGTCGCTGCCGTGGTGGATGCCGATGCGGCAACCGTGGTGGACGAGCTGGTCGACGACCCGCCGGTGGTGGTTGTTGTCGTGCTCGCGCCGGTCGCGGAGTCGTCGCTCCCGCATGCCGCGAGCACGGTTCCGCCGACGACGGCGGCGGCAGTGCTGAAGAAGGCTCGACGGTGCAACGTTGGTGTGGGCTCAGAGGTCATGGCGCGTACCGTACGGGCCGCGCCTGTGGTCGACGTGAGCGACGTGTGAGATCTCGGTGAGAACCGGGCCCGCCGCACGCGCGACAGTCGACGCGTGTCGCTCGGCTGGCCTGCGACGGCCGGGGCTCGGGCTTCACGACCCGGCGGTTCCCACCGGACCGCGTCCGTTGAACCCGTACGTTCCGTTGCCATCGGACCTCCCTCGGGCATCGATGCCGGGTGCGTTGAGACGCTCAGTGCCGGCCTTGACGCGTGGAGAGAATACTCGAACATGTGTTGCAGCGCGAACTCACGTTCGTGTACAGTCGCGGCATGGCTGGCGGGCCCAACACCCACGACAACCGAGACGACGACCGCCGCGACGGCGGTGGCCGGTCGAGCGACGGCGAATCCGTCCGCGACCACGGCGACCCGTCCGGCGCGGGCAGCGTGGACGGTGGCGCTGATGGCGTGGCCGATTCGGGGCTGCCTGATTCGGGGTTGGTTGAATCGGGGTTGCCGGAGCGGGCGCGGTTGCGGTTGGCGCCGGTCACCGACCCGGTGCTGGTCGAACTGGTCGAATGGGAAACCGAACGCCGTCGACTCGACGCCCGACGTGCCGAACTGTTGGTCGCGGCGGATCGTTCGAAGGTGTGTGACCTCGAACACGGCCACACCACCGCCGGATGGGTTGCGGCGACATCGAAACTCGGATCCGGCCCCTCGCGGGTGCTGGTGCGAACGTCACGCCGCCTGGTCGTCGAGTTTCCCGATCTCCACGCCGCGTTGGCTCGCGGTGATATCGCCTGGCACCACGTCGAAGTGTTCCTCCGTGCCGCGAACCCGCGTATCGGCGGGCTGCTCGCCCAGGTTGTTCCCGAACTTGTTGACCTCGCGACGGTCGCGACGTTCGATGACTGGGCCCGTGCGGTGCGCCGCATCGCGGAACGCCTCGATGTCGACGGCGGTTATGACCCCGCGGCGGACCCGGCGAACAATCATCTGTCGTTCTCCACCGGGTTCGACGGGACCTTGCATCTCAACGGCCAGTTCGTCGGCGAACTCGCGTTGATCATCAAATCGGTGTTGACCGCGCACACCCAACAGATCCGTGACCGCTACGCGGCTGACGCGCGGGTGTCCGACGGTGAAATCGATATCCCTGGGAACGGTCAACTCGCCGCGGAAGCCCTCGCGGAGCTGTTCGACGCCGGCGCGGCGGCACACAAACAGGGTTCCGCCGGGGTGGTCGAACCCGAAGTCGTTGTGCTCTACAACGCGGATACCGGTGAACTCGCTGATGGCGATGGGACACCGTTGTCGGCGGCGATCATCCGGTGG
>WBZT01002577.1_pt1 | contig 12499 bp, 21 predicted proteins | sample 5204241 | NCBI WGS metagenome assembly WBZT01 (sample SAMN12344358, study PRJNA552823) | activated sludge metagenome | biome: Activated sludge suspended growth; feature: Nitrification reactor; material: Wastewater; isolation source: activated sludge from nitrification reactor of wastewater... | reverse complement strand
CTGCGGTCCCCACATCTACAGCGTCGTCCGCTTCGGCAGCGACAGCCGCTGCCGAAGCGCTCGTCATCGTTGAATCGCCTCAACCCCGATGGGCTCCGGAACGGCCGCTGCCGCACGGGTGGGAACGAACCGGGTTCACCCGCGAGTACGCCGACCGGTGGGCCGCAGCCGGGTTCACCCCGGACGAAGCGGTCGACGCGTACGACCTCGTGGACACCGACCCGGTGAAGGCACGCCGAATCATCGACGCCGCCTAACAAATCCGGTCGCCGGGACCCGGTCCCGTCGACACCGGTCCGAACTAGATCCCGTATGTCAACCACAACGCCGACCTTCGGGTCATCGGGACGGGAAAGCCACAACGCCGACCGGTTCTACTCGCAAACCGGGATCCCGTCGATCGACGGAACCCCGAGCCATGACCTCGCCGAGATCCAACCGTCCGGCGCTCTGTCCGGGTTCGTCGAAATCGGCGACGCCTGCGCGTTGGATCTCGTCGACCGGTGCGCCGCCCTCGTCGTCACATCCCCGCCGTACTTCGCGGGGAAAGACTACGAAACGGACGCGACATGGGCCGGGTACCTCGAGCTTCTCGACGGGTTCATCGCTGAAGCATGGCGGGTCCTTGAACCCGGCGGCCGTATCGCGGTGAACGCCGCGGGCATCGGTCGCGCCCCATACATCCCGCTCCCCCACCTGATCGCCGACATGTTGACCCGACACGGGTTCGTGCTGCGCGGCGAGATCGTGTGGCGCAAAGCCGAAGGGGCGTCCGGGTCGTGCGCCTGGGGGTCGTTTCGGTCTGCGTCGAACCCGACGCTTCGCGACCTCACCGAACGAGTCGTCGTCGCGTCGAAAGGGCAGATGGCACGGTGCGGCAAACCGGCTGCCCGCGAAACAGCCGGGCTCCCGCACCGTTCGACAATCTCGAAGGAAGCGTTCCTGCGCGACACCCTCGACGTGTGGTCGATCCGACCCGAGTCGGCGAAACGAGTCGGTCACCCGGCTCCGTTCCCGGTCGAGCTCCCGCAACGGCTGATCGAACTGTTCACGTTCGCCGGCGACCTGGTCGTCGACCCGTTCGCGGGTGCTGGCACCACTGGTGTCGCAGCGAAGCAGACGGGTCGACGGTTCTACGGCGTCGACCTGGACGACCGGTATGTCGACCTTGCGAACACCCGGATCGGTTCCACCGCAGCGTGGATCGACCCGGATACGGCGTGGACCGTCCCGCCGTTCTGAAATCCCCAACCCCAACAAGAAGGAGAGACCCTGATGGGTTCCAACGAAACAGGTAGCGGAGGGATCGACTCGGTTGCGTCACCGCCGCGTCCGCCCGCCCCCACCGCCCCCACCGGCCCCACCGGCCCGGCGTCGCCGGCCGACAAGACGGCCCCACCGCTGGCCGACAAGAAGCGGCGTACCGCCAGCGGACCGAAGCCGCGCCGGTCACCCGTCCGACGCGCCGCCGAACTCGCCGTCACCCTCGCCGGCGACGCCGACACATGCCGGGCCGTCGCAGACCTCCTCGGATGCGACCGCGACGCCGCCAGCGCAGCCGTCGCCCTCGTCGAAGACACCCACGACGGAAGGGCACGAGCCTTCGAACTCGTCGCCGCTGCCGCCGCGGAAACGTCGCCGATGCGACGCGCCGTCGTCCTGTCCAACGGGATGCCGACACACCCGCAGGCGCTCCTCGCGCTCCTCAAGTTCCTCGGTGGATCCGACAAGGCGTTGCCGTCCGACCCGATGGACCGCGTCGAAGAGCTCGACAGCAGGCTCGCAGCGCTTCCGCACCGCGGACGTCTCGAACTGCTCGCCTAACCAACCGGGTGTGTCCCGCTGAGCGACAGGTCCGAACAGACCGGCACAGCGGGACACACCCGTTTCCACTCACCAGCAGAGGAGACCCCCACCATGATGGGTCGCAACCACTCGATCGTCGGAATGGCAACATGGCTCGCCGCGGGACCGGCGTCGTTCGCGGCGGCTGGGCATCCGCTCACCACCGAACAATCTCTCGCCGGGGTTCTCCTGTGCGCCGGCGCGTCACTACTTCCGGACATCGACCACCCGCAATCGACGGTCGCACGGACGCTCGGCCCCGTCACCCAACTACCCGCCGCCGCGATCGCGTCGATCGCTGGGGGGCACCGCCAGAAAACCCACACGATCCTGTTCTGCGCCCTGATGGGGCCGCTCGCCGCGTGGGTGATCGCACAGTGGAAATACGGGCTGTTCGGCATGTACATGCTGTTCGCTGCTTGGGCGATCCGACTGCTTCTCCCCGACACCAAATCGCTGTGGGGTGGGCTCGGCCCAGCGGTACTCGCCGCGGCCGCAGCGTGGGCCGCGGCGGACGTGCCGGCCGGAGCGTGGGTTCCGCTCGCCGTTGTGTTCGGCGCGCTCGCCCATCTCGTCGGCGACATGCTCACCCCAGGTGGGGTACCGATCCTGTTGCCGTTCTCGAAGAAACGGTTCGCGATGCCTCTGTTCACCACCGGAACCGCCGGCGAACAGGTCTTCTCCCTGTTCGCGTTCGCTGCGGTCCTGTGGATGGCGTGGGCGCAGTACGGCGACTGGTTCCTCGCGTTGCGGCCGATCGCCGGGATGCTCCGGTGACCGCGACGCTCACCGCCCCGTTCCCGTACCCGGGGGGCAAATCGACAGCGGCCGGGATCGTGTGGGAACGCCTCGGCCAAGTCCAAATCTATGTGGAACCGTTCGCCGGGTCCGCCGCGGTGTTCCTCGCGAACCCGCACCGTCCGTTTCCGGTGTCCGAAACTCTCGGTGACCTCAACGGGCATGTCGTCAACGTGTGGCGGGCGATCCGTGAACACCCCGACCAGGTCGCCTTGCATGCTTCCGGGATGGTGTCCGAAGCGGACCTCACTGCCCGTCACCTGTGGTTGGTCAACCAGACCGAGTCGATGGTTGCCCGCCTCGAGTCCGACCCGTTCTGGTGCGACCCGCTAGCCGCCGGATGGTGGATCTGGGGTTTGTCAGCTTGGATCGGCGGCGGATGGTGCACCGGGAAGGGCCCGTGGCAAACCGACGGCACCCGGATCGTGTCGGCCGACCCGGACGGTCCGGGTGTGCGCCGCAAAGTCCCCGCGGTCGGTAACGCCGGGAAAGGCACGCACGCTGTGGGGATGCGCGACGGTGCGGCTGGCCGCAAGTTCGTTGAGCTGGCCGAACGGCTCCGCCATTGCCGTGTCCTGCACTCCGATTGGAAGGAAACGACGTTGCGGGCGATCACTTCGGAGAAACGGTCCCCTGTCGGAGTGTTCCTCGATCCGCCGTATCTGCCTCGGTCCGGCATGTCGACCGACGGGTTGTACGCCGCCGGTGTGGACACCCTCGACGTGTACGAATGGGCTGCGACCCACGGGGACGACGAACGGTTCCGCATCGTGGTCGCCGGGCATGACGGTGACTGGGTTCCGCCCGCGGGTTGGACCACGGAACGGTGGACTCGGCCGAACGGGTTCGGCGGATCGAAGTCGCGTGGTGACCGCGTCGAATGCTTGTGGGCGTCGCCGCACTGCCACCAGAACCTCCATCTGTTCACTCACGGTGGGTGAAACCCCCACTATGGGTGGCACCGGTCCGAAAGGGGCCGCATGAAAGGCAACCGCAACCGCAACCGTCACCACGACGAGCTCGTCGGAACCGACGCGAGCCTGATGCAACGCCTCGAAGCGTTGCTCGACACGGTCCGCCTCGGATGCGTCGCGCAACACACGCTCGACACGGTCCCCACGCCGAGCGGAGCCGTCGTCTGGTGGCCGCTCGTCGTACCAGTTCAAACCCGCCGCGAATCCGGTGAAACGATCCTCGTTCCTTTGCTCGTGGACCGAGCCCCAGGACTGTTCCCAGTCGGCGACACCACCGTCCGGTGGACCGCCGCCGACACCGCCGGACAGTTCGTTGTTCGTGTGACACGCCGACGGGTCACCGAACAACCCGCCGGCGATCCACGCGAATGGGAACTCGTGACCGTCACCGAAGCGTCCACAGCGGCGAACACCGAAACGCTTCGCGACACCGCCGCCGCCGGCGAACACGCCTGGGCACAGTTCGGAGTACTCGTCAACGAACTGATCCAGTACACGTCCTGGCGGATCACCCCAACGAACCCGGCGATCAGCCGCGACGACATCCACGCCGCCGGTGTCCTCACCGCGATTCGACTCGCACGACGACACCTTGACCTCGAGACACGCCCACCGTACGGGTGGGCTCACCACCAGTCACTCGGCGCGCCTCGCGACATGGGACGCACCGCGCACCAAACCGGATACGCGATCGGGCCAATCGTCGGCCTCGACGTGTGGAAACCCGCCGCCGGTTCGGACTCGTTCGACTTGCGGTCCGCCCGCGCTGTTGTGCGTGCCCGGTCCCTCACCGTCGACGGTGACGTCGACCCGCTCAACAACGACGGTGCCGCCTCGTCCCCGTCGACACCGAAACCTTCTCGGCCCGACACCGCCGGGTACCCCGTCGTCGACGGACCCGAAACAGTTGCGCTGCGGCAACGTTTCGTCGACGCAGCAACCACCGCACGATCCGACTTCGCGTCGACAGCGAAGTTCTTGCCGACCCCAATCCTCGCCGCGGTTGACCGGCTAATCAGCCAAGCCAACCCGGACTCCCCTCTGCTCACCGACCGGACCCGAACCGCCGCGTTGCGGACACTCCGCCCTGTCGTCGACCCTGACGAGGTTTGCGACGACCGCGAGGTCCGCTGCCGCATCGCAGCGCTTCTCCTCGACCCTGACGGTTCCGTCCGCCCCGCCGACCAGATCATCCGCATGGTCCAAGACCGTCTCGGCGCCACCGGGACCCTCCCGTTGAGCGCGTAGATGCCGCCGCTCCGATCCGACCAGATGAAAACCCTCGCCGCCCGATCCGTGGCAGCACGGCGAGCCCGGGCCGCATGGCTCAACAATCTCACCGTCGACTCGTTCACCGACGGCGCCGTCTGGCTCGACGTTGAACTCGACCCGGACCTGTACGGCCAGATCCGACTCGGTGCCGCGATGCGAGCCGCCGGTTACACACGCCGGCTCAACACCGAACCTGCGGCCCGCCGACTCAAACTCGACCATCGGCTCGTCACCGTCGCGAACCGGCCGGCATGGAAAACGGCTGTGCTCGACTGGATCAACGATCCCGGTGTCCCCGTCGACGAAGGGTTCCCGTGGACCTGACCGAATGGGCGCCCCTGTTCGCGCTGCTCACCGGATACCAGCTTCCCGAACCCGAACTCGGGGTGACCGTCGCCGGAGAACCTGTCACCGTCGGATGGTCTGACGTGCACGTCGGAATTGCCGTCGGAACCCCCGACCGGCGGACCGTAGACGGATGGTCAACACAAGGATGGGAAATCATCGTTGTGGACCGCGCGGCGCTCACCGCTGCGTCCGGTTTGCATTCGAGGCTCACCGAAACGAAAGCGACGTACCTGAACCGGGGCGGGCAACCCGGGTGTTGGGTGCCGCCAGTCACAGGCGGCGACCAACTTGTCACCGCCGACGGGTGGGCGGCCCTGCTCCGCACCGTCGCCGGACTCGAGTTTCCTGCACCCGAGTTCGGTGTGACCGTCGCCGGGGAACCCGTCACCGTCGGATGGTCTGACGTGCACGTCGGAATTGCTGTCGGAACCCCCGACCAGGCGCTTCACACCCGATGGGAAACCGACGGATGGTCGGTCACCCCGTTGCATCACCGTGCCGTCATGGCCGCAGCGCCGCTCGCCGCCGCTGTCGCGTCCGCTCTCGTAGCGTGGACCGTTGCCACATCTCGAGCGTCAGCGACCCTCACCGTGTCCCGCGCCGAGGACACGGTGCTCGCCGCGTTGATCGCCGCCGGCACACCGGTTCCCGACCGGAACTTCGAGTTGCCGTACCGGCGCGGCGACGGTGTCGACACGTACACATGCCCGGACATGGTGTGGGCCGACCGTCGGATCATCGTTGAGGTCGACGGGGTGTTCCCCCATGGCGGAGCGGACGACGACAAAGCGATCCGTCTTGCCGCCGAAAACCCGGAGGCGAAACGACTGGTCCGCAAAGGGCGTCGAGTCGCGAACGAACGTGACGCAGCGAAACGAACAGCGTTGACCGCCGCCGGGTTCCAAGTGTTCGTCATCACCGACACTCAGGCGAACAACCGGTCGGAGCTCGCAGCGTTCGTAGCGACCGTCGTCGCAGCGTTGAACCGCGCCGCCAGGTAAACGCCACTGTTGCGAGCGGGAACCGGTGTACCGGTCTGATATGGGTGAGGTACATCCCCTACCTCTAGGAGTCCACTGATGCTCGCCTCACTCGCACGAACCGCCGCCGGTTCCCCCTGGGACCTACCCGTCTCGATATTCGTCCTTGTCTCTTGGGTCGCAGCGTTTGTCGCGTGCTACGTGGGGATGTTCAGAGCGATGCGAATGGGCATCCCCGCCTTCTTCAGAACGGCGAGCGAACCGATCCCGAAGGAGGGTCGGGACCTAGCTAGAACGCGAGCCCGTAACCCTCTGGACACCCCCACGACCTCGATGGTGGGGGTGTCCAGAGGGGTAGGGGGCGTCGGAATCGTGGACCGGTTCGCCGGTGTCGGGGCGAACCAGAAACGGGACGGGTCCTAGTAGGTGCAGGCCCATACCCCTTCTTGAAGGAGAGTCCACACCGATGCTCGCCTCACTGTTCGCACAAACCGCCGCCGGTGGTGGCGGCAACTTCCTATCGTCATCCATCGGCAGGTTGTTCCTCTGGCTCCTCGGCAACATCGGCTGGGTCGCAGGGCTCTCGATGCTGCTCCTCGGAGTATTCAAGGCGATCCGAATGGGCATCGGCGCCTTCTTCAAGATGGCGTTCGCTGCGATCCTCATCGCGATCGTCGGGAACACCGCCGGCGGATGGATGCAATCCGCTGTCGACAAGGGCGGCAACACGTTCGTGACAGTCGTCGAAGACGGTGTCAACCAGCTGCCGTCCGGGTCGTAACCCGATGAACGAAGGCCCTGTGATGATGGCTGTGACCGCGGCGACGCGGCGCAGCCGTCAACGCATGTCGCTCGGCGCTCGCGCGTCGAAAGTGATCCCAGCGACGTTCGAAACCGTTGACGTCGCCGCGTTCATTGCCGGAGCGATCTTCGCCGCGGTCGTCGCGACCATGTTCGCTTCCGGTGCGACCGTGCTGATCTGCGCGGCCACACTCGGCGGGGGCACCGCCCGCCTACTCGTCAACGCACGGTTCGACGGACTGTGGGTCCACCAGTGGCTGTGGGTTCGAGCCCGTCACACCGCCGGCGGTGGGCTACCGATCCGCACCGTCAAGTTCGGTGACAACCCCGACGAGGACCTGTTCCGTGGGCTTCCCGTTGACGCCCAGATCGTCGCTGTGTCCGCCCGGCACTGCTGCTACGTGAACCCCGACGAGAAAGCCCACCGGGGTTCCGTCAACGTGTACGTCGGTCTGCGCCGGCTCGACCAGATCGAAGTCGGAACCGGAACCGTTGAATCCGGGACGGTCGAGGTTCGCTGAACGGTCCGAACAGTCCAGCATGAACCTGCTGGGCACCGTTCGACAAGACGTAGCTGTCGCCGCTGCGGCCCGCCGTGCCGATGTCGACCGGGTCGCCGGATGGGTTGTCGAATCGCCATACGGGCTTCCCCCACTGTTGGATTCGCGATGCCCGTACCCGGTGAACTCGTCGTTCGTTGCGGAACCGGCGGGCGCCGCGTTTCGGCTACCCGTCGCCGTCGCGCACCGTCCGATCCGCGAACCCCGTGTCGTCTGGCATACCCGCGTCGACACCGCTCGGCGTATCGCCGTGCACCACCAGTCCGAGCCGTACACCATGCCGGCGGGTTGGGGAACCCGTGAGGTCCGCCAAGCCGGGATGCTTGTCTGGTGGGCGTTCCGCACCTGCCTCTACCCGGATGTGACCGTCGCCGCGTCGCGCCAGTGGACCCCGGACGCCGCGACCGGACGGGTCGCCGACCTGGTTGTCAGGCTCGACCGGTTGCGTGACGCCATGTTCGGCGGCGGGTACATGCCGGGCCGCGGCACCCACGTCGCGCACACCATCAGGACGGCTGTCGACCCGGTCGAAGAAGCGGTACGGCAGGCGATCACCGAAGCCGAACGGTTCGTCCGGAACTACCAGCAACCCAGCCGGTTCGATCCGTGCTGATCCCGGTCCGAAGGGGACAACATGGAAGAGAACATCGTGTCACCCGGTGATTTCGTCGAGTACCGCTCCGGCGTGTCGGACGAACCCCGCATCGGGGTAGTGGTCACCGTCAACGGTGACGGCACCATCCGGGTTGTTCCGTGCGACAGTCCGGTCACAACCGGACTGTGGGTCGTGTTGGACACCGCCGAGGTGCCCCGATGAACGCCCCGCCATCACCGAACATGGTTGCCGGTGCGTACACCGTCCGGTCAGCCGATTTCGTTGGCGTGTGGGTCACGATGCGTCCCGGGCCGGACGGCACCGTCGCGTTGCTCGCGTCGAACCCTGACATCGCACCTGGCTGTTGCGTTGTGTGGCCCGGGTCCGCCGGGCACCGGCCGGCGCTCAGCCTCGCCGAAATGGTTCACGTTTCGACGGTGATCGCTGGGATGGAACCGTGACCGGGCCTCGATGCGGGAGCGTCGCCGACTACGGGCCGGACAACGATCGGGTCGCTGACCGTCGATGCGTCCTCGCCGCCGGGCATGACGGGCCACACGAGCATCGTGTGACCTACAGCAACGGGCTCGTTTCGCGCATGCGGTTCACCACCCCACGTTCAGCCGTCAGGACGGCCCGGTCGTCGAGCCCCAGCGAAGGCGGCGACACATGACCGGTAGCGAACGTTTCGACCCGACCGTCGTCGAAGCGCAACGCGTCGCCGACCTGACCCAGCACCGTGCCGGACTCCTCGCCGGTCTACTCGAGTCGCTGACGGTGATGTGCGGACACACCGACGGTAGCGACGCAGCGCTGGACGCTCTCGCTGACGCGCTGGTCGCGGTCGACCGTCTCGGCCGAAGTTTCAACTCGGACCTTCACCGTGCCGTCACCGCTCTCGGGTTGTCCGCCAGCGAACCCGACCAGGGGACAGCCCAGTGACCGGGGAACGGTACGCGTACGCGACGCTCGAACGGTGCGTCGCGTTTCATCATCTGCACAACCCGTCGGCTCGACCGTCAGCGGCTGACGTAGCTACCGCGTGTCATGTCGCACAGCGGACCGCCCTGCTTGTGGCGTGCGCGGTGTGCGACGACACGGACGACGGTGGTGTGCCGCTCACCGTGGTGTCGTCGCCCAGGCGGCGTGGCGGTTCCGATCTCGACGCACGCCTCGTGTGCCCAGCGTGCGACACGGTCCACACGATCACCGTGAGCCTCCACGTCGACGAGCTGGTTGACGACTGCGGTTTCCGCATGTTGGAGCCCCATGAGGTGGCCGCCGCTATGGCGTTTCCTGACGGGTACATCCCGTCTGACCTCTCGAAGAAGGACCGAGTGAAGCTCGCGGGGAACGCTGTCACACCGCCCGTGATGACCGCGATCGCGGAGCGCATCATGGCCGCCCTCAGGGAGGCAGCATGACCGTCAACGCTGACCGTCCGCGCACGTGGCGCATGTCGTTTTCGATGACGCCAACCCAGATTGTCGACGGGTCCAAAACGGTGACACGCCGACACGCCGACACATGGCGGACCATCCGCGCCGGCGATCTGATCGTCCCGATCCGCAAAGGCCAAGGGCTGAAGCGGGGTGAACGGCAGGAACCGTTGATCGACGGGCGCCTCATCGTCACGTCGGTACGACTCGAACCGCTCGCGTCCGTCGATGCCGACGAGATGCGCGACGAGGGTTTCGACCCGGACCTGTGGCGCGACCCGGTCACCGGTGACCGGGGGCCGCTCGGCTGGGTGCGTTGGTGGGCTCACGGCCATGGTCACGGTCACGGGCCGACCGGTGAGCTCGAGATGGAAGCGTGGTTGCGGTCGACCGAGTGCCGGCGGATCGAGTTTCGCCGCGCCTACCGCGGCCTCGCCTGTCCGTCATGCGGCGCGTCAGCGTCGCTCCCACTCGGCGTGACGTGCGCCGACCATCGGCCGCGGGAGGTGTGGTCATGACCGCCCTGCTTGTGGCGTGCGCGGTGTGCGACGACACGGCCGGTGGTGGTGTGCAGCTCGACGTGGTGTCGTCGACCCGGCGGCGTGGCGGTTCCGAGCTCGACGCGCGGATGGTGTGCCCTGCGTGCGCCACGGTCCACACGGTCACAGTGTTTCTCCACGTCGGCGCCGAGGCGGCGCGGCGCACGGCCGCTGCCATGTCGATGCACAGCGAGACACAACCATGAGTATCAGCGTCGCCCCGTTCACGTATTTCGGTGGGAAAGCACGGTTGGCCGACGACATCATCGCTCTGTTCCCGCCGCACCGTGTCTACATCGAGCCGTTCTTCGGGTCGGGCGCCGTGTTTTTCGCGAAACGCCCGGCGACCCACGAGATCATCAACGATGTTGACGACGCGATCGTCGCGTTCTTCCGGGTGCTGCGCGACAACCCCGAAGGGTTGGAGGCGGCGTGTCGACTGTCGCCCTTCGCGCGAGCCGAATACGACGCGTGCAAGACGATCGGTGAAGGCCTCGACGACTTGGAGAAGGCCCGCCGTTTGTACGTGCGGATCTCCCAGTCGTTCGGGAAAACCGGGGGGTCAAACACGGGGTGGTCGCGGACCGTGGCTCGAACCCAGTCGTCGCCGGCTTCGATGTTGGGGCGGATCGGACGGTTCGCTACCGCGGCGGTTCGGCTCGCTGACGCAACGATCGAGCACACCGACGCGTGTGACCTCATCGAAGCGATGGCGACCGACGACACGGTGGTGTACGCGGATCCGCCGTACCTCGCGGCAACCAGGTCGATGCGATCGGGCAACGCGAACGACTACCGGCATGACGCCGGAGGCGCCGCGTTTCATGAACGGCTCGCCGCGACGCTTCACGCCACGCCGGCGACTGTGTTCCTGTCCGGCTACCCGTCGGATCTGTACGACCGGCTGTACGACGGATGGGACCACGTCGATTTCGATGTGAAATGCACCTCGTCGGACGGTAGGCGCGGCGAACGCGCCCGCCGTGTGGAGCGGGTGTGGTCGAACCGGCCGATCCGCTCCGACCCGCAACTCGGACTGTTCGACCACACGGCAGGTCCGAACAGTCCGGGGTGAACGGGCATCGGCGGTCGAAGCGTGGGGTCAGCTCGCCGCACGTTTCGACAACGTGACGCTCGTCGAGATTCCCCCCACCGACGGTGACGGTCCGAATAGACAGGCATGAACTACGACACGGTGATCGACGGGTTGTCCACCCCCGGGCAACCCGCATGGGTTGCCCTACTCAGCCTGGCGCTCGACGTGGCGTTGGGTGTCGGTTTCGCCCTCCCACTCCTCCGGCGTGGACAACCGAAGGACGGTCATTGGGTCGTCCGGGTCATGACCGGTATCGCCGCCGGGTATTACGCTGCCGGCGGAACGGTCAGCCTGATTCTTCTGACCGTCCCATCCACAACAGCCGAACGGGTGTACCGGGAGTTCCCGGACTCCACGGTCACCGCCGTCACAACGTTCGTCACAGTCGCAGCCGTTTCGGGTTGCAGGGCAGCCCTGTCTGCGGTGCTCACCGCATGTCGAGGCGACGGGCAGTGAGCCGCTACCCGTGGGCGGCGTTGACACCGGCGTTGCGCGCTTCGATCGAAGCGCAGCCTCGCGTCGCGCACCCCGGCCGGTACGAGCATTCGGACGACCGCGAGTGCGGATGCCACGAACGAGACGGCGGATGGTGGCTGTGCCTGTACCACGACGGGTTCCAGGATGCCGAAGCGATCATGTTGGGCATGATCGAACGGCTCGCGGCGAACCACCGTCCGGACGGGTCCTAACCGGGTATGGCTTCACGATTTGTTCCGTGCCCCCTCGGTGTCCGTTGCCTGACCGGCGCTCGAACCCATGACCACGCCAGCGGCCAGTACCGGGAATGCGCCGCGGCGGCGCAGACCGGGTCAGCCGACCCGCCGGAGGACACCGCCATGAAGCGCCCCAACGACCTGAAGATCGGGTTCGGCGTGCCGGGAATCCTCAGCGCCGAGAGCACCTGGAAGCTCGACGACACGGGCAAGGAACGCGAGGCGGCCTGGGAGTTGTACGTCGAGCTGATCACCCGTGCGCTGGTGGTCAAGATGGCGCCCGGCACGGGGTTCGTGCGGGAGTACCTCACCTCGGCCCACCAGATGTTCGGCATAACCCGCGACATCCTGCGCCGCCACGGCTCCGACATCGCCCGGCCGAAACCCGACGGCGCCTACTCGTTCGGGCTGCTCGCCGTGGCCACGCTCAACCACGTGATCCGGCCCCGCACCGAGAAGTGGCATCCCCTCCTCGCCGCGTGGGAGGCCGACCGCCCCGAGGGACGCACGCCCCTCGATCACGAGCGGGCCTGGCCCCA
>WBZT01002576.1_pt1 | contig 12500 bp, 9 predicted proteins | sample 5204241 | NCBI WGS metagenome assembly WBZT01 (sample SAMN12344358, study PRJNA552823) | activated sludge metagenome | biome: Activated sludge suspended growth; feature: Nitrification reactor; material: Wastewater; isolation source: activated sludge from nitrification reactor of wastewater treatment... | reverse complement strand
GCTACCGGGTCGATGGTTTCCGTTTCGACTTCACCCGGGTCATCCGCTATGGGCAGTACTGGAGTGATCACATTAAACACCCTGGTTCCGGTGGCGGTTGGGAATTCATGAAGCAATTGCAGAACGCCGTCCATTCGGTAGACCGGCGCTGCATCATGATGGCGGAACACTTCCCGAACGAATGGGATTTGAGCTATCCCGAAGGCCCGATGGATACGCAATGGAACGATGATTTCCATGATCGCCTGGTGGATGCCGCGCGCGGTTGGGACGTCATGGGCAAACTTGCCGAAGCCATGCAGCAGAGCCAGACGGCTTGCCGCCGTTGGCACGAATCCACCCATTTCCCGGAGAGCCATGACGAGGTGGGCAACGAGCCCAACCGGATCGTTGCGGTTGCCGGGATGGGCCAAGGTTTGCGCCGCAACAAGGTCGCGGCCGCCACCACCCTTTTCGGCCGCGGCATTCCCCTCTGGTTCATGGGTGCAGAATCCGGGGAATGGCGTCAGTTCCGCAATGACGACCGGGACGCCCTCGACCTTGACCACTATGAGCGAGACGAGGCCGCCTGCCGGATACGCCACTGGTGGAATCGGCTCTGCGAGTTGCGGCGCGGCAACAGCGGCATCGAGGGCCCCTCTCCCATCCGGGTCCATTATGCCCAGGACAGGATGTTGACCTTTTCCCGTGGTGAAGGTGCCGAGTGGTTCGTGGTTCTCAACTTCGGCGATCGCAGTGGCGAAATCCCCCTGGCAACGCTCAACCTGCCCGACGGCGAATACAAGGAATTGCTCAATTCCAGCTGGGGCCCTTATCAAGTGGAGTGGGAAGACGAACATCCCAACGGGGGCTGGGACGCGCATCTGCGCCGCGAATACCGGTTGAACGTACCCGACTACGGAGTAGTGATCCTCCAGCGGCGGTAGGCCAGGGCAATGACTTTGCAATGGGAAAATCTGGCGCGGCGGCATGCGAAAACCATCTTCACGGACACGGCCGCCGCGCAGATCTTCAATGGATGCCTTTCTTCCCTGAGCGCATTTTGCCGCTTTCGCCCAGCCGATCAGCCGTCCGATCCTTTTTTGACGGCCCGCCTCTTCACCCAGGCATACAGCGCCGGGATGACCGCCAAGGTCAGCAGCGTCGATGAGAGCATGCCGCCGACCATCGGCGTGGCGATGCGGCTCATCACTTCCGAGCCGGTGCCGCTGCCCCACACGACCGGCAGCGGGCCGGCGATGATCGCGGCGTAGAGGTCGGCGAACGTCGGTCTGTCGCGCACGATCGGCGACATGCTGTTCCTGGCCAAAGCCGAGCATGGGCTGATCGTGCCGCAGGACGAAGCCGTCGATCTGGCGTGCGAGGTCAGCGAGGTCAGCGAGTTGTGCGAGTTTTACGAGCCGCTGGCCGAGGAGGAAGGACTCGAACTGCAGCAGACGGGCGAGGTAACGGTACGCGGCGACCGCCTGATGCTGCGCCGGGCTTTGTCTGACCATCACCCGATCGATCGCCCGCGCGCACGGCGGCGAAGTGTCGGCCGAGCGGTTGGCATCGCAGGCGGAAGGCGGCGCGATCCGCTTCGTTTTGCAGTTGCCGTTCCCCTGCTATGCACGCCGCGGTAATGCGCACCTCGGTGGCAATTTGCGCTAGGCTGCGCGTTTGATCTGCGCTCTGCCTTTCACCCGTCTAGAATATCGTCATGAAACAATCCAGGATGGTGCTGTTTGCCGTGCTCGTCGCGGCGATTGCCGGTTCGGCGTACTGGCTGCGCGCTTCGTCTCCTGCCCCGGTCGCGGCAAAAGCTTTGCCGCCGGTACCGGTGACGGTGGCGCAGGCGGCGGTCGCCGACATGCCGCTGCTGCTCGATGTCGTCGGGCGTGCCGAAGCCTACGAAAGCGTGACGATCAAGGCACGCGTCGATGGGCAGGTGGCCTCGGTGGCATTCCTCGAGGGACAGCATGTCAAGACGGGCGACGTGTTGATCCGGCTCGATATCGGCGACTTCGATGCTCGGCTGCAGCAGGCGCAGGCGACGCTGCGTCGCGACGAAGTGCAACTGAACAAGGCACGTGCCGACGTGCAGCGCTATGTGGCGCTCAAGGAACGCGGTTTCATTTCGGAAGAAAAGGTCAACGAACTGCGCACCGCCGAAGCGGCGGCGATGGCGACGATCAAGGCCGATCAGGCTGCGGTCGAGCTGGCCAGCCGTCAGCTCGGTTATGCGACGATCCGTGCGCCGTTCGCCGGTGTCGTCGGCGCACGGCTGGTCTTTCCCGGTTCGGCGGTGAAGCTCAACGACACGGTGCTGGCAGTGGTCAACCGTGTGCAGCCGCTGCTCGTCACGTTTGCCGTGCCGGAACGGCATCTGCCGCGTCTGCGCCAGGCGAAGATGGCCGACGAATTGCAGGCGGTGGTGACGCTGCCGGGCGACAAACAACAGAAATTTACGGCCAAAGTGAATTTCATCGATAACGCCGTCGACGCGGCCACCGGCACGATCCAGTTGAAAGCCTTGCTCGACAATCGTCAGGAGATGCTGACTCCCGGACAGTTTGTCGATGTCAGCGTCGTCCTCGAATCGCTGAAGGGAGTCGTCGTCGTACCCGACGAAACAGTGCAGCAGGGGCAGGACGGCAACTTCCTCTTTGTCGTGCTGCCTGACAACACGGCCGAACCGCGCAAGGTCGAAGTGCTCACCAGTTTTCAGGGCCGCACGGCGCTCGCCAAAGGCGTCGCGGCGGGCGAAACAGTGGTTACCGACGGCCAGTTGCGGCTGAGCAAAGGCGCCGCGGTACAGATCAAGCCGGCGGCGGGCGAAGCAGTGAAAGAGGCGAAACCGGCAAGCAACGCGGCGGCGCCCTCCCCGGCACCGGCGGCCGCCGCACCGGCCGCGCGTTCCGAACGCTGAGGTTGCGCGCGTGAACCTGCCTGAACTCTGCATCCGCCGCCCAGTGATGACCACGCTGCTGATGGCGGCGTTTCTCATCTTCGGGATCATCGGTTATCGCGCCCTGCCGGTTTCGGAACTGCCGAGCGTCGATTTTCCGACCATCTCGGTCAGCGCCAGTCTGCCCGGCGCCTCGCCGGAAACGATGGCGGCGGCGGTGGCCACGCCGCTGGAGGGGCAGTTTTCGACCATTGCCGGACTCGATTCGATGACTTCGACCAGCGCCCAGGGCTCGACGTCGATCACCTTGCAATTCTCGCTCGACCGTAACATCGACGCCGCCGCGCAGGACGTGCAGTCGGCCATCTCGGCGGCATTGCGCCGGCTGCCGCCGAACATGCCGACGCCGCCGTCGTTCCGCAAGGTCAACCCGGCCGACTCGCCGATTTTCTACATCGCCATGTCGTCCACCACCCTGCCGCTGTCGCTGGTCAATGAGTACGCCGAAACGCAGCTGGCGCAGCGCTTGTCGACCATCCCCGGCGTCGCACAGGTACAGATCTACGGTTCGCAGAAATACGCCGTGCGCATCCAGGCCAACCCGGATCAACTCGCCAGCCGCGGCATCGGTCTCGACGAACTGCAACAGGCGCTGGCGCAGAACAACGTCAATCAGCCGGTCGGTCAGCTCGACGGCAAGCGGCAGACCTTCGCCATCAAGGCCGACGGCCAGTTGTCTTCAGCCGCCGAATTCCGGCCGCTGATCGTCACCTGGCGCAACGGCGCGCCGGTACGCCTCGCAGACGTGGCCAACGCCGTCGACAGCGTCGAGAACATCCGCCTGGCGAGCTGGAATGTCGATAAACGTGCCATCGTGCTCGCCATCCAGCGGCAACCCGGCGCCAACACCATCGAGACCGTCGATGCGATCAAACGCATCCTGCCGGCTTTCCAGGCCAATCTGCCGGCCTCGATCACCCTCAAGGTGCTCTTCGACCGCAGCATCTCGATCCGCGATTCGATCCACGACGTACAGTTCACGCTGGTTCTTTCCGGTGTGCTGGTCCTGCTGGTCATCCTGCTCTTCCTGCGTAACCTCTCGGCGACGGTGATCCCCAGCCTGGCACTGCCGATTTCGGTGGTCGGCACCTTTGCGGTGATGTCGCTGCTCGGCTACAGCCTGAACAATCTGTCGCTGCTGGCCCTGACGCTTTCGGTCGGCTTCGTCGTCGATGACGCCATCGTCATGCTCGAGAACATCGTCCGCCATGTCGAAGAAGGCGCAAACGCCGTGCACGCGGCGATCGTCGGCTCACGCGAGATCGGCTTCACGATCATCTCGATGACGCTGTCGCTGATGGCGGTGTTCATCCCGGTGCTCTTCATGAGCGGCATCGTCGGCCGGCTGCTGCACGAATTCGCCGTCACCATCTGCGTGGCAATCCTGGTCTCCGGTTTCGTGTCACTGACCCTGACGCCGATGCTGTGCAGCCGTTACCTCAAGCACGCCGATCCGGAAGCGCACGGCCGCGTCTTCCAGTTGTTCGAGCGCTTCTTCGCCGCGCTGCTCGCCGCTTACCAACGCACGCTGACGCTAGCCATGGCGCATCCGCGCAGTATTCTGGCCAGTTTCTTCGCCACGCTGGCCTTGACCGTGTTGCTGTTCACCGCCGTGCCCAAGGATTTCCTGCCCAGCGGCGACAGCGGCCAGATCATCTGCTTCACCGAGGGTGCGCAGGATGTCTCCTTCGCCTCGATGGTCCGCCATCAACGCGCGCTGGCCGAAATCGTCGGCCAGGAACCGGATGTCGCCTCGTTCATGTCCGCTGTCGGTGCCGGTGGCATCCGGCCGACAGCCAACACCGGCACCATCTTCATGATCCTCAAACCGCGCGATCAACGGCAATCGACTCCTGACCAGATCATCCAGCGCCTGCGACCGAAGCTTGGCGCCGTGCCAGGAATCAAGGCGTACATGCAAAACCCGCCGGTGATCCGCATCGGCGGCCAGATCACTGCCGCACAATATCAATACACCCTGCAGGATACCGACCTCGACCAGCTTTACCGATGGACCGGTGAACTGACCGGCCGCATCCGCCAGCTGCCGGGTTTCGTCGATGTCGCCAACAACCTCAACAATCTCAGTCCGGTCGTCGCGCTGGATGTCGACCGCGACCGCCTGGCATCGCTCGGGCTGAGCTACGGTCAGGTCGAAGACGCGCTGCAGAGTGCCTTCAGCGCGCGGCAGGTGTCGACGATCTACGGCGCCACCAACCAGTATCAGGTGATCCTCGAACTGGCGGACGAACACCAGGCCGACCCGTCGGCGCTGAGAAAACTCTATGTGCGCAGCAGCAGCGGCAAGCTGGTGCCGCTCGACACCGTCGCCCGTGTCAGCCGCAAAACGCAGGCGCTGACCGTCAACCACCAGGGACAACTGCCGGCGGTGACCATCTCCTTCAACCTGCTGCCGGGCATCTCGCTCGGTGAAGCGGTCGACCGCATCAAGGCGCTCGAACAGGAACTGCGCATCCCGGTGTCGTTGAACACCAGCCTGCAGGGCACCGCGCAGGCCTTCCAGTCGTCGCTGCAGGGGCTCGGCGTGCTGCTGCTGGTGGCGATTCTGGTCGTCTATCTGGTCCTCGGCGTGCTCTATGAAAGCTTCATCCACCCGCTGACCATCCTCTCCGGCCTGCCCTCCGCCGGATTGGGCGCCTTGCTGACCCTGTACCTGTTCAGTGTCGATCTCAGCCTGTACGCCTTTGTCGGGGTGATCATGCTCATCGGCATCGTCAAGAAGAACGCGATCATGATGATCGACTTCGCCCTCGATCGGCAGCGCAGCGAGAATTTGCCGGCCGCACAGGCGATCATTCAGGCTTGCCTGATCCGTTTCCGGCCGATCATGATGACCACCATGGCCGCGCTGGTCGGCACGCTGCCGATCGCGCTCGGCATCGGCGCCGGCGCCGAGGTCCGACGGCCGCTCGGACTGGCGGTGGTCGGCGGCTTGCTGTTGTCGCAATTTCTGACTCTCTACCTGACACCTGTGGTCTACCTGTACCTGGACCGCTTTACGCGCGACAGTCAGCGCGGAACCTTGTCAACCGCGACTTCGGCCGCTCGATGACTGGCGACCGGAGCAGAATGCGTCCATCGACCGCGGCTATCGTCTGCCGACGTGCACCACGACGGGCATCGACTCCCGCGCGCTGTGGGCAAAACGGACGGATTTGCCCGCACAGCCCTTGTTTCAGCCTTTTCTGGACAGTCGAGAGGCGATAAGCACGCTACTATTCCGCTTCCGATTTGCCAAGGAGCGGGAATGGATCCCAAATCATTCGTAGACTCAGCGGTCCTGCTGCTGCTCGTCGCTTCGCTGACCATCGCCATTTTTCGCCGCTTCGGTCTCGGCTCGATTCTCGGCCTGCTGGTCACCGGCATCGTCGTCGGTCCGCACACGCCTGGCCCGTTCATCACCAAAGAAGTGGAAGGCGTGCGCCAGTTCACGGAGATCGGCGTCGTCCTACTGCTGTTCCTGATCGGTCTGGAAATGAAACCGCGCCGTTTGTGGGAGTTGCGCCGTCTGCTCTTCGGTTTGGGCTTGCTGCAGATCGTCGTCTGTGCCCTCGGCATCGCGATTTATTTTCGGCTGTTCGCTGCCAATTGGCCGGCGGCGCTGTTGATCGGCGCGACGTTCGCGCTGTCATCGACGGCTTTCGTGATGCAGATGCTCAAGGAGCAGGGCGAAATCGGCAGCCGGCACGGCCAGATCGCTTTCGCCATTTTGCTGATGCAGGATCTGGCGATCGTTCCCCTGCTGGCGCTGGTACCGATTCTTGGCAATGCCGGCTCCTTGCCGAGCGGGATGGCCCTCTGGCAACAAATCGCCCAGGCGTTGTTGATGATCGGACTGGTGATGGTCAGCGGGCGCTTTCTGATTCCACATGTGCTCGATCACCTGGCACGCACCAACAACCGCGAAGCGTTTCTGCTGGCCACGATGGCCTCCGTTTTCATGGCAGCCATGCTCATGGAACACGCGGGCATGTCGATGGCGCTCGGCGCGTTTCTGATGGGCATGATGTTGTCCACCTCACGTTACTCGCTGCAGATCGAAGCCGGCATGGAGCCGCATAAAGGCTTGCTGATGAGTCTGTTTTTCGTCGCCGTCGGCATGTCGGTCGATATCGCCGCGCTCGGCGAACGACCCGGGGAATTTTTGTCGCATGTCGTGGCCATCGTGCTGATCAAGGTACTCGCCATTTTCCTGCTTTGCCTGCTTTTCGGCAGCGGGCGTGCGGCGGCCTTGCGGGTCGCTTTCCTGCTGGCCCAAGGAGGGGAATTCGGTTTCGTACTGTTCGGCGCGGCGAAAGCGATGCGGGTGGTCGACGATCGACAGTTCGTCCTCGCTGTGGCCGTGATTTCGACGACCATGCTGTTGACGCCTTTCCTGGCCCGCATCGGCAACACGCTCGCCCGAAAAGAGGCCGAAAAGGACGACGATGCGTCGTCCACGAGCGCACCTTCCTTATCGGCAAGTGATCCGGAACCCCGTGTGGTGATCGGCGGCTACGGCCGCGTCGGCCATACCATCGGCGCCATTCTTGGCAGTCACCACATTCCATTCATCGCTTTCGACAGCAATGCCAAACTGGTCAACAAATGGCGCCAGGAAGGACATCCGGTTTTCTATGGCGAGATCGGTCAGGCGGATCTGCTCGCGACGGCGGCCTGGCAGCACGTCGAACTGGTCGTCCTGACCATCGACAAGCACAACTCGGCGCTGCGCGCGGCAAAGCTGATCCGCGCTCATTTCCCGAATTTGCAGATCGTTGCGCGCGCGCGCGATCTGGCCATGTGCGACGCCTTGCTGCAGGCCGGGGTCAGCCAGGCGTTTCCGGAAACTCTCGAAGCCAGCCTGCGGCTGGCCGCTGAAGCACTGGAAGCGCTGGGCAACACGGCGGATGCTGCCGAGATGGTTCTGCGTGGCGCGCGTGGCAATGACTATGCACTGGTGCGCAACGGACCGGAGTCCGCCGCCTCCAGTCGAGAGTAGTGCCAATCGCCACCGCTTGCGCGGCAAAGCTCCGGATGAGTGGCAAGCGCAACAGACCGCCATCCGTTACGCCAGACAAGGCAATCAGGCGCAAAATAACGGCTCCATTCTTTTCAAATGTGCGCTTGGCAGTCAGGGAGCCGACATGGAAACCATCGCTTTTCTGCAGCAGCAACCCTTGTTTGGCGGCGTCACCGATACGGCAATGCGGGCGATCATGCCTTTGTTCCGCGAGTTCGATTTTTCGCCCGGTTCGGTGATCGTCCGCGAAGGCGACGACGGCGACACCCTGTTCGTCATCTGTCGCGGCAGCGTCGAAGTGTTGAAAAGCGATGTCAGGGCGGAAGACGTGCTGGGCAATCGCATCGCCGTCCTGCGTAAAGGCGATGTCTTCGGCGAAATGGAAGTGATCGACATGCAGGCCCGCTCAGCCAGCATCCGCGCGCTCGAACCGGTCAACGCGCTCTCGTTGTCCAATGGGGATCTGTTGAAAATCTATCAGACGGACATGCCGACCTTCACCCTGATCGTGCTCAACCTGGCACGGGAACTCAGTCGCCGGCTACGTCGTCTGGACGAATTCGCCGGTCACTACATGCAGCGTCCGGAGATGGTAGGCGATCATTGATCGTCAGAATTCTGCTGCCACCAGATTTGCGCCAGCAACTCGGTCTGCCAGGCACGCAAGGCGAGTACCAACCGTCCTGAAATCGTCAGGAAATCGCCGTACAGCAAGGTATAGGCTTGCATGATTTTGCCGGACATCGCCAGTTCGAGAACGCGCGCCGATGCTTCGTGAAATTCGACGTGCAGACGTTGGACCTTGAGATAGCTGTCATTCTGGCAATCCTGCCCCAACCACTGCGCACTTTCCATCCATTTGCCGAGGTCACAGTTCTCGCCGGTGCGAATTTTGGCGATGTCAAAATGATTGTGCGTGCCGATTGATTCGAAGATGGCGAGCACCGACTGACGCAACCAGGACACCCAGTGCACATGCGCACCAATCGCTTTCTCGATGTCATACACCCGTTCCATGTCGATGCTCCTTTATCCGGCTCTCGCCACTTGCCAAAGATGGGATTTTACAATGCTGAATGAAGCGTCCGCAGCCGATTTTCCAACCTGAATCAGCACTTAACACTCTTATAAAAAAGGATAATCGGTGTAACCCACCGAGCCGGCTGCATAGAAAGTCGCTGGATTCGGACGATTCAAGGGTGCGCCAGCCTGTATCCGCGCCGGCAGATCGGGGTTGGCGAGAAAAGCGGTGCCGAATGCGATAGCGTCGAGTCGGCCTTCAGCGACGGCCGTCGCCGCTTCGTCGGGCGAATAGCCCATATTGCCGATCAACACACCGCGATAAGCCGTACGGACGGGCGCCATCACCTCGCCGCTCTGTTTGCCGAAAAAATCGCCGCGCATCAGGTGCAGATACGCCAGATCGAAGTCATTGAGCCGCTCGGCCAGCCAGGTGACCAGTCCGACCGGGTCGCTGTCGATCATGTCGTTATAACTGTTGAGAGGAGAAAGTCGCAAACCGACACGATCGCTGCCCCAGACCGGGCTGACGGCAGCCAGCACTTCGAACAACAGCCGTGCACGGTTTTCGCGGCTTCCCCCGTAGTCACCGTCGCGATGGTTGCTGCCGTCGCGCAGAAACTGATCGAGCAGATAGCCGTTGGCGCCATGCACTTCGACACCGTCGAAGCCGGCCTGCTGCGCATTCGCCGCCGCCAGTCTGAAACCTTCAACGATGCCGGGAATTTCGTCGTCGCGCAGCACACGCGGCACGACATACGGCTGCTTGCCGGCTGGGGTATGCACTTCGTCGCCACGGATAGCGAGCGCACTGGCGCTGACCGGTTGCTGCCCGGCGTTGAGCAAGGGATGACAAGCGCGACCGCCGTGCCAGAGTTGCAGAAAGATGCGTCCGCCAGCAGCATGCACCGCGTCGGTAACTAGGCGCCAGCCAGCGATCTGCTCGGCCGAGCAGATCGCCGGTTCGCGCCAGAAAGCCGAATTGCCGGCCATGACCATCGTCGCTTCAGCGATCAGCAACCCGGCGCTGGCCCGCTGCGCATAGTGCTCCGCCATCAAGGCATTGGCAATATGCTGGTCACCGGCCCGGCAACGGGTCAGCGGCGCCATGAAGATACGGTTCGGCACCTGGATGGCGCCCAGACGCAGTTCGGAGAAAAGATCAGTCATGACAGGGTTCCTGTGCGATTCGTTAAAGTGTGTGGAAATGATTGGCAGAGGCGATCGCGGATACGCGTTCGAACTGCCGCGGTGATCGCTGATCGTCCCACGCCTCTCGACAATTCGTCCGTGCTCGGCATAAGGTGGAATCTGGCTGCTGGCACATCATCGACGCTCGACCGGTCTCGCCGCCTTCAGCAAAACCCACAAGGCGCCATCGCCCCCGTCGTTGGCCGGCGGGTGACAGAAAGCCAGCACATCACGGTGGCGGCTCAGCCAGCGTTTGACCAGACTGCGCAGGATCGCTTCGCGACCTGGGGAGCCGCGCCCGCGTCCATGCACAATGCGTAGACAACGCTTGCCATTGTTCAGTGCTGCGGCAACGAACGTAGCGACCAGATCATGCGCTTCATGACGGTTGCAGCCATGCAGGTCGAGATGATCCTGAATGCTCCAGCGCCCGCGACGCAGGTCGCGCAAGACGTTGCGTGCGACGCCGTCACGCAGAAAAGAGTCGGCGCCGCCGAGATCCAGCCAGTCATCAACCGCCAGCGGTCCGTGCGACAGTTCGTCGATCACCGCCGCCTCGTCGCGCTCGCGCTGCTGCGGACGCGCACTCGGTTTCGGCGGCTCAAAAATGCGGCGGTTATGTGGCGGCAGGGGCACTGTCCCGGCGACTGCGGCTTGAAAAGCCGCCACATCGTCGGCAGTCGGCGCAAAAAAACCGACCTTGTTCCCTCGTCTGCTGCCCATCGTCGACATGCGCATCACTCGACTAACGCTTTGCCAAACTTGCGTTCAGCCGGCCAGACCGAGATTGTCGAGATAGCGTTCGGCATCGAGCGCGGCCATGCAGCCGCTGCCCGCCGAGGTGCAGGCTTGCCGGTAGACATGATCCTGCACGTCGCCGGCGGCAAAGACGCCGTCGATCGAGGTGGCGGTAGCATTACCGTTGCGACCGCTGGCGGTAACCAGATAGCCCCCTTCCATCGCCAGTTGATCGACGAACAGCTCGGTGTTTGGACGATGGCCAATGGCAATGAAGACGCCTTTCACCGCCAGGTCTTCGCTGACGCCGCTCAATTTGTCCTGGATGCGGATGCCGGTCACCCCGGTCGCATCGCCGAGAATCTCATCGAGCGAGCAGTTCCAGCGGATGCTCACCTTGCCGGCCCGCTCCTTGGCGAACAGTTTGTCCTGCAGGATGCGTTCGCTACGCAGTTTGTCGCGCCGATGCACCAACGTGACGTGACTGGCGATGTTCGCCAGATAAAGCGCTTCCTCGACGGCGGTGTTGCCGCCACCGATCACCGCCACCGGCTGCTCGCGGTAAAAAAATCCGTCGCACGTGGCGCATGCCGAAACGCCGCGGCCGGCAAACTTCTCTTCCGATGGCAGCCCCAGGTATTGCGCCGACGCGCCGGTGGCAATGATCAAGGCGTCGCAGGTGTAAATCCCGCTATCGCCTTCGAGAACGAGAGGCCGCTCCTGCAGACGGGCAACGTTGATGTGATCGAAAACGATTTCGGCCTCGAAGCGCCGCGCGTGCTCTTCGAAACGCTGCATCAATTCCGGACCCTGCACGCCAGTCGGATCGGCCGGCCAGTTGTCGACGTCGGTGGTGGTCATCAGTTGCCCCCCCTGCGCCATGCCGGTGACCAGTACCGGTTTGAGATTGGCACGCGCCGCATAGACAGCGGCGGTATAACCGGCGGGGCCGGAACCGAGGATCAGCAAGCGGCAGTGACGGGAGTTTTCGGGCATTTCGGCTAGGCTCGCAAAATGATAAGAGGAAAAAATTATAACCGGCAACGGAGCGGGCATTGCAGGCCACTTTGCGGCAACTTTTCTGTTAAACCGGGCAAAGTGACTTATAATTCAGGCGCAAGCCTTTGAAAGAAATCACTTCAATTGACGAGAGAATGCCCCATGAACACTCAGGTCGAACCGCCCAGACGCGGACCCAGTCTGATTTTGCTGCATAGTATTCCGATGTTTGCCGGCGTCCCGGATGCCCAACTCGAACAAATCGCCAAAGTGGCCTTTCATCGCCGGGTGGCGCGGCAGACGACCATCGTCCGCGCCGGCGAAAGCACCGATTCACTGTACGTACTGATCAGCGGCAGCGCCAAGGTGCTCAACAGCGACGAGGAAGGACGTGAAGTGATCCTGACTCTGCTCGGGCCGGGCGAATTCTTCGGCGAAATGGGGCTGATCGACGGCAGCCCGCGTTCCGCCGACGTGATGGCCACCGAGACTTGTGAATTGCTGGTGATTACCAAAGCCGACTTCATCCGTTGTTTGTCGGAAAACTTCGACCTCTGCCTGAACATCATGAAGAGTCTGGTG
>WBZT01002575.1_pt1 | contig 12501 bp, 10 predicted proteins | sample 5204241 | NCBI WGS metagenome assembly WBZT01 (sample SAMN12344358, study PRJNA552823) | activated sludge metagenome | biome: Activated sludge suspended growth; feature: Nitrification reactor; material: Wastewater; isolation source: activated sludge from nitrification reactor of wastewater... | reverse complement strand
TCAAGAAATACCTGGGCAAGGATTTCGAGATTCTGGCCTCCTACGGCCACGTCCGCGATCTGGTGCCCAAGGAAGGCGCGGTCGATCCCGAGCACGACTTCGCCATGAAATATCAGGTCATCGACAAAAACGAGCGGCACGTCGAAGCAATTGCCAAGGCGGTTGCCAAGGCCGACACCCTGTATCTGGCCACCGATCCAGACCGCGAGGGGGAGGCCATCTCCTGGCATTTATACGAAATTCTGCGGCAGCGTGATCTGCTGGGCGAAAAACCGGTGTGGCGAGTTGCGTTCCACGAGATCACCGAGCGGGCAATTCTAGACGCGGTTGATCATCCACGCGATTTGTCGTTGGATCTCGTCAACGCACAACAGGCCCGTCGCGCGCTGGATTATCTGGTCGGTTTCAATCTATCGCCGCTGCTATGGAAGAAAATCCGTCCTGGCTTGTCCGCTGGCCGGGTACAATCGCCAGCATTGCGGATGATCGTCGAGCGCGAGGAGGAGATCGAGCGCTTTCAGGCGCGGGAATACTGGACCCTGGAAGCCGACGTTGCCAAGCCGACCCAGCCGTTTGTCGCCCGCCTGACCGAATACGGCGGCGCAAAACTGACTCAGTTTGACATCACCAACGCGGAACAAGCGCACAGCATGGAAGCCGCGTTGCAGACCGCCGCCCGAATTCAGCTTGCCGATTCCGGCACGCCACCATCTGGCGCCGACGCCATCGGCCGGCTGCGAGTGGCGAAGGTCGAACGCAAGCAACGCAAGCGCAATCCCGCCGCGCCCTTCACCACCTCGACCCTCCAACAGGAAGCCTCTCGCAAGCTGGGCTTCTCGACGCAGCGGACCATGCGGATTGCTCAACAACTGTACGAGGGCATCGACACCGGCCAAGGCGCGGTCGGGCTCATCACCTACATGCGCACCGACTCGGTCCATCTGGCTCAAGATGCCATTCAGGACATCCGGGCGTTGATCACCCAACGCTACGGCGCGCATAACGTACCCGCCAGCCCTCGCCCGTTCAAGACCAAAGCCAAGAATGCTCAGGAGGCGCACGAGGCGATTCGCCCGACTGTGGCAGCGGTAACGCCGGAATCGATCCGCGCTCAACTCAACGCCGATCAGCACGCGCTTTACGAGCTGATCTGGAAGCGCACCGTGGCCTGCCAGATGATTTCAGCCACCTTGGATACGGTCGCCGTGGATTTGGCCTGCGGCGCCGGCAACACGTTCCGCGCCACCGGCTCGACCGTCGCCGATCCCGGCTTCATGGCGGTTTACCAGGAAGGCGTCGATGATCGCAGTGAGGACGAAGACGACCGGATGCTGCCACCGCTGCGGGAAGGCGAATGGGTAGACTTGCTGGCGCTACGACCGGAGCAACACTTCACGGAACCCCCGCCGCGCTATTCCGAGGCCAGTCTAGTCAAAGCGCTAGAGGAATACGGCATCGGCCGCCCCTCCACCTATGCCACCATCATCTCGACATTGTTGGCGCGTGAATACGCGGTGCTGGATAACCGCCGCTTCAAGCCGACCGACATCGGCCGCATCGTCAACCGCTTTCTGACCCGGCATTTCACCCAGTACGTGGATTACGACTTCACGGCCCGGTTGGAAGACAATCTGGACGCCGTATCGCGTGGCGAGGAGGATTGGTTGCCGCTGATGCGAGATTTTTGGAACCCATTCAAGCATTTGGTCGAAGAGAAAGCCGAGAGCGTCTCGCGTCAGGAAGTGGTGCAAAGTCGCGAGTTGGGGCGAGATCCCAAGACCGGCAAGCCGGTATCGGTGCGGATGGGCCGATTCGGGCCGTTCGCGCAGATCGGTGTCAAGGAAGACCCCGACAAACCGCTATTCGCCAGCCTGCGCCCCGATCAGCGCATGAATACCGTGACTTTGGATGAAGCTCTAGCGCTGTTCCAACTGCCGCGCGATTTGGGAACCACCAGCGAAGGCGAGCCGATGCAAGCCAACGTTGGCCGATTCGGGCCCTACGTGCGCTACGGCAAGCAGTTTGTCTCCCTGAAAGGTGAAGATCCCTACACCATCAGTCGCGAACGGGCGCTGGAATTGATTGCCGCGCACCGACAGGCAGCCGCTAATAAGATATTGCGCGCGTTTCCCGACTCCGCCATCCAGATTCTGAACGGCCGATTCGGACCTTACATCACCAACGGCCAGAAAAACGCCCGTTTGCCCAAGGACCGTGAGCCGGCTAGTCTGACTTTAGCGGAGTGCGAAGCCCTGATCCGTGAAGCGCCCGAGAAGAAATCTGCTCCACGGCGCGGCAACGGGAAGACATCCACCGCGAAGACAACAGCCACCAAAACCAAGACTTCCGCCGGTAAACCATCGACAACTAGGGCAGCAGCTGCAAAGGCCAGCCCAGCCCAACCCGTGGCGGTCAAGGCGGCTACGAAAACGAGCGCCGCCAAGAAAGCGACGGCCAAGACATCCTCCACTAAAGCGCCGTCAAGCCGGGGCTGAAGGTGAACGGGCTTCGCCTGCACGCCGCTGTCCGCGCGATTCGATCCGGCGGTATCATCGCCTATCCAACCGAAGCCGTTTATGGCCTGGGTTGCGATCCGTACCACGAGCAGGCTGTCCGGCGGTTGTTGGCACTCAAACGACGGCCTGCACGGAAGGGCTTGATTTTGATCGCCGCCGACTTCGCCCAGCTCGAACCGTTCTTGCAACCGTTATCTCCCTTTGATCGAGCTCAATTGGCTGCCACCTGGCCCGGTCCCCACACCTGGCTGATTCCCGCCCGGCCCACCACACCGAGTTGGCTGCGAGGCCAGCATGACACCTTGGCGGTGCGAGTGACCGCCCATCCGCTAGCGGCAGCACTCTGCCGGGCTTGTGGGTACCCACTGGTTTCTACCAGCGCCAACCTAAGCGGTCGGCCACCGGCTCGCAGCGCCTTGGCGGTCCGCCGGCAGCTAGGACGCCAGTTGGATTACATTCTGGCGGGCCCGGTCGGCGGCGCGGCCCAACCGACGACCATTCGCGACCTGCGGACCGGCTTGCGGATCCGCGGCGCATGAACCGCATCGAGCGGGACGATATCGACGCCGAAACGGAGCGGAGTTTTCAATACAGCCGGGCCGGCTTCAAAACGCCCGGTTCGACTTGCAGCGGCACCACATCGACGCTATCGATCCGGGCACAGTAATCCAAATCTTCCTCGCAGCCCAACGCGGCTAGACCACGCCCGTGATGGGCGTAGCGCAGCAGCTCCGGCAATCGTGTTTCCCAATGTTCAAATAAAGCCATCGCGGCGATCGATTCGTCATCGCCCGCGCAGTCGCTGTCACGCTCGACGCTGAGCGCGCAGGCGATCGCTCCAGCGCAGATAGTGTCCTCTAGCGAAAACCCGCCACGCCAGCCGGCTGCCACGATCCAGACCGTGTGTGGTTGTTCCTGCAATAGATAGCGCACCACCGCCGCACGGTTGGTCAGTGCCGCCGTCAATAGAATCGGCACCCGTTGTACCCGCTCCAGGGCGCGAGTGCCATTGGTGGTACTCATAAACATCCGCTTGCCGCCGACCCGATCTGGCGTGCATTCCGACGGCGAGTTTCCGAGATCGAAGCCTTCTAGCTTTTCGCCGCCGCGCTCGCCGGCCAACAAGCGTTTATCGGTTGGCCATTTTTTGCTGACCCGGAACAGTTCGTCGAGATCGTCAAATACTTGAATGGCTTCGGCGCCGGATTGCAACGCCGTCGCCATGGTGGTGGTGGCTCGCAGCACGTCGATAACGACGGCGCAGGCGGGCATCTCTAAATTAAGCCCTCCCTTACGAGATTTCTTACTGAGATCGGGAACCTGGTCGGGCGTGTGATAAACGAAAATTTCCATGGTGGTTGTCCTGTCGGGGGCGTTCCTGCCAGTTGTTCCAGTAACGATTGTGGGAGGCTACAAAGCTATTCCTCCACTTTTATAAGGCTAATCCAAGCGCGCGTAATACGACAAGGGCGGCGAGGAAACGCGGTTCGAACCGCACGCCAGAACGGCCGCCGCCCGGATATACTGGCCCCAATGTCTTATAATCCGACACGAATGCGTAACCCTTCGGTTGGATCGTGTTGGGGTAGCGGAGCAGAATTGTTTTTTTCGCAGCGCGTGGGGTAAGAAGCGCATGCGGCTGGTCGGCATGGCCAGATCACCGCGATACAGCCGGATGGGAGCGACGTTTGTCGAAAATGCCATGACAGGCAACGTATTGATGCAAGTGGAGCAGCTAACCCGGCGTTACGGCGATATCCCGGTAGTCGATACGGTTAGCTTTACGCTTGCTAAAGGCCAGATTGTGGGATTTCTCGGTCCCAACGGGGCCGGTAAATCCACCACCATGCGGATGTTGGCCGGAGTACTGGCTCCCAATGCCGGTCGGATCGTGATCGATGGCAACGATCTGTTGGATCAACCCCGGCGCGCCAAACGCGCCATCGGCTATCTACCCGAGCAACCCCCACTCTATCGCGAATTGACAGTCGACGAGCAACTGCGCTACAGCGCCCGCCTGCACGGGCTCGGCCACGCGGCGAGCTGCACGGCGGTAGAACGGGCCAAGGAGCGCTGTGGACTGACGGAGGTCGGCAGACGCTTGAATGGCAATCTATCCGAGGGCTATCGGCAACGGGTCGGCATTGCTCAAGCGATCCTGCACGATCCGCCGGTGATCATCTTGGATGAACCGACCACCGGCCTGGACCCGATCCAGCTTCGAGAAATCCGGAAGCTGATCCGAGAACTGGGCGAAAACCACGGGGTCATCCTCTCCACTCACCTGCTGGCCGAAGTTCAGGCCATGTGCAGTCATGTGCAAATCATGAACGCTGGACGGTTGGTGTATGCCAGCCCGCTAGCAGCATTGCAGCAACAATCGACCAGCCTGCGGATTGGCTTGAACGCACCGCCGCCGATCTCGAACCTAGTCGAATTGCCGGGAGTCGAGCATGCCGAGGCATTGGGCGATGGCCGATTTCGGCTGTTTCACGCACCGGATTTCGTCCCCTATCGGGCAGTGGTCGAACAATCCTGCACCAAGGGTTGGGATTTGTGGGAACTAACGCCAGAGTACGCTGATTTAGAACGGATTTTTGTCGAGCTGACGCTGGGCGAAAAGGCAACCGAATAATGTTCACTATCGCGGGACGCGAATTACGCAGTTTGTTCCTCTCTCCTCTGGCCTGGACGCTGCTGGCAGTGATTCAAGGCTTGCTGGCGTGGATTTTCCTGCTGTTGATCGACGATTTTCGAAATCTGCGAGGCCGACTGGTCGGCTTGGAAAATGCGCCCGGAGTGACCGACTTGGTCGCTGCACCGTTACTACGGATTGCGGCCTGGTGTCTGCTAGCCTTGACGCCGCTACTGACCATGCGCCTGTTCAGCGAGGAACGTCGAGCTCGGACCTTGGATCTGCTGCTGTCGGCTCCGGTGGGGATGACGGAAATCGTGCTGGGCAAGTATTTGGGGATATTGACGTTTCTATTCGGTGTGATCGCGCTGATTGCGCTGATGCCGCTGTCGCTGGCGAGCGGCACGTCGCTCGATTTCGGTAAGCTGCTTGCTGGATTGCTAGGTCTGGGCCTGCTGACAACCAGTTTCGCCGCTGCGGGTCTTTACATGTCGACCCTAACCGCGCAACCCGGAGTGGCGGCGATTTCCACCCTTGGATTGTTGCTGTTTCTGTGCACTCTTGATGTCGCCGGCATCGGTCGAGAAACCGCCGCCAACGCACTCAGCTACCTGTCGCTATTGCGCCATCACGATGCCCTGCTGCTGGGGGCGTTCGACAGCGCCGATGTCGCCTATTATCTGTTGTTCAGCATCGCGTTCCTGGGATTGGCGATCCGGCGGCTGGATGACAGCCGATTGCGGGATTGACCCATGCGGCTCGATCCTGCCGTCCGTTGGCGGTTGCGGTTCCAGCACTTACTTTTTCTGCTGCTGTTCGGTCTGGTACTCGGTCTGCTGGCTTGGTTAAGCACCCGTTATTCGATCCGAGCCGATTGGACCGCCAACGGGCGCAACACCCTCTCGGAACCCAGCCAGGTGCTGCTGGCCCGTTTGAGTGAGCCGGTTCGCGTCACTGCCTTCGCGCGCGACAATCCTACCCTGCGCGACGCTATCCGCCGGCTGATCGAGCGTTATCGACAGCACAAACCCGATCTGACACTGACCTTCGTCAATCCCGATCTATCGCCGGATCGGGTGCGCGAACTCGGCGTTACCCTGGATGGTGAGCTGTACGTGGAATATCGCGGTCGCGGCGAAAAGGTCCAGCAGCTTAGCGAGCAAGCGCTGACCCTGACCCTGCAACGCTTGAGTCGCCAACAAGATCGACCGGTGTTGTTTCTCGCAGGGCACGGCGAACGTAACCCGTCGGGAATCGCCAATTTCGATGTGGGAACCTTCGGCCGAGAGTTGGAAAAAATTGGAATTCGACTGCATTCAGTTGATTTATCAAAGGAACGGGCGATTCCCTCGGCAAACGCCGCCTTGGTCATCGCCGGACCGCAACAAGCGTTACCACCCGATCAGGTGCAACTCATGCTCGATGATGTAGCGCGAGGCGGCAACCTGCTCTGGCTGTTGGAGCCGGACGATCCATCCGGCTTGCAAGCGTTGGCGGCGGCGCTAGGCATCGATGTGCTACCGGGCACGGTGGTGGACCCGGACACTGCCCGACTCGGCATCAAAAATCCCGCCTTCATTCCCGTCGTCGATTACGGCCCGCATCCCATCACCGAATCCTTACGCACCCCAACATTGCTGCCGCAGGCGGTTGCGCTGGAGATTCGAGCGAGCGCCGGTTGGCGTTCGGCTGTGCTGCTGGAAAGCCAATCCGGCTCTTGGACCGAAACTGGCCCGTTGGACGGCTCGATCCAGTTCGATCCGAATACCGCCGAACGATCAGGACCCTTAACCGTTGGCGTGGCCCTGTTTCGCCCACGCCCTGCCACTACGACCGGCACCGACGATCCGCTCGTCTCGCCCCAACAGCGGATCGTGGTAATCGGTGACGGCGATTTTCTATCGAACACCTACTTGGGGAACGGTGCCAATCTGGAACTGGGTCTCAACATCATGAACTGGCTCACTCTGGACGATGCGCCGATCCTGGTACGCCCCAAAACTGTCCCCGATCCGAGCTTGGATTTGTCGGATGGGACGCTGGCGCTCATCGCCGCCATTTTCCTGGTCGCGTTGCCAGCCGGTTTCCTGGCTTGCGGTTGGCTTGTCTGGTTTTATCGGCGGCGGCGTTGAGGATGAGCGCACTCGCACGGCGGCGATGGCTAAACCTCGGGTTGCTGGGCTTGGCGGGCGGACTGGTCACACTGGCACTGCTCGAACCTGGCCGGGAACAACCGGTAGAAATTTCACCGTTACTCGACCTAGTTCCAACCCGTATCGAACGGATCGCAGTGGAGCGGCTGGGTCAAGAGCGGCTGGCGTTCGAGCGGCGCATGGGTCGTTGGTGGATGACCGCTCCGACGACCGGCTCAGCCAATCCGGCATTGCTCGACCCAATCCTGCGCTTGGCCGAGGCGCGCTGCCCGCTGCAATATGCCGCTGCCGATCTGGACTCCAAGGCGTTGCGACTCGATCCACCTCGGTTGCGGTTGCAAATGGACGGTCGCGAAATTCGCTTCGGCGGTACCGCACCGACCGATGGCCAGCGCTATCTGCAAATCGGCGCTACCGTCTATCTTTGCCCGGACAACCTGTATCCGCTATTGACCAGCTCGGCGGGGAGCTTCCTGGCGCCCTCCATCGAAACCTTGATGCCAAAAGCAAAGCACAGCGAATAATGCCCGAACTCCCCGAAGTAGAAACGATCCGGCAGGGCATCGCGCCTCACTTGGTAGGTCAAAGGGTTGTGCGAGTGAACGTGCGGCAACCCCGCTTGCGTTGGCCGGTACCGGACGCGCTGGCGGTAGAACTACCGGGACAAACGATCCGGCGCGTGGATCGGCGCGCAAAATACCTGTTACTGCGCACCGATGCCGGTATTGCGATCATTCATCTTGGCATGTCGGGCCGGTTGCGCATTTTCCCCGCTGACACGCCACCGTCGAAACACGACCATGTGGATGTGATATTGGCCAGCGGGCAATGCCTCCGATTCAACGACAGCCGCCGTTTTGGTGCCGTGTTGTGGACTCAGGAACCGCCGGAACGGCATGCATTGCTGCAAACGCTCGGCCCCGAGCCGTTCGATGAAGCATTCTCCGGCGCTTATCTCCAGCAGCGGGCGCAAGGACGTATTCTGGCCATTAAGCCGTTCATCATGGATAACCACATCGTGGTCGGCGTTGGGAATATCTACGCCAACGAAGCGCTATTTACCGCCGGCATTCATCCGTCGCGACCAGCCGGCCAAGTCACGCTGGCCGAATACGAACGACTGGTAACGGCGATCCGCGAGGTCTTGAGCGAAGCCATCCGCCAAGGCGGTACAACCTTGCGTGATTTCGTCGGCGGCAAGGGCGAGCCGGGTTACTTTCAGCGATATCTCCGCGTCTACGACCGCCGGGCCTTGCCCTGCACCGCCTGCGGTGAACCGATCCAACATTGCCGGATCGGCCAGCGGGCGACGTATTTTTGTCCGCGCTGCCAGCGTTAGCGCGCTTCAGCGGGCTTCGATCCGCCCGCAGTGCCTCCGTCACCGGCCGGTTCGGCTGGCGATGCAGGCGGCGCCGGTTGGGGTTCGACAGTAGAGGCGGCCGGTGGCACATTTTCCCCAGTCGGCGGCGCAGGTGGCACGGACGGGAGCGCTCCACCGGCACTGGCTGCTGGCTGGGTCGTCACGGATGGCAACGGATTGGCGGCCGGTGTGCCCGCATGTGTGGCGGGCGGTGGCGTGGGCTTGGATTCCCGTTTTTTGACTGGAGGAATGTAGCTGACCAGGACGGTAAGGGTATCTTCGCCGCTAAACCGTTTGACCGTCACCGCCGACGGCAAGCGATTCTCCCGTAACGCCATTACTCCGGCATCGTCCTTGATCGCGGTCATGATCAAGTCGCGAACTTGCGCGAAACGGGTAACGCTGGGCTCGCCGTCGGCGTAGCCACCATTAAATGCCAGAATGTCATTCCTGCTTGCTTCATCCAAACCGTTTTGCCACGCGGTGTCGTCACCCGTGGCCAACCCCATGAGGGCCTCGGTTGCACGGCCCGTGGCGATTTTTTCGGCATCAATCCTCAGTTTGTCCTGAGCCGCTGGGTCCGGATGTGCCCCGATCAGATTGACAGCGTAGCCGACCAGCGCTAATTCGCCGGTTGCATTGACCGCAATCAACCGATTGCCGACCGGTGGAATCAACCCGGCTTTGATTTCAGCTTGTACTTGGCGCAAACCTTCTTGCAGCGAAACGGCCTCGACGGCATTAGGCGCCGGCCGGGTCAACCGGACAGCGGTCTTGGGCGTGGTCACCAGGCTCACGGAGACTGTACGCTGTTGAGGATCGTCATCAGCCAGGTAAGTCACGAAACCGCGCGCCAGAATTTTGAGCGCTTGTTCCCGCGTGTCCGCATCGGTGAAGGCCAGGTTGATTAACGCCAGCCGGATCGCATCGTTTTGTTCCAGGACTTCGGTGATTCGCTGTCGGGCTTCAGGCGGCAACTCCGCCAAACAACCGGCAAGTCGCACGGCGGCATCCGTGAATGCCTTGAGTCGCGCGTCCTGACGGGAGCGGCGCAAGGCGACCGGGTTTTCAGAATCGCGATAGGAGGCGGTTCCCGTCGCCACCCAACCCAAACCCATTCCGAAACGAATCATCCAACAACCGGCGGCCCGCTGCCCCACCACGGCCGCGATGGCGGCTTGGGCGGTTCGGGCTCGTACCGTCGGCTGCTGAGTCAATTCATCCTTGATCGTCCGAATTGGAGCAGGCTTGCGCGGAGTCGAGGAAACAGCACCAGCCTGCAACGGCGCAATGAACTCGTCGGGAACCGGTTTAGCTACCGATGCCGTAGAAGTCCAAAATAACGCACTCCCTATAATCCAGGCACAAATTTGATGACGCATGGCGTTTTCTCAGGCAAGGTCGAAGCCGTGATCAGGCAGTGGCCGCTCGCCAACAAGTTGCCATAACCGCGACGGTCTGTTTGGCGCGCCATCACCGTTCGCTTGCCGATGTCCGTTCATCGTCGAAAGTCTCCTAAACAGACTTTCGGCGGCGTATTGAACGGGCAAATCGGTACGGCCGCCCACGACCGATATCTGGTTTGTAAACAAGCGGACGGCTGGCGCCGAAGGTATTTTGAAGTGATGATTCTCGAATCCACTCAGGAATGGGATTTGTCCAAATTGGTCCGCCACTTCGCATAAGGCTGGATCACTCGGGTGGATTTGCATGTCGGTTCTTCAGCAAGCCGCCAAATGATCGCGAGCGATAGGAGAATACTAGGGGATATAGCCCGGAATCCGGCTGACGTCCACCACATCGACTTGCTCCGGCGGTAAATACTTTCGCGCGTATTCCAACCAAATCCCTTCTCGGATAAAAACATCGAACAAATCGGGATCAATGTGGCGATCCAGAACCATCTCGCCGAGGATGATTAGCGCCTCGCTGAGTGGTTTGCCATGCTTATAAGGCCGGTCGCGAGCAGTCAGAGCTTCGAAAACGTCAGCCAAGCAGAGAATACGAGCTTGGGTGGACAATTGCCGCTCGTCCAGACCGCGGTGATAGCCTCCACCATCGAGCTGTTCATGATGACTGCTGGCATACTCGGGTACGTTCTGAAGGTGTTTTGGCCAAGGCAGGGCGTTCAACATCCGCAGCGTCAGCGCAACGTGTTGCTCGATGATGGCACGTTCTTCGGGGTTGAGGGTGCCTTGGGAAATGCAAAGATTGCAAACTTCATCAGCCGATAACAAATCGCGCGCCTGGTCATCCGTTCCAATCCAACGATAACCGGCGATCCGTCGGATGCGCTCCTGATCCTCCAGCTTCATCGATTCACCGCCGATGTTGCAACGATGCACATGCTCGCGATCATCTTCCAATTCGGTTATTCGCTCGCGGAACCGTTGCTCGAGCGTGGGAATCGCCGCTGGATCGCCGCGTTCCAGCGCGGCCAGCTTACCCGTCAGCAGTTCGATTCTGGCATCGCGCTTGAGCACCTCAAAGCGGGTATCCACCAGTTCCATACCATCGAGGATGGCTTCCAGCTTGGTCGCCTTATCGACCACATGGACCGGCGTCGCGATCTTACCGCAGTCGTGCAGCAACCCGGCGATCTCGAGTTCGTACATTTCCTCGGGCGTGGGTCGGAAATTTTTCAACCGACCCCGCTCGGACCGGCGGGCCGCTTCGGCGATCATCACGGTCAGGATCGGAACCCGCTGGCAATGGGCACCGGTATAGGGAGACTTTTGGTCGATGGCCGTATTGATCAGCTTGATCAGGGATTCGAACAGGGATTGCAGTTGTTCGATCAGTTGATGGTTGGTAAGAGCGATCGCCGCTTGAGAGGCCAGCGATTCGGCCAACTGCCGGTCAGCGGAGGAGAAAACCTTGATCTGTCCAGTTTCTGGATCGAGAGCGTTGATGAGCTGGAATGCGCCGACGACCCGATCCTCGTGGTTTTTCATCGGCACCGTCAAAAAAGAGCGGGAACAATAGCCGGTCCGTTGATCGAATTGACGCGTCCCGGAAAAATCGAAATTCCGATCGGCGTAAGCGTCTTCGACCATCACCGTTGCATCGTTCAACACCGCATAGGTGACCACCATGGCGGTGTTGGGCCGGCCTGCCGCGTCGTAGAGCGAAATCGGCGGGAACGGAATGGCCACGCCAGTGGTACCGCCCATGTAAAGTTGCAGGGAGTCATTCCGCAATACCTTGAAATGGAGCTCCCGGCCGTCCTCGTCTAACTGATAAAGGGTGCCGGCATCGGTATTCAGCAGACTTTTGGCCGCGATCAGAATCGTTTCAAGCAATTTCGCGGTATCGCGTTCCTTGGATAACGCGATACCGATCCGGTTGAGCTGCTCCAGACACGCCAACGGCTCCCTGGAGAAGGACGGATGCATGAACGATCCTCAGATTTTCTGGGCGAGAGAATAAGGCTAATTTAATATTGTAGCCGGGGTTGGGCTAAGATATTGCCTCTGGCAATTTCGCCCCGGATTCGGCTTACCCAGGATCATGCAAAAACGCCTCCGCCGTTTATCGATTCTCCTTGCCGCTCTCCAGATTGCGGGTTGTGCTCCGACCCAGGAACTCCTGGATGATGATCCCGATCCCTTTGAGAGCTACAACCGCGCCATGTTCGCGTTCAACCAAGCAACAGATCGGGCGGTTTTCAAACCGGTCGCCAAGGCTTATCGGGCAGTGCTGCCTGACCCCGTCGTCACTGGAATCGGAAATTTTTTCAGCAATCTCAACGATGTGGTCGTACTGTTCAACGATCTGTTGCAATTCAAGCTCCAGCAAGCTGCGATGGATAGCAGTCGGATCGTGTTCAATACCACC
>WBZT01002574.1_pt1 | contig 12501 bp, 10 predicted proteins | sample 5204241 | NCBI WGS metagenome assembly WBZT01 (sample SAMN12344358, study PRJNA552823) | activated sludge metagenome | biome: Activated sludge suspended growth; feature: Nitrification reactor; material: Wastewater; isolation source: activated sludge from nitrification reactor of wastewater... | reverse complement strand
TGCGCGGACTGGAATATTGCGCATCGGGAAATCGACCTCGAAAATTGGCGCGGCAATCGGCAGAACTCCGGCTTTCTGCCCGAAGAACGTGCCTGGATCAGCCAAGTGCTTGACGAAGCGGGCTGGTGCGATGTGTACAGGGAACTGCATCCGGACGCCACCGGCGAGGGCTACACCTGGTGGTCGAACCGTGGTCAGGCACGGGCCAAGAACGTCGGCTGGCGCATCGACTACCAGCTGGTAAGTGCCGGCTTGGCGGGCAAAGCCCGGCGCGCAGCAATTTATAAGGAAGAACGTTTCAGCGATCACGCGCCGGTAACCATCGACTACGACTGGACGCCGGAGTAAAGCCGGCGTCCGAGGGACGCAGTTTCATTCGCAATCGCCTGAAAAAATGAATATTTGACAGCGCGGGCACGAATCGCAGCTTTGCGCGCTAGCGGCCACTTCGCCGATCGCCTGGATATCTCTTGCTGTCTGCGCGCCATAAGCTCGACGCTTTATCCTGCGTGACAATTTTTCAGTACTCCCTTGACGCCAAAAGAGGCCGCACGGGCCTCTTCTGACAATCTCCCGGAAGATTTCCGGCCAGAAATTCAGCGTGTCTTACTTGGTCGGCGCTGGCGCGACTGCCGGGGTAGCCGTTGCGGCGGGCGCTGTATTCGCCGGTGCGGCAACGGCTTTCTTGGCTGTGTGTTTTTTCGTCATGTGCCGCTTTGCCTTGTGTTTGCCGTGCTTTTTGCCATGTTTCTTGACGGCCGGCTTGGCATGCGTCATGTTGTCAGCAGCGGTCATCGCCGGCTTCGCTGGAGCGGCGGCGGGGGTGGCAGCAGGTGCAGCGGCGGGCGCCGCTGCTGGGGTTGCGATCACCGGTTTGGCGGCATCCTTGACCATTTCCTTGGCCGCTTCCTTCACCGTGGCAGTCGACGGGGCTTGCGCAAAAGCGGTGCTGCCAATCGTAGCGGCAATGGCAATGGCGATGAGGTTCTTCAACATGGTTATCTCCTGATTTAAGTTGGTTGATTGCGCTCGGCAGCAGCTTCTCGATATTGTTTGCGGCCTTGGCTGCAATAACGACGGGCACGACATCGCGATGTCAGTGCCTTGGTAACCCGCTGTAACGTGCTGTGACCAGGAGGCACTCAGCGTTTTTCTGCCAGCAATGCCTTGAGAGAAGCCAGGCGCTGGCTGGTGGTGGCCTTGTCCGCAATTGTCGCTTCCTTGCCGCCAAAAAAGCGCAAATGTTCCCGGTCCAGTTCGGCAATGAAACGCGAAGGCTCGCAGGGAATGAACTCTCGACCTTGCTGGCGCCGCTCGGCGTAACTCAGATGCAACGAGCGCTGCGCGCGGGTAATGCCGACATACATCAGCCGGCGCTCTTCTTCGAGGCGTCCGTCGGCCTGTGCATCACGGTGCGGCAGCACGCCGTCTTCGAGTCCGACCAGAAAAACATGTTTGAATTCAAGGCCCTTGGCGGCGTGCAACGTCGACAGCCGCACGGCGTCGATATCGGCCTCGTTCCTGTCGAGCGTGCCACCGAGAGCGATGCTTTGTGTCAGTTCGAGCAACGATTTGCTCTCCTCCTCACCCTTTTTTGCCAGCCAGTCGCAGAAGTCACGCACATGGCTCCATTTCGTCTGCGCCGTACGCCGATCGTCGCGTTGGTGTAGCCAGTCTTCATAAGCGATGGCGGCCAGCAATTCGTTGAGCACGGTTGCGACCGAATCGCACGCCGCGATGCGCTGCAAGCGGTGCAGCAGAGCGCAGAATTTTTGCAGCGGGTCGAGCTGTCGGGCTTGAATCTGTGCCGCGAACCCTTGTTCCGCCACCGCGGCGTACAACGATGCATGACGACGGCCGGCGTAGGCGCCCAGCAATTGCAAGGTGCTGCCGCCGACGCCACGCCGGGGAGTGCTGACCGCCCGGATGAACGCCGGGTCGTCGTCCGGGTTGGCCAGCAGACGCAGATAGGCCAGCAAATCCTTGATTTCGGCTTTGTCGAAAAAAGATTGCCCACCCGACAAGAGATAGGGAATACGCTGGTCGCGCATCTGCTGTTCGAAAGCACGCGCCTGAAAATTGCCGCGATAGAGCACCGCGTAATCGCGATACTGTGCCCGCTGTTCGAATCGATCCGCTTGCAGTTTCATCACGACAGCCGCCGCCTCGAGTTCGCTGGTCTTGTAGGCGTGTACCGTGATGGGTTCGCCATGCCCCAACGCCGACCATAGTTTTTTTTCGAACAGTTTTTCGTTGTTGGCGATCAGCGTGTTGGCCACTTGCAGGATACGCCCGGTCGAGCGGTAATTCTGTTCGAGCTTGATGATCTTCAGTTGCGGGTAATCGCGCGGCAGACCGCGCAGATTCTCGACATCGGCCCCACGCCAGCCGTAGATTGCCTGATCATCGTCGCCGACAGCGGTGAACGCCGCGCGTGCGCCGGTCAGCTGCTTCAGCAAGGCATACTGGCTGACGTTGGTGTCCTGGTATTCGTCGATCAACAGATAGCGCAGACGGTTTTGCCACTTTTCACGCCGTTCCGGCTGTTGCTCGAACAGCGCGACCGGCAAGGCGATCAGATCGTCGAAGTCGACGGCCTGGTAGGCCTGTAACGTCGAGACATACGCGGCATAGGCCTTGATCGCCAGCCATTCAGCGTCGCTTTGCGCCTCCCGTTGCGCCTGTGCAGGTGACAGCAGCGCGTTCTTCCAATGCGAGATTTGCGCCTGCAAGCGGCGGATGGCGCTTTTGTCGCTGCTGCCGGCAAGTTCACTGACGATACCGTAGCAATCGCTGGCATCGAGAATGGAAAAAGTCGGCTTGTAACCCAGTGCGGTGGCCTCTTCGCGCAGGATGCGCGCACCGAGCGCATGGAAAGTGGAAACATTCAGTCCCGCAGAACGCTTGCCGGCCAACAGCTTATCGACCCGTTCGCGCATTTCACGCGCGGCCTTGTTGGTGAAGGTGATCGCCGCGATATGGCAGGCATCGAGTCCGCAGGACTCGATCAGATAAGCGATTTTTTCGGTGATGACCCGTGTTTTACCCGAGCCGGCGCCGGCCAGGACCAGCAGCGGACCGTCGAGGTAACGGATCGCTTCGCGTTGCGGCACATTCAGGGGAGAGGGCATCGGAGCGGGGGCTGAACGCGGGGCGCGATTCTAGCATGCCCCTCTGGCGACGGTCCGCCGGGCCGCGGGCGGAGCGACATCGCCAGCCTGTCAGCCTGCGCAGTCGACCAGATCGAAACTGCGACTCAGCGCCAGCGGGCGGTAGCGTCCATCGTCAGCCAACCCTGGTGGTCTTCCGCCCACAGATGCACGCTCTTGCCATCGGGCAGTGGCGTGCCATTGACGAAAAAAGGCTGACCGTCGAAAGTCGGCCGCAGGGCACGGAATTCGAAGTGCGTCAGATCGACTTCGGGACGGCGATGGCGCAGTAGATCGAGCAGCAATGTCGCCAGCAGCGGACCATGCACCACCAGACCGGGATAGCCTTCGACCCCGGTGACGTAGCGGCGGTCGAAATGGATGCGGTGAGCGTTGAAAGTCAGCGCCGAGTAGCGGAAGAGAAGCACGTCGTCGGGCAGCCAGCGCGTCCGCCAAAGCGGGTCGGCATACGTCGGCCGGGGTGGGGGCGGCGTCACGCCCGGTCCGGCCAGTTCGCGGTATACGATGTCGTGAAACTCGCGCAGGGCGAGATCGCTTTCGCCTGCTCGCCGCAACTCATGGCGAACCTTGACGAAAACCAGTGCGCCCGTCCGTCCGCTTTTTTCGCTGATGTCATCGACCGTCGATACGCGGGTAACGGTATCGCCGACGCACAACGGGCGATGAAACTCGAACTGGCTGGCGGCCCACATCCGCCGTGGCAGCGGTATCGGTGGCAAAAAGCCGCCGCGCTTGGCGTGGCCGTCGGCACCGAGCTCGGATTGACGATACAGTGGCAGAAAATACAGCCAGTGCCAGAGCGCTGGCAGCGCTGTCCCGTCAGCCGGACGGCCGGCGGGACGATCGAGTGTCGCCGACAGCGCCGCGTAGGGCGTCGGCGTGAACAAATCGGTCACTTCTTCGCAACGACCGAGCCAATCCTTGTAATCCATGGCGCGAAATCCTTTCTGGAGACGAGTCGTGCAGTTGGGTGGCCGTGGCAATGCCGGTGATTGCAACGACCACCACTGCCGAACAAAATCGCGAACAACGGCTCGACCCACTTCCAAGCCGCCAAGTCGACCGGTGTGACCCGTTGAGACCGGAGACCGTCATGATCCTCTCCGACCGACGATTGTCAACTCGTGCGCCACCGGTCTTGTCATCGGGCAGCGCAGACTGCTATGGTCAGCAATAATCCACTGCCATTTACTGCAGCGAGCACGATGTCCAGCCAATTGCTCACGACCTGGAGCGGCTATCAACGGTCGATCGACGAAATTCTCGCCTTGACTTGTCGCTCCTTATCGATTTTCGACGCCGATCTGGCGCTGCTGAAACTCGACGATCCGGCACGCCATGCCCATTTGAAGCGTTTGCTCGTCCGCCGGAACGAGGCCAGCCGTCTGACGATCGTCGTTCAGCGCGCCGAATTCGTCCATCAGCACTGCCCGCGACTGTTACGGCTGCTGTCGCTGTACGCCCCGGCATTGTCCATCATCGAGGCGCCATCGAGCTTGGCGGCATTGCAGGACTCGCTGCTCATTGCCGATGAACGGCATCTGTTGGTCCGCTTCGACCGACAGCAGCCGCGTGCTCGCCAGTTGATCGATGCCGCGGACGATTGCACACCCTATGTGGCGCGTTTCGCGGAGATTCTGGCTGAAGGCGGGCAGGCGCTCAGCCCGACGACGCTTGGTCTTTGAACGCTGTCATCGTACCCGGCAGCGTTTCCGCTACACTCACCGCCTTTTTTAAACCTATGCGCTTGCAACGTTGGCAGGCCAATTTGCTGTTATTGGCCGTCGCGCTGATCTGGGGGTCGGCATTCGTCGCCCAATCGATCGGCATGTCCGCACTGGCGCCGCTGACCTTCACCGGCCTGCGTTTCCTGCTCGGCGCGCTGGTGGTTGCCCCTCTGGCTTGGCGGGAATGGCGCCGTCTGGCGACCAGCACGGCACAACTGCGCCCCAGCGACGCGGCGGGCGTTTTCGCGCTCGGCGTCTTGTTGACCCTGGGCTCGGTTTTCCAGCAAATCGGCATCGTCACCACCACCGTCACCCATGCCGGCTTTCTCACGGCGCTGTACGTGCCCTTGGTACCGCTGTTCGTCTGGATGATCGATCGTGCGCGACCGCATTGGTCAGTGTGCCTCGCCGCGCTCGGCTGCGTCGTCGGCACAGCCTTGATGTCCGGCGCCGGACTGTCGTTGCCGGGCATCGGCGATTCCTGGGTCATCGCCAGCAGTTTTTTCTGGGCGCTGCATGTATTGTATGTCGGCCGGTTGGCCGAGCGTCTGTCAGCGCCGTTTGTCGTCGCGGCTGGCCAGTTTGCCGTTTGTGCTTTGCTCAGCCTGCTTGCTGCCGCTGGCAGCGAAACGGCGACTCTGGAGGGCGTGCGGCAGGCCTGGCTGCCGATCCTCTATACCGGCGTGGTCTCGGTCGGTATCGGCTTTTCGATGCAGGTGATCGGCCAACGCGACGCCCAACCTGCCGAAGCGGCAATCATTCTTTCTGCGGAAACGGTTTTTGCCGGTCTGTTCGGCTTTTTGCTGCTTGGCGAGCGGCTGAGCAGCAGCGGACTGGCCGGCGGCGCGTTGCTTCTGTGCTGCATCGTCGCCGTGCAGTTGAAATCCCTGCGCTGACGCTAGCATCGGCGATGCGGGTTATTGTGTATTCATCTTCGCTGGAACATCGCTTGCCGAGAAACCTGAAAAGTGACGTAAACACAAAAAAGCCCGCTGCCGTGCGGGCTTTTTTCGGCTGATACCGTTATTGCATCGTTACATCGTCAATATCAATAACCGACGCAGACCGTGTAACTGGTCGAATCGACAACGTTGGCATTAGCGACAGGGTCACCCGACGTCTCATTAGCGACCGCTTGGACTGCACCGGTTGCCGTATTGCCATCGTCCATGGTGACCTCGATTTGCTTAACGAAGCGCCCGCCTATGCCGCTCGAACAGACGAAAAACGACCCGCGCATATTGTTGATGAATGGCGTACTCTGGATGCCGATCCGGCCGCCTTCAGAATTGCGCGGCACATATCCCGTTGTATCCGGAGTAGTCTCCGGAACCACGGTTGGGCCGGTCGCCAGATTGGCTAAACGCAGATGCTGCCAGAGAACGTAAGTTTCATTTACTAGTCCTTCCGACGTAAAAGACCCTTCGATACGACCGTTGTTCGGCCTGCAGTTCGCAGCACCGGAAGTGCAGGGGGTTCCCACTGAAACGGCGGGGGCACCCGCCGCGCCAGGCGTGGTGCCGAAGGCGGCCGCTAATTGCGATGAATTCTGATCGCCGGGCATCGACTTGAAGCGGTCCTGATAGGCATAGACCATCGTCGAGTAACTGCGGAAATCTTCGATCAGCCGCTTGACCTTGGCGCTGTTGATCAGTTCCTGTCCTTTCAGCACCCCGCCAAGCAGCAGGCCGATGATGACGAGTACAATCGCGATCTCGACCAGCGTGAAACCAGACTGTTGATTTTTCAGTTCCCTCATTTCTTTCTCCGATCGGTGAACAAAACCCCAGCCACATCCAAGCACGTTTCATGCCAGCAATTTGCCGGTATTTCGCCGCTGAGCGGCGGGAAATACTGTCGATTTTTCGACATGGATGACTGGAGTCGGGCGTTTGTCGGCGAAAAGAACTTCATTTTGATCAAGGGTATTTGTCGGCGATGAGCCAGATCGGTCAACTGGCCGACATGCTGCGCCGCCGGCCGCGCGGCTTGCTGATCGCCTTGCTGATTGTCTTGCACGTCGCACTGCTCACCGGCACCGAGACCTTGATCGGCCGCGTCTGCTGGCTGGTCGATGTCGGCTTGTTCATCCTCTGGCAACCCTTCACCTACGCCGAGCGCCGCGTCGATCCCGCGGCATTGCTGGTCATCTCCTTGGTACTCGCTGCCGGGTTGACCTGGTACGGCTGGTGGCTGCTCAACGTCTGGGTCACGATACTCGCCGCCTTGGTCGGTGGACGGGTGATGTTCATCGACCACCGGCCGACGCGACTCTTTTACCTGCTGGCTTTTGCCTATCTGCTGTCGGCGTTGCTGCTGTTGCTCATTCCGCGCATCGTTCCGCCGGCGGCGCTGAGCGGGCCGCAACTCGACCATGAGTTCATCTGGGGTATGCCGCTTCTGTTCGTGGTAATGGCCGTCCTGCCGCGCTCGAGCCGGGACGATTGTTCCGGCCGTCCCGGTGACGGGATGATCGATCTCTTCTACAGCCTGTTCATCTTTCTGTTGATCGCCGTGCTCTTTCTCGGCAGCCTGGCGTTCATGCTGTTACGCGCGACGAACTATTTTGTTGCGCTGCTCGACACGCTGCTGTCGATTTCGCTGCTGTTGCTGCTGATCGGCTGGACCTGGAACACCCGGCCCGGATTCACCGGTATCGGGATGATTTTTTCGCGCTATCTGTTGACCGTCGGTCTGCCGTTCGAACAATGGCTGCACCGTCTGACCGCATTGGCGGCGCAGGAAAACGACCCGGAAAAATTTCTTGCACAAGCCTTGTCGGAAATGCTCGCCTTGCCGTGGATCGACGGCGGTCACTGGCAGAGCGGCGAGCGCCGCGGTTCTTTTGGCAGAAATTCGCGTTTCAGCCAGGATTTCCCGGGGCAACCGCTGACGTTGACCCTGCATACCAGTCATCGGCTGAGTCCGGCGCTGGTATGGCATTTCCGGTTGCTGGCCCAACTGGCCAATGAATATTATCTGGCCAAGCGGCACGCCCGCGAATTGCAACAGGTCGGCTATCTGCGGGCGGTGCATGAAACCGGCGCCCGTCTGACGCACGACGTGAAGAATCTGCTGCAGTCCTTGAACAATCTCTGTTACCTGATGCAAGGCGCCCAGCCGACGGACAGCACGCGCCTCGAAGTGTTGCAGCGGCAATTGCCGCAAATTTCGCATCGTTTACAACAGACGCTGGCCAAGCTGCAACGACCGGAATCCGAGCACATTGCGACGGCATCCGCTGCCCAGTGGTGGGCCGCGTTACGGCAGCGCTATGTCGATTCACCTTTCACATTCCGAGAAGCAAGCTGCGATGCGGAAGCTTGGCTACCTTCAGCCTTATTCGACAGCGTCGTCGACAATTTGCTGCAAAATGCCGCTTTGAAGCAGCACAGTGAAGGGCCGTTGCAGATTGTCGTCTCGCTGGCCGCGGACGCTTCGACGCTGAGCGTGTGCGATAACGGCAGCGTTTTACGCGACGAACTGGCGCGTCATCTTTTCCTTGGGCCCGTGGCTTCCGAAAACGGTCTCGGCATCGGTCTGTATCATGCCAGCCAGCAGGCGCAGGCGAACGGTTATCAATTACGGCTGACCTGCAACCGTCCCGGACAGGTATGCTTCGAACTGAGCCGGCAGATCCGTCTTGCCGCGAATTGAAAAATCGTCGGGTAAATGTATAGGAATTAGGAGTCATGCTGTCATTTCAAGCGCTTCAACGTAAGCAATCCGTATTTGTCCGCCTCACCCCGTATCCTTTGTTTGCCAAAGCAGAGGCAAGACCGGTGAGCCGCTGCGCGATTGCTAGCGCAGCAATGAACGGCAAAGGCAAACTTCTGCCGGCTCTCCTCGCCGTCGCATTACTGCTTGATCCGCTCTTCACCACGGCCGAAGAACTGGCTTGTGTGACGACCGAATGGAAGCTGCTCGGCGCCAATCACAAGGTCTGCGTCGAAAGTTTCAGCGATCCGCAGATCGCCGGGGTGACCTGTCATGTCAGTCAGGCCAGGAAAGGCGGTGTCAAGGGGACGATTGGCGTTGCCGAAGACCCGTCGCAGTTTTCGCTGTCCTGTCGGCAGACCGGACCGATCACCTTGCCGGCGAAACTGGCCAGGGAAACGACCGTTTTTTCGGCGGATACCTCCTTGCTGTTCAAGGAAACCCGCGTCGTCCGGCTGTGGGACGAGGCGCACAACACGCTGGTCTATCTGGCGATCAGCCGTAAGGTGATCGACGGCGCGCCGGCGAACAGCGTGTCGACGGTGCCCGTGATGCCGTGGGGCGTGCGGTGAGCAAACGGTCGATACGATGAACGCGCCGCTGTCCGTTTCTGCCGTTCGGGACGTCAATCGACTCGGTCAGGTATTCACGCCGCCGGAAGTGGTGCATCTGATGCTCTCACTGGTGCGCAATTGCGGTCGGGTGCTCGAACCGGCCTGCGGTGACGGTGCTTTTCTGCAGCACTTTCCGTTCGCACTGGGCATCGAAATCGACCCCCGGCACGCGCCGCCCGGCGCGCAGGTGATGGATTTCTTCGCCCTGCCGGAAAAAGAACGTTTTGCGACGATCATCGGCAACCCGCCGTACGTGCGCTACCAGGACATCGCCGCGTCGACGCGCGCGCTGCACCGGCGCAGCCGGCTCGACGGGCGCGCCAATCTCTATCTGCTGTTCATCGAAAAATGTCTGCGCCACCTGGCACCGGGCGGTGAGCTGATCTTCATCACGCCGCGGGACTTCATCAAGGCGACGTCGTCGGTACCGCTGAACCAGCTGCTTTTCGCCAGCGGTACGATTACCGACTTCGTCGATCTCGGCGACACGCGTGTCTTCGACGATGCGACGCCGAATTGCGCCATCTGGCGTTTTCAGCGCGACGACACGACGCAGCGCACGCGCTACGCCGCGCAGGGGTTTTCCGACGGTTTGCGTGGATTGACGCGCCTGGTCTGGGAAGAGCGGCATTTCCTGGAAAGCGGCGGGCAGTTGTTGTTCACCCGCGACGACTATCCCTTGCGGCTCGCCGATCTCGCTTTCGTCAAGGTCGGCGCCGTGTCGGGAGCCGACGACATCTATGCCAGCGATCATTACGGCAACCGCCCATTCGTCTGTTCATCGACCGCGACGACCGGCGAAACGCGGCGCATGTTGTGGTGTGAACCCGGCGAGCCGCCACCCGCCGTCCTGCATCCGTATCGCGAACGCCTGCTGGCACGCCGCGTGCGACCCTTCGACGAAACGAACTGGTGGCAGTGGGGGCGGGGCTATTACCAGTCGGCCCAGCCGCGCGTCTACGTCAATAACAAAACCCGTCGCCCGCAACCTTTTTTCGTCCATGACTGCCCACATTACGATGGATCGGTGATGGCCGTCTTTCCATTCGACAGCGCGGTCGACGTGCGCCAATTCGCCGCCGCTCTGAACGCCGTCGATTGGCAAGACCTCGGTTTCGTCTGCGACGGGCGGCATCTCTTCACCCAGCGTAGCCTGGAACAGACGCCGCTGCCCGAATCGTTTCGCGCTTACCTGCCCGGGACGGTGTAAGATCGCGCGTCGTCCGGCAGCTTCCGCCCAGCGAACCGGAAATGCCGCTTGACGACGTCCAAAGCGACTGAACGGAAAGCCTACTACCGATGGTGCCACGTCTGACCACCGCGCTCAGCGGTCCCCTACTCGACATCGAACGTCGTTTTCTCGATGCCATGCCGGACATCGAGCGCTGGCTGCGCGGCCAATGGCAGGAACACCGACCGCCGTTCTATGGCTCGGTCGATCTGCGCAACGCCGGTTTCAAGCTCGCGCCGGTGGATATGAACCTTTTTCCAGGGGGGTTCAACAACCTCGATCAGAGTTTCATGCCGCTGTGCGTGCAGGCGGCGATGTCGGCGATCGACCGCATCTGCCCGGATGCGCGCAAGCTGCTGCTGATTCCCGAGAACCATACGCGCAATCAGTTCTATCTGCAGAACGTCGCTCGCCTGGTGACGCTCTTGCGCTTGACCGGTCTGCAGGTTCGCATCGGTTCGCTGCTGCCGGAAATCGAGCGCCCGACACCTGTCGAACTGCCGGACGGCTCGTCGCTACTCCTCGAACCGCTGCAGCGGACGGGTAATCGTCTCGGGCTGGCCGATTTCGATCCCTGCGTCGTTCTGCTCAACAACGATCTGTCGGCAGGAATTCCGCCCATCCTGCAACAACTCGAACAGCAGTTCGTTCTGCCGCCTCTGCACGCCGGCTGGGCAATGCGCCGCAAGTCGAACCATTTCACCGCCTACGATCAGGTCGCCGCCGATTTCGCGCAACTGGTCGGCATCGACCCGTGGCGCATCAATCCCTATTTCTCGGTCTGCGACAGCGTCAACTTCCACGAACGGCAAGGTGAAGATTGTCTGGCGGCCAACGTCGACGCCGTCCTGCAGATGATCCGCGAGAAGTACCGTCAGTACGCCATCGACGAAACGCCGTACGTGGTGGTCAAGGCCGACGCCGGCACTTACGGCATGGGCGTCATGACGGTCAAGGATGCGGCGCAGGTCACCGGTCTGAATCGCCGCCAGCGCAACAAGATGTCGGTGATCAAGGAAGGAATGGCCGTCTCGCAGGTCATCATCCAGGAAGGCGTGCATACCTACGAACAGGTCGGCCGGGGCGAAGCCGAAGGCGTTGCCGAACCGGTGGTGTACATGATCGACCGCTTCGTCGTCGGCGGCTTTTACCGTGTGCATCGCCAGCGCGGCAAGGACGAAAACCTCAACGCGCCGGGCATGCACTTCGAGCCGCTGGCGTTCGAAACCAGTTGTTCACTGCCCGATCATTGCCAGAACCCCGACGCGGCGCCGAACCGTTTTTACGCCTACGGCGTCGTTGCCCGTCTGGCGCAACTCGCCGCCTCGCTCGAACTCGAACGGACGGCGCCCGCCGAGGAACGCTGATGCGCATCGCCTTCATCGTCGACCCGCTCGCCTCGCTGCACGCGTACAAGGACAGCAGCATTGCCATGATGCGCGCTGCGCAAGCCGCCGGGCATGCCGTGTGGACCATCCAACAGGAGGCGATCCACTGGTCACCGTTGCATGGTGTCTGCGCCGACGCAAGGCATATCGAGCTGCTCGCCGACGACCATGATTGGTACGTCGAAGTCGACCGCGAGAGCATTGCGCTGCGCGACTTCCAGGCGGTGCTGATGCGCAAGGACCCGCCTTTCGACATGGAATACGTCGCCAGCACTTGGCTGCTGCAACACGCCGAAGCCGAGGGCGCGCGCATCTTCAACCGGCCGCAAGCCTTGCGCGACCACTCGGAGAAGTTGGCGATCGTCGAATTCGCGCAATTCGCCGTGCCGATGGTCATCGCGCGCGACCCGGCGCGCCTTCACGCCTTCATCGACGACGAAAACGACGTGATCCTCAAACCGCTCGACGGCATGGGTGGCAGCGAGATTTTTCGCGTCCGCCAGGACGACGCCAATCGCAACGTCATCGTCGAGACATTGAGCCGTCATGGTCGGCGAACGATCATGGCGCAACGCTACATTCCTGAAATCGCTGCCGGCGACAAACGCATCCTGCTCGTCGGCGGCGAAGTGATGCCGTATTGTCTGGCACGTA
>WBZT01002573.1_pt1 | contig 12503 bp, 13 predicted proteins | sample 5204241 | NCBI WGS metagenome assembly WBZT01 (sample SAMN12344358, study PRJNA552823) | activated sludge metagenome | biome: Activated sludge suspended growth; feature: Nitrification reactor; material: Wastewater; isolation source: activated sludge from nitrification reactor of wastewater... | reverse complement strand
GCCACAGGGGCGGTCGAGCTCGATGCCGATCATCAGGCCCTGGCCGCGGAACTCGACCACGCCCTTTTCCCCCGCGAGGCCCTCGCGCAGCGCACCCCACAGCACGTCGCCGACCGCGGCGGCGTGGGCCACCAGCCCATCCTCCTCCATGATGCGCAGCGTCTCGACGCCGGCGCGCATCGCCAGCGGGTTGCCGCCGAAGGTGGTGCCGTGGTTGCCGGGGCCGAGCACATGCACCGCCTTCGGGCCGCAGACGACGGCGCCGATCGGCACGCCCGAGCCCAGGCCCTTGGCCAGCGGCATGACGTCGGGCCGGATGCCGGCCCACTGGTGCGCGAACCACTTGCCGGTGCGTCCCAGGCCGCACTGCACCTCGTCGAGCATCAGCAGCCAGCCCTGCTCGTCGCACAGCTGGCGGATCTGGCGCAGGTACTCGACGCGCGTGCGGTGGATGCCGCCTTCGCCCTGGATGACCTCGAGGAACACGGCGACGACGTTCGGGTGCGTCTCGGCGATCTCCTGCACGGCGGCGATGTCGTTGAGCGGCACGCGCACGAAACCCTCGACCAACGGCTCGAAGCCGTGCTGCACCTTCGGGTTGCCGGTGGCCGACAGGGTGGCGATCGAGCGGCCGTGGAAGGCCTTTTCGTAGACGACGATCTCCGGGCGCGCGATGCCCTTGTCGTGGCCGTACTTGCGCGCGATCTTGATCGCGGCCTCGTTCGCTTCGAGCCCGCTGTTGCAGAAGAAGGCGCCGGCCAGGCCCGAGATCTCGCACAGCCTGGCGGCGAGCTGCTCCTGCAGCGGCACCTCGTAGTAGTTGCTGCAGTGGATCATGCGCGCCACCTGGTCCTGCAGCGCCGGCACCAGCTTGGGGTGGCCGTGGCCGAGCGTGTTGACCGCGATGCCGCCCAGGCCGTCGAGGTAGCGTCGGCCCTCGGTGTCCCACAGCCAGCAGCCGCGGCCGTGCGTGAGCGCGATCGGCAGGCGGCCGTAGGTCTCGAGCACGTGCGGCATCGGGCCGCTGGCCTGGGTGACGGCGGGGTCCGGGGCGTTCATCGGCGGGCCTCCAGCGGGCGCCCGGCGGTGCGGACGCGGGGTGGGACGAAAAACGCCGGCGCGCGACGCTGGGGTCACGTTCCGGCGCCCGCGCATTCTACGGGGCGCCTGGGCGAGGCGTGCTCTTCGCGTGCCACCCGCGGCACGGCGCCGGGCAGACGAGCGAGCGGCCCGCACACGGCAGGCCTGGAAGCACAAGGCCCGCGTGCGGCGGGCCTGGAAAAACGAAGGGCCCGCGTGCGGCGGGCCTGAAAACGAAGGGCCCGCACGCGGCGGGCCTGTAAACGAAGGGCCCGCGTGCGGCGCGGGCCCGGGGTGCGAACGGCGGCGCGCCTCAGGCCAGCGCGAGTGCCTTGACCTTGGCCGCCAGGCGGCTCTTCGTGCGCGCGGCCTTGTTCTTGTGGAAGATGCCCTTGTCGGCCACCGAGTCGATCACGCTCTGGGCGGACTTGAACAGATCCGCGGCCTTGGCCTTGTCGCCACCGGCGACGGCCTTGTCCACGTCCTTGACGACGCTGCGAAAGCGCGTGCGCAGCGCCCGGTTATGGGCGTTGAGCGCCACGTTCTGGCGCGCGCGCTTGCGCCCGGAGGCGATGCGGACCGTTCTCTTCTTGGCTTTGGCGGAAGTGGCCATGCGTGGGTGGAGTGTGCGTGAGCAAAGAAGGCGGAGTATAGCAAAGCCGCGGTGCCTGGCCGCAAGCGGCGAGGGCGCTGGCTACAATCCCGAGCGCCCGTGAATCTGCTGAAGGCCGCCTCCACCGTCTCGCTGCTGACGCTCGTCTCCCGCATCACGGGCCTGGTGCGCGAGCAGCTCGTGGCCGTCATCTTCGGCGCCAGCGGCGCCACCGACGCCTTCAACGTCGCCTTCCGCATCCCGAACCTGTTTCGCCGCCTGTTCGCGGAAGGGGCCTTCTCGCAGGCCTTCGTGCCGCTGCTGGGCGCCACGCGCGAGCGCGAGGGCGACGCCGCGACGCAGGCGCTCGTGGACGCGGTGGCCACGGTGCTGGCCTGGGTGCAGCTGGCCACCTGCATCGCCGGGGTCGCCGCCGCGCCGCTGCTGGTGTGGCTGCTGGGCGCCGGCCTGGTGCAGTTCGACGTCGGGGTGCTGCTCACGCGCATCATGTTCCCGTACATCGGGCTCATGTCGATGGTGGCGCTGGCCGCCGGCATTCTCAATACCTGGAAGCGCTTCGCGGTGCCGGCCGCGACGCCGGTGCTGCTCAATGTCGCGGTGATCGCGTCGGCCCTCGCGCTGGCGCCGTGGCTGCGCGCGCGCGGCATCGAGCCGATCGTCGCGCTGGCCGTCGGCGTGATGGCCGGCGGCGTGCTGCAGGCCGCGATCCAGGTGCCGGCGCTGGCGGCCATCGGCAGGCTGCCGCGCATCGGCCTCGCGCCGGCGGCCCTGGCACGCGCCTGGCACCACCCGGGGACGCGGCGCGTGCTCGCTCTGATGGCGCCGGCGTTGCTGGGCGTGTCGGTGGCACAGCTCTCGCTGGTCATCAACACGCAGATCGCATCGCATCTGCACGTGGGCTCGGTGTCGTGGCTGTCGTACGCCGACCGGCTGATGGAGTTTCCGACCGCGCTGCTCGGCGTCGCGCTGGGCGTGGTGCTGCTGCCGCAGATGGCCGCGGCGCAGGCGCGCAGCGACACCGCGGTCTACTCGAGGCTGCTCGACTGGGGCCTGCGCCTCGTGCTGCTGCTGGCGCTGCCCTGCGCGCTGGCACTGCTGGTCTTCCCGGTGGGCCTGGTGGCGGTGCTGTTCCATTACGGACGCTTCGCCGACGCCGACGTGCTGAGCACGGCGGTGGCGCTGCGCGGCTACGGCGTCGGCCTGATCGGCCTCATCGGCACCAAGGTGCTGGCGCCGGCGTTCTACGCGCGCACCGACATCGCCACGCCGGTGCGCATCGCGATCGTCTCGCTGGTGGCGACGCAGGCGATGAACGTGCTGTTCGTGCCCTGGCTGGCCCACGCCGGGCTGGCGCTGTCGATCGGCCTGGGTGCGCTGCTCAACGCCGCGCTGCTGCTGGCGGGGTTGCTGCGTCGGGGCCTGTACCGGCCGGCCGCGGGCTGGCGCGGCTTTGCCGCCAGGGTGCTGCTGGCCAACGCGGTGCTCGGTGCCGTGCTGTGGTGGGCGGCCGTGGGGGTCGACTGGATCGGCCTGCGCGCGCACTGGGCCGAGCGGGTCGCCGCCGTCGCCGGCGTGCTGGGCGGCGTGGCGCTGCTGTACTTCGCCGTGCTCGCCGCCTGCGGGCTGCGGCCGCGCGACTTCGTGCACCGCGGCTGACCTACACTGAACGCGATGCCCGCCTACCTGCACTTCGAGGCGCCGAGCGCGCTCGAGTACTTCGCCACCCTGGTGGCCGACGACGAGAGCCTGTCCGTGCTCGAGACGGCGGCGGCGCTGGCCCAGTACGCGATGCCGGGCGTCGACCCGCAGGGCGTGCTGGCCGAAGTCGATGCGCTGGCCGATCGGCTGCGCCGGCGCATCCCGGCCGACGCCGCGCCGCTGCAGCGGGTGCGCCTGCTCAACCACTATTTCTTCGGCGAGCTGGGCTTCGCCGGCAACGTCAACGACTACTACGACCCGCGCAACAGCTACCTGCACGAGGTCCTGCGCACGCGGCGCGGCATCCCGATCACGCTGGCGCTGCTGTACATCGAACTGGCCACGCAGCTCGGCCTGAGGGCCGCCGGGGTGTCCTTTCCTGGTCACTTTCTCGTCAAGCTGCACGTGGCGGGCGGCAGCCGTCCGGGCGAGATCGTGATCGACCCGTTCGACGGCCGCTCGCTGTCGCGTGCCGAGCTCGAGGAGCGGCTGCTGCCGCACCGGACAGACCGCGGCAGCGAGGACGCCGTGCCGCTGGCGTGGTACCTGCGCAGCGCCGAGCCGCGCGCCGTGATCGTGCGGCTGCTGCGCAACCTCGAGGAGATCCATCGCGCGGCGCGCGACTGGGGGCGGCTGCTCGCCGTCATGCATCGGCTCGTGATCCTGCTGCCCCGGGACTGGGGCGAGCGCAGGGACCGCGCGCTCGTGCTGGCCGAGCTCGGCCAGCACGACCTCGCCTGCCGCGACCTCGCCGGCTATCTGGCGCACGAGGCCGCGGCCGACGATGCCCAGGCGATGCGCGAACTCCTCGCGCAGTGGCAGCGCCTGCCCGGCGCACGCTGCGAATAGCTCGGCCGTGGCTGCCGCCGATGTTGGTCCGCATGCGATGAGGCAGTTGCCGCTCGCCATCGGCCCGACGCCGCAGCCAAGCTTCGAGAACTTCGTGGCCGCTCGCAACGCGGCGGCCCTGGCGCACCTGCGTGCGCTCGGCGCGCCGACGGCACCCACGTACCTCTGGGGCCCGGCCGGTGCGGGCAAGACGCACCTGCTGCAGGCGCTGGTGCGGCAATTCCGCGCCGCCGGACGGCGCGTGGCCTGGTTCGACGGCGGTGCCGACGCATCGTCGGTCTGCGAGCCGGGCTGGACCCTGCTGGCCGTCGACGACTGTGAGGCCCTGGACGAACCGGCGCAGCGCGTGCTGTTCGCGCTGTTCGAGCAGGCCACGGCCGAAGGCGCGGCGTTCGTCGCCGCCGGCCGGGTGCCGCCGGTGGATCTGCCGCTGCGCGAAGACCTGCGCACGCGGCTGGCCTGGGGCCATGTCTTTGCGCTCGAGCCGCTCGACGAGGCGCAGACGCGCGCCGCGCTGCGCCGCGAGGCCGAGCGGCGCGGCATCACCCTCGCCGACGACGTGATCCACCACCTGCTGACGCGCTTTGCGCGCGATCTGGCCCATCTGATGCCGCTGCTCGATCGCCTCGACGCGTTTGCGCTCGCCAGTTCGCGCCGCGTGACGCTGCCGCTGCTGCGCCGCATGCTCGCCGAGCAGGGCGAGCCGCAAGTGCACGCGCACGCGCTGCCCGCCGACGAGGCGCCTGGAGCGGCGCGTCCAGCGGCATGAAGCTCGCGCTCTTCGACCTCGACGGCACCTTGCTGCCCGGCGACTCGGATCACGCGTTCGGCGAGTTCCTGGTCGCCAGCGGCCTGGCCGACGGCGGCGAGTTCCGCCGCCGCAACGACGGCTTCTATGCCGACTACGAGAGCGGGCGCCTGGACATCGAGGCCTACGTCGATTTCGCCACCCGCCATTGGCGCGACCTGCCCGCGGCGCAGATCGACGCGCTCGCCGCGGCCTACCTCGATCGCGTCATCCGCCCGATGCTGCGCACGAGTGCGCGCGCGCTCGTCGAGCAGCATCGCGTCGCCGGCGACCTGCTGGCCATCGTCACCGCCACCAACGACTTCGTCACGCGCCCGATCGCCGAGCTGTTCGGCGTCGAGGCGCTGATCGCCACCGAACTCGAGCGCGACCCGCGCGGGCGCGTCACCGGCGCGATCCGCGGCGTGCCGGCCTTCCGCGAGGGCAAGGTGAGGCGGGTCGAGGACTGGCTGGCCGCGCAGGGCCTGGCGCTGGGCGACTTCGAGCGCAGCGTCTTCTACAGCGACTCGACCAACGACCTGCCGCTGCTCGCGCACGTGAGCCATCCGGTGGCGACCAACCCCGGCCCGGCGCTCGAGCGCATCGCCCGCGAGCGCGGCTGGCCCGTGCTGGAACTGTTCACATGATCAGGAAGTTCATCGGCCGCCTGCTCGGCAAGTCTGCGGCCGTCGCGGCACCCGCATCCACTTGCCCACCCGGCCCCGCACCCGGCCTCGCACCCGCAGCGCCGATCCCGCTCGGCCAGCGCATCGAGATCGCGCGCGAGCAGCACGGCATCGACCCCGGGCTGCTCGATGCGCACGCGGTGCGCGTCGTGCGCACCTTGAAGGATGCCGGCCACGAGGCCTACATCGTCGGTGGTGCCGTGCGTGACCTCATCGTCGGCCAGCGGCCGAAGGACTTCGACGTCGCCACCGATGCCACGCCCGAGCAGGTCAAGGTGCTCTTTCGCCGCGCCTTCATCGTCGGGCGGCGCTTTCGCATCGTGCACGTGGTGTTCGGGCGCGGTCGCGAGCACGAGACCGTCGAGGTCTCGACCTTCCGCGCCTACCTGGACAGCGCCGCCGCCGAGCACGTCGAGGGCAACGAGAAGACGAGCCGCGCCGAGCTCGCCGGCAAGTTGCACGTCGTCGACGCCGCCGGCCGCGTGCTGCGCGACAACGTCTGGGGGCCGCAGATCGAGGACGCGGCGCGGCGCGACTTCACGATCAACGCCATGTACTACGACCCGCTGGCGCAGATCGTGGTCGACTACCACGGCGGCCTGCCCGACGTGCGCGCACGCGTCATCCGCATGATCGGCGAGCCCGAGACGCGCTACCGCGAGGACCCGGTGCGCATCGTGCGCGTCGTGCGTTTCGCGGCCAAGCTGGGCTTCGCGATCGAGGCGGCGACCGAGCGGCCGATCCGCCGCATGAAGTCGCTGCTGGCCAACGTGCCCGCCTCACGTCTGTTCGACGAGACGGTCAAGCTGCTGCAGACCGGGCACGCCGTGGCCAGCGTCGAACAACTGCGCCGCTACGGGCTGGAGCACGGCGTGTTCCCGTTGCTCGAACCGGTGCTGGCGCCGGCGCACCCGAATCCGGCGCGCGACACCTTCGTGCGCCTGGCGCTCGAGGACACCGACCGCCGGGTCGGCGACGGCCGCACCGTGGTGCCGAGCTTCCTGCTGGCTTGTCTGCTGTGGCACGAGGTGCAGGAGCGCTGGAGCGCGCGACGCGCCGGCGGCGAGGCACCGTTCCCGGCGTTGCAGCAGGCGGTCGACGCGGTGTTCGAGGCGCGCATCGGCGACATCTCCGGGCGCGGCAAGCTGGCCGCCGACATGCGCGAGATCTGGCTCATGCAGCCGCGCTTCGAGCGGCGCACGCCGGGCGCGGTGGCGGCGCTGGTGAACCAGCCGCGCTTTCGTGCCGGCTACGACTTCCTGCGCCTGCGTGCCGACGCCGGCGAGGTGGCCGGCGAGTTGGCCGACTGGTGGGAGGACTACCACCTGGGCGGCGACGACGAGCGCGAGGCGATGCTGGCCGAGTTGCGCGCCGCGTCGGCCACGCGCGTGCGCAAGGGCACCGAGCGCGGCGCACGCGCTGCGGGCAAGCCCGCCGCCGCGCAGGCGGCAGCGAGCGCCGCCGAGCCGGCCGCCATCGAGCCGCCGCAGGCCGATGCGGCCGCTGCCGAGCACGCCGCTGAGGTGCCGAACGTGGGCGGCGCAAGCGACGGCCCTGGTGCGGATGGGCAGGGCGCCAGCGCGGCATCGAACCGACGCCGGCGCCGTCGGCGCCGTCCGAAGCCGCCCGCGGGCGCGCCCGCCGACACGGGGTCGCCCGGCGCGTGAGGCCGACGCCCCGACGCGTCCGCCATCAACCTGCAAGTCGAACGCCACGATGCCTGCGCTTGCCGACCTGCCGCTGCCGCTCAGGACCTTCGGTCTGCTGGCGCTGTCCAACCTGTTCATGACCTGGGCCTGGTACGGCCACCTGAAGACGCTGGGCGCGCGACCGTGGATCGTCGCCGCGCTGGCCAGCTGGGCCGTGGCGCTGTTCGAGTACCTGCTGCAGGTGCCGGCCAACCGCATCGGCTTTGCCGGCGGCTATACGCTGGCGCAGCTGAAGATCGGGCAGGAGGTGATCACGCTCGTTGTCTTCGTGCCGTTCGCGGTGTTCGTGATGGATCAGCCGCTCGAGTGGGACTACCTGTGGGCGGCGCTGTGCCTGGTGGGAGCCGTCTACTTCGTCTTCAGGGCCTGATCGAGACGCCCACCTAGAATGTCCCACGGCCCGCATGCGGCGGGTCGAAAGCGACGAGGGACGGGAAGCGACGATGGTCTTCGCAAAGCTGCTGCCGCGCGACGCAAACTTCTTCAAGCTGTTCGACGAGCACGGCCGGCACATCGGCGACGGCGCGCGAGCCTTCCTGGAAATGGTCCGCAACTTTGGCGAGCCGGCACTGCGCGACCGCTGCATCGCCGAGATCAGCGCCGCCGAGCACGCCGCCGACCGCGTCACGGCATCGGTGCACCGCGCGCTGCACACGAGCTTCATCACGCCGCTGGACCGCGACCAGATCCTGCACCTGATCGACGCGATGGACGACGTGCTCGACATGCTGCAGGACACGAGCGAGGTGATGTCGCTGTACGACCTGAGGCGCGTCTCGGACGACGTCGTGCAGCTCAGCGAGATCTCGGTGCAATGCTGCGAGCGCGTGCAGCACATGGTCGGTCAGCTGCCGCGGCTGCGCGACGCGCGCGTGGTCGAGGACGTGCTCAAGGCCTGCGAGGAGGTCGACGAGCTCGAATCGAAGGCCGACCACGCGATGCGCTCGGCAATGTCGCGCCTGTTTCGTGAAGAGCCCGACACGCGCGAACTGATCAAGCTCAAGGCGGTCTACGAACACCTCGAATCGATCTCCGACCGCTGCCAGGACGTCTCCGACATCGTCGAAGGCATCGTGCTCGAGAATTCCTGAGGCCCGCGCGTGCACACCCTGCCGGTGGCCCTGTGGGTCGTGGTCCTGCTCGTCACGCTGGCGCTGCTGTTCGACTTCATGAACGGCTTTCACGACGCCGCGAACTCGATCGCCACCGTCGTCTCGACCGGCGTGCTCAAGCCCTACCATGCCGTGGCCTTCGCGGCGCTGTTCAACGTCGCGGCGATCTTCGTCTTCCACCTCAAGGTCGCCGCCACGGTCGGCAAGGGCATCGTCGAGCCGGGCGTGGTCGACCAGCACGTCGTGTTCGGCGCGCTGATCGGCGCCATCGTCTGGAACGTCGTCACGTGGTGGTACGGCATCCCGAGCTCGAGCTCGCACGCGCTGATCGGCGGTATCGTCGGCGCCACGCTGGTCAAGGCCGGCACGGCGCCGCTGGTCGCCGCGGGCATCGTGAAGACGGTGGCCTTCATCGTCGTCTCGCCGCTGCTGGGCTTTGTCTGCGGCTCGCTGCTGATGGTGGGCATCTCGTGGCTGTTCGCGCGACACACGCCGTTGCGCGTCGACGGCTTGTTCCGGCGGCTGCAGCTCGTCTCGGCCGGCCTGTATTCGCTCGGTCACGGCGGCAACGACGCGCAGAAGACGATCGGCATCGTCTGGCTGCTGCTGATCGTCTCCGGGTTGACGGACGCGGCCGACAAGTCGCCGCCGGTCTGGGTGATCTGGAGCTGCTACCTGGCGATGGGCGTGGGCACGATGTTCGGCGGCTGGCGCATCGTCAAGACGATGGGCCAGCGCATCACCAAGCTCAAGCCGGTGGGCGGCTTCTGCGCCGAGGCGGGCGGCGCCATCACGCTGTTCACGGCCTCGGCGCTCGGCGTGCCGGTGTCGACCACGCACACCATCACCGGCGCCATCTACGGCGTGGGCTCGGTGCGCAATCCGTCGGCCGTGCGCTGGGGCCTGGCGGGCAACATCATCGTCGCCTGGATCGTCACCATTCCGGCCAGCGGCCTGATCGCGGCGCTGTTCTACGGGCTCAGCAACTGGATCTTCTAGGCGCGCGGGCCGCGGTCGCCTGCTCCCTCACCATTCGACGATCTTCTGCACCGTGAAGGCGATCGTGCTCACCAGCGCGATGCCGCCCGCCATCAGCGCCGCGATGGCGGCGAACACGGCGGCCCAGCCCGAAGGCGCCGCGGGCCGCTCGGGGTTGTGGCGGGCGTTCCACGTCTCGTCGGGCGTCAGCGCCCAGACGATGGCCAGCGCGCTCGCCTGCACCAGCATCAGGCCGAGCAAGGGGATCAGCAGCCAGGCCAGCCGATCGTCCTGCCCGAGCGCACGCATGCGCAGCACGCCGATCAGGCCCAGCGCCGTGGGCAGCGGATGCAGCCAGCCCGCGACATCGCGCGCACCGTACAGGTAGATGCGATGCAGCCCGAGCGTGCCCACGAGCAGCGCCAGCCAGGCAGCGATGGCCTTGGAGCGAGGTCGCCGGGCGGCGGGCGGCAACGCGGGCACGTGCATCGCAGGCATGAGGGCGCCGACTATAATGCGCAGTTCCCGACGCCGCGCCGGGCGTTGCCAGAGCGGCAGCCACGGCACGGTTTCGCGGCGGCGGGCAGCACAAGGCACTGGCCCGGGGCGGGCGATCCGCTGTCGGCCGCATCATGAAAGCCGGCCCGGTGTGTCTCCCGTGGCGCGGCCGTTCGCTTCGATCAACAGAGGTTCTTACACATCATGGTCGTGATCCGTCTGGCCCGGGGTGGCGCGAAGAAGCGCCCCTTCTACAACATCGTCGTCGCCGACTCGCGCGAGCGCCGCGACGGCCGCTTCATCGAGCGCGTCGGCTTCTACAACCCGATGGCCGCCGGCGGCGAGCAGGGTCTGCGCCTGGCGCTGGAGCGCGTCGCGCACTGGCACGGCGTGGGTGCGCAGCTGTCGCCCACCGTGCAACGGCTGGTCGAGCAGGCGAAGAAGGCGGCCTGAGCGCCGGTCCGCGAGACCGCACGGAGTGCGTCGCGCCGTTCGCCCTGCGACGCTGCCGCGCGCGGGCGCTGGCGGGCCCGCGGCGGCCCTGAAGGGCGAGCGGCAGGCGGCGCCGCAACCGACCGCGAACCCCGCGTCGGGACTGGCCTCGAACGCCACCGAGGCCGAAGAGGCCGCGGCGTTTCCCGACGACGGCGTCGAGGTGGCGCGCATCCTCGGCGCCTGGGGCGTGAAGGGCGGCATCAAGGTCAAGCCGCTGGCCGCGCGCCCCGAGGCGCTGTTCGCTTCGAAGCGCTGGTTCCTGCGTGCCGGCGACGCGGCGCCTGCGGCCGCGCTGCCGGCGCTGCTGCGCATCGACTCGGTGCGCGAGCAGGCCGGCGCGATCGTCGCCACCTCCCGGGCCGTGGCCGACCGCGACGCCGCCGACGCGCTCAAGGGCGCACGCGTGTTCGTCGCGCGCTCGAGTTTTCCGCGCACGGCCGAGGACGAGTACTACTGGGTCGATCTGGTCGGCCTCGGGGTGCGCAACCGCGAAGGTGAGCACCTGGGCGTGGTGAGCAGCCTGCTCGAGACCGGGCCGCAGTGCGTGCTGTGCATCGCGCCGCCCGACGCGAAGGCGGCCGAGCTGCTGATCCCGTTCGTTGCCGCCTACGTCGACCAGGTCGATCTGCCCGGCCGCATGATCCGCGTCGACTGGCAGCGCGATTACTGAGAACCCGTGAAGGAGCCGCTCACGCCCGCTCGACGCGCCTTGAGGCCCCCGCTCGGCGTTGCAAATGCTCGCCCTATCGCGCGATATGGCTGCGCTTTGCGCCTTGTTCGGGGTCGTCCTGTCGCGCCGCTCGGGCGCGACCGGTTCATTCACAGGTTCTGACCCCGCGCAGCCGCGTGCCACGTGCCATGCGCTTCGACGTCGTCACGCTGTTTCCCGACCTCTTCGGGCCGCATCTGGTGCAGGGGGTGACGCGCCGCGCCTTCGAGTCTGCACAGGTGCAGGTGCGTCTGTGGCAACTGCGCGACTTTGCGCACGACGCCCATCGGCGCGTCGACGACCGGCCGTTCGGCGGCGGCCCCGGCATGGTCGTGCGGGCCGAGCCGCTGCTGCGCGCGCTGGATGCCGTGGTGGCCAGCCGCGGCGCCGCGGCGCCGGTGGTGCATTTCACGCCCACCGGCCGGCGGCTGGACCAGGCGCTGGTGCGCGAGTTCGCCGCCGGAGCGGGCGCCGTGCTGATCTGCGGCCGCTACGAAGGCGTCGATCAGCGCTTCGTCGAACGCCGCGTGACGCACGAGATCAGCCTGGGCGACTTCGTGCTCTCGGGAGGCGAGTTGCCGGCCCTCGTCCTGCTCGACGCCGTGGCGCGGCTGCAGCCGCTGGTGCTGAGTGCGCTGTCGCCCGAGCAGGACAGCTTCGGTGACGGGCTGCTGGAGGCGCCCTGTTACACGCGACCCGAGCAACTGGTCGTCGATGCCGAGGCGCTGGCGGTGCCTGCGGTGCTGCTGTCGGGGCATCACGCCGACATCGCACGCTGGCGGCGCAGCCGCTCGCTCGAGCTGACGGCGCGTCGCCGCCCCGACCTGCTCGCCGCCGCGCGCGCGGCGGGGCGCCTGAGCCCCGACGACGAGCGCGTTCTCGCGGGCTTGAACCTATAATGGAAGGCTTTTCGATCCTCTGTCGGCCCACGACAGCCGCGCGTACTCGCGCGGCAACCCACAATCTGGCTGCGCAAGATCGACCAGGAGTTCGCCTTGGATCTCATCGCCACGCTCGAGCGGGAAGAAATGGCCCGCCTCGCCAAGAAGCTGCCCGAATTCGCGCCCGGTGACACGGTGGTCGTCAGCGTCAACGTCGTCGAAGGCAGCCGCAAGCGCCTGCAGGCCTACGAAGGCGTGGTCATCGCCAGGCGCAACCGGGGCCTGAACAGCAGCTTCATCGTGCGCAAGATCTCCAGCGGTGAAGGCGTCGAGCGCACGTTCCAGCTCTACAGCCCGCTGATCGCGAGCATCGAAGTCAAGCGCCGTGGCGACGTGCGCCGCGCCAAG
>WBZT01002572.1_pt1 | contig 12511 bp, 12 predicted proteins | sample 5204241 | NCBI WGS metagenome assembly WBZT01 (sample SAMN12344358, study PRJNA552823) | activated sludge metagenome | biome: Activated sludge suspended growth; feature: Nitrification reactor; material: Wastewater; isolation source: activated sludge from nitrification reactor of wastewater... | reverse complement strand
GCTTCAGGCTTCAATGCTGCGTCGTTCAAAGCCCCTTTTTAACTCAACATAGGCTTGATGTAAAACCGAAATCTTTGCCGCACGGAGTATAGATCAGGATTTACGCATTGACATCGGCTTTATCCTGCCAACCGTCACCAATGGAATGCCTGGCAAACCAAGGGGCGACCCTGTAGGCTGCTGGCATGGGCTGTCCAGATTTTCATCATCGCCACCTACCACACCACGCCATGACCATGATCACCGCCGCTTTCCTACGCTGCCTTACCGCCCTTGTCTTCCTGATGTTCAGCCTGCAGGTCGTGATCGCGGCACCGCGACTACCGGGTGCCGGTTCCGAACGGCCGGAAGTGCACACCGAACGGCCGGGAGTGCTCGCCGAACTGCCGGCACTGGCCGCCGACCTGCGCGAACTGACCGTCTCCGGCATTTCTTCGGGTGCTTACATGGCGGTACAGTTCCAGGTCGCGTATTCGCAACTGGTGCGTGGCGTCGGCATCATCGCCGGCGGACCGTATGACTGCGCCGAAGGTTCGATCCTGCGTGCGCTCACCCGCTGCATGTCGCCGTCCTCCTGGGCAGAACTGCCGTCGGTCGCCGAACTGCGGGCGCACGCCGAGGCACTGGCGCGCGCCGACCGCATCGATTCCCTCGAACATCTGCGCGATGACCGCGTCTGGCTGCTCTCCGGCGGCAAGGATGAGACCGTGCATACCGCAGTCGTCGAGCGGCTGGCGGCTTTCTACGCCGAGTGGCTGCCGCCGGCAGCGATTCGTTTCGTCAAGGTTCCCGAGGCCGCGCACGCGATGATCTCGGTCGCCGATCGCAAGGCCAATGCCTGCAGCAGCATGCAGGCGCCGTTCATCAACCGTTGCGGCAATCTCGACGCTGCCGGCGAAATGCTTGCCCAGATGCTCGGCCCACTGCAGGCAGCGGGTGGCACAGCGCGTGGCGAAGTCATGAGGTTCGATCAACGGCCTTTTGTCGACGGCCAGGCGATCGATGCGGGACTCGCCGACGAGGCTTACGTCTATGTGCCGCAGGACTGCCGTAACGCGGTCTGCCGGGTGCATGTCGCCTTTCACGGCTGTCGCCAGAGCGCCGCGCAGATTGGGCGACGCTTCGTCGAGGGCGCCGGGTACAACGCCTGGGCTGACAACAACCGCATCATCGTGCTCTACCCGCAAACCGTACCGCGCACTGGCTTCGCCTTCGGGTCCTGGAAATGGGTATACAACCCCTCGGGCTGTTGGGACTGGTGGGGCTATTCCGGCAGTGCTTACGCGACCCGTGAGGGCCTGCAGATTGCCGCCGTGCGCGCCATGCTCAAACGCCTGGCTGCGCCGCGCCAGCGTTGATGTCGGCTACGCGGCAGAGTCCAGGGCCAGACTGTGCGGCCGGTCGGCGATGGCCATGCCAACGGTCATGATTTTTCCAGCCACCCCGATCATGCAAGTCATGACCGTTTCCCTCTCCCCCAGCCCCTCCCCCGCGAGTGGGGAGGGGAAATTCGTGAGTCGCTGACGCGACTTTCACATTAACGTCGGTGCGGACGCAGGAAGGCATGGTGGCCGAAACGGCCGAGGAGCCAGAAACGGCAGGACGGTCATGACTTTCATGGTCGGGGGAGACTGGAAAAGTCATGACCGTGAGGCTCTGCTGCGGCAGCGGCAGGGCTGGCTCACCTTTCGAGCGACACCGGCAGCAGGCCGCGCAGGGCATTGCCCAGATACAGCCGGGAAGCCCCGCGCAGGTCGTCGAGCCGTAGCACCTGTTCAAGCGCACGCCCCGATTCAAGCATTTGGCGGCGCAGCACACCGGGCAGCAGGCCGCAGTGCAGAGGTGGCGTCAGCAGCAGCCCGTCGCGCTCGACGAAGACGTTGCTGCGTGCGCCTTCACAAACCTCGCCGCGCGTGTTGAGAAAGATCGTGTCGAAGACTGCGGGGGATGCCAACAACGCCGCCAGTGCCCGCTCATAACGGGCGCGTGCCGTGGTCTTGTGGCGCCGCAGGTAGTCGTCATCAGGCAGTACTTCAGCCGCCAGGCGTGCGCTCCACTGGCGGTCGGGTTCGTCCATGAGAGGTGACGCTGTGACGCGACAACTACCGTCATGCGCAAGCGTCAGACAAACGCGAAAGACTCCACGCGGTCGATCAGTAGCTTCTGACGCCAGCACCGCAGACACGGTCGACAGCGCACAGGCGAAACCGAGGCTGCGAGCGGAAGCCTGCAAGCGATCCAGGTGCAAAGGCAACCAGGGATACCCTCCGTCTTCGAGGCGCAAGGTTTCGAACAACTCGAATCCCGGATCGAAAGCGGTCAGGAAACTCCCTTTGAGCAGACATTCTGCATACTCGGACGCCGGCTCCGCGCCGGCGACGATGCCGCTACCCACCCCCATGCACGCCCGCCGGTCGGTTCCCATTTCGATGGTACGAATGGCGACATTGAAACGGCAGTCGCCAGTCGGCGCCAACCAGCCCAGAGCCCCGGTGTACAGGCCACGCGGCGATTCTTCCAGTTCGGCAATGCGCTGCATGGCGCGTATCTTCGGTGCGCCGGTGATCGATCCACAGGGAAACAGCGCGCCGAACAGCTCGATCAGGGGCATTGCCGGCAGTTCTGCGGTCACTGTAGACACCATCTGCCAGAGCGTGGGATAGGCTTCGGCCTCGCACAAGGCCTCGACGCGCACCTTGCCCGGCTGCGCCAGTCGTCCCAGGTCATTGCGCAGCAGGTCGACGATCATGATGTTCTCGGCGCGCTCCTTCGCCGAAGCGAGCAGCGCCGCCCGCCGCTCCTGATCAGCCAGCGCTGTGCCGCCACGCGGCGCCGTGCCTTTCATCGGACGCGTCACGACGCGGTTGCCCAAGCGCTCGAAAAACAGTTCCGGCGAGAAGGAAAGAATCGCTTCCTCGCCACTGCCGACGTAGCCCCCATGGCGAACGGGCTGCCGTTGGCGCAAGCGCGCATACAGTGCCAGCGGATGACCGTAGATCCGGAAGGTCAGCGGAAAAGTCAGATTGATCTGGTAGCAGTCGCCGTCGGCGATCCAGTGACCAATCTGCCTGACCTGCCTGGCATGCTTGGCCGCATCGACGCCAGGCGACAGATCAGCGATTCCGGCCAGCCGTTGATACTCGGGGAGCACGGCCACTTGCTCGGCAAGAAACGTATCGACTGCCGGCGCGTCAAGCCACTCTGCCTGCGCAAATACCCAGGCCCGGAGCAAGGGCCTCTTCGCTGGTGACCTGGCAAGAACCGGTTCGAGGCTTGCACCGAGAGCATAATCGGCCGCCAGTGCCACCCAGTTTCCAGCCGCAAGCGCCCTCTCGATCGCATCAAAAACCTGTACAGGATCGGCCGCGGTGTCGAGCACGATGGATCGACACCGGTTGCTCAGCAGCAGAGCACTTCCTCCATCACCGTCAAACAAGGCGAAGCGGACAGGCATCAATCGGCGCTCAGGCAAGGAATGCCGCAGCAAGAACCCGTCCGCCAGGCGATTCCTTACTTGCGCTTGAGGTAATACTCGAAGACCCGGTTCGATTCAGTGCTCGACAGCAGCTCATTACCGGTCTGCCGGGCGAAGGCCTCGAAATCCTTGAGCGAACCCGGATCGGTCGCCAGTACGTGCAGCACTTCTCCTTGAGACATTTCGGACAGAGTCTTCTTGGTACGCAGAATCGGTAACGGGCAATTCAGCCCCTTGACATCTAATTCTCGATCGAAATGCATGGCCCGGCCCCCCCAACGAAAGGCGTATTTTACCCGCCATTCCGCTTTTCCTTGGCCTCCTCCATCTGCAGTTTGCGCAATTCACGCAGACGGGCGTCCACTGCGGACTGTTCGAAGAAAGTGCCGTCGGCAGCCTTTTGCGCAAACTGCAGTTGTTCAACCGCCGGCCCCAACTGTCCCTGCAGCAGATAGAACTCGGCCTGCGCCCGATGCTGCTGGAGACGCCTGCCCGCCGCCGAAAAGGTTCTGGCCTGCAGGCCATACAGCTTGTAGTCCGAGCTGTAGACCTGCAATTGCGAGTCCAGAAAATGCTGGCCCTGTTCGTATTGCCCCACAGCCAGCAGTGCTTCAGCGTAACCATAAACCAGCGCCCTGGACTGCGGATAGCGCTGCAAGGCATCGCGATAGATCGCCAGTGCGCCAGCCGGATCATTGGCCGCCATCCTGATCTCGGCAGCAAGACCGGCGATCATCGGCGAAGACACTTTGAGTGCCATCAGCGCATCGAGTTCTCGCTGTGCGGCCGCCACTTCCTTGGACCTCAACAGTGAGTACGCGACTCCGTAGCGAGTGGCTGCCTCGGAAACATATTTCTTGTCCCGTAACTGCTTACCAAACTCGTTGGCTGCCTCGCGTGGTGTGCTCATCTGCACGCGCAGTTTGGCGCGCACCAGATGAAAGTCCAGGCTGTCGGCGACCTGCCGATAGGGAGCACCCTGCGCTCGGTTCTGCATGTCGGAGATTCGTTCCAGGGTCAGCGGATGCGAGCGCAGGTAGACCGGCGCGTTGTTCTCATACACTCGCCCGGCCTGCTGCAAGCGACCAAAGAAGTCGCCCATGCCGCGCACGTCGTAACCCGCCTGGGTCATCATCTGAAACCCCAAGCGATCAGCTTCTCTTTCATAATCACGACTATAGGCCAGTTGTGCCTGAATCGAGCCGGCCTGCGCCGACGCAATCGCAGCACTGGCGACCTGCGAGTTGGAGCGGGCAGCCAGGACACCGACGGCCATCGCAATCATGCTGGCGATCGAATTCTGTTTCTCGCGGGCAATCTGCCGGGCCAGGTGATTCTGCATCACATGCGAAATTTCATGTGCGAGTACGCCAGCCAGTTCGGACTCCGATTGCGCCGTCAGCAAGGTGCCCGTGTTCACGCCGATGAAACCGCCGAACATCGCAAACGCATTGACCGTGTTATCGCGAACAAAAAAGAACTGACAATCGCGTGATGGATTTGAACTGGCAGCAACCAGGCGGCTGCCGAGACGATTGAGGTAGTCGGCAAGCTCTGCGTCGTCAACGTAGCTCGGCTCACGCAGGCGGATTTCATTCATGATGCGTTCGCCGAGCTTTCGTTCAACCTGCGGCGGGAGTTCGGCATGCGCCGCCTCGCCGAGGTCGGGAAGCTCGTCTGCCCGCAGCGAGGCACTTCCCGACAAGACGGTGATGGTCAGGAATACGGCGGCAGAGGTGGTTCGGATCAACGCGGCTCCCAAGCATCGGCGAATGGAGAGGGTGCTATGATACCCAATGCCCGGTCCTTAATTGTTACCAAGCGTTACCAAGGGCCACGAGACCCATTTCAGGGATGTCGATTGGCGAATACCGGCTTACCTCACTGACCATCATGCCCACCAACCCTCTCACCCACTTCAATTCACAAGGTCAGGCGCAGATGGTCGACGTCGGCGCAAAGACCGAGACCCACCGACAGGCGATGGCTACCGGGAGCATCTTGATGCGACCGGAAACCCTGGCCCGAATTGTCGAGGGTTCGGCCAGCAAGGGCGACGTTCTTGGCGTCGCGCGGATTGCCGCGATTCAGGGCGCCAAACGCACTGCCGACCTGATCCCCTTGTGTCATCCGATCGCCCTGACCAAGGTGTCGGTCGATTTTGCCATCGACAAAGAGACCAACAGCGTGCATTGCACAGCGCGTGCCGAATGTTTCGGTCGCACCGGTGTCGAGATGGAAGCGCTTTGCGCTGCCAGTATCGGTTTGCTGACGATCTACGACATGTGCAAGGCGGTCGATCGTGGGATGCGCATTGAAGGATTGCACCTGCTTGAGAAAAGCGGCGGCAAGTCAGGGCACTGGACTGCCAACTAAGATAGCGAAGTCACAAGACGCACACGCTGGCACGAAAGCAGGCGGCAAGCCATCGAGATCCGGACGTGATGACAAAAAAACCCGCCGGAGGCGGGTCCCTATTGCACACCCCAAAAGTCAGGTGCGCGAAATGTTCGATGCTTGCTTGCCCTTCGGGCCCTGCGTCACGTCGAAGGAAACCTTCTCGCCCTCTTTGAGGGTCTTGAAACCACCCATGGTGATCGCGGAGAAATGAGCGAAGAGATCTTCACTTCCATCGTCCGGAGTAATGAAGCCGAAACCTTTAGCGTCATTGAACCACTTTACTGTACCTGTTGCCATCTTGCCACTTCCTTGAAAAAAGACTAAACCCGGGTATTACCCGACTTGCATGCTTCTCATTCAACACCAACCGGTCAGGGATCTCGGACAGGGATAAACACCAACCAGCCGCCTAGATTAAGAGCATTTGAACGTTTTACGCTAGATCGGGCAGCGGCGTCAAGCGTTTTCAGTTTTCAAGAGGTCTGCTGCTGGCTGCACTGTCCAGATCCGGAAAAAGGGCAAGACTGGTATTGCGCATCCGTAAAGACTGGTTAGAATTAACTCATGGCCACAAAGCATCAAGACAGTTCCCTGCTCGAAGCGAAACGCACCCAACTCGCGCCCCCGCCCCTGTACAAGGTCCTGTTGCTGAACGACGATTTTACCCCGATGGATTTCGTGATTGTCGTTCTGCAAAGATTTTTTGGCCTTGATCGAGAACACGCGACGCGTATCATGCTCAAAGTTCATACCGAGGGCCGCGGGGTCTGTGGAGTTTTTCCGCGCGACATCGCCGCCACGAAGGTTCAACAGGTTACAACCTTCGCACGCAGCAACCAGCATCCCCTGGCGTGCGTAATGGAGGAAAATTAAATGATTGCGCAGGAACTTGAAGTCAGCTTGCACATGGCATTTGTCGAGGCACGGCAAAAGCGCCATGAGTTCATCACCGTCGAACACCTGCTGCTGGCATTGCTCGACAACCCATCAGCTGCCGAGACCCTGCGCGCCTGCGGAGCAGGTATTGAGCAACTGCGCCGGGATCTGACCCGTTTCATCAGTGAGCACACGCCAACTGTCGCTGGTGATGACGAGATCGATACGCAACCGACCCTGGGTTTCCAGCGCGTGATTCAGCGCGCCATCCTGCATGTTCAGTCCTCCGGCAGAAAGGAAGTCAACGGCGCCAATGTTCTGGTCGCGATCTTTGGCGAGAAGGATTCGCATGCGGTCTATTACCTGCAAAAACAGGGAGTCAGTCGCCTCGATGTAGTCAACTTCATCTCGCACGGAATCAGCAAGGTGCCACAGAGCGCGCCGCGCAACGAGCCGGAAGTCGAAGCGGAAAGCGAGCAGCCCAGCGCCGCCGGCCCACTCGAGAGCTATACCATCAATCTCAACGCACTGGCCCTCCAGGGCAAGATAGACCCGCTGATTGGCCGTGACCGTGAACTTGAGCGAGTCATCCAGACGCTCTGCCGCCGGCGCAAGAACAATCCACTGCTGGTCGGCGAAGCGGGTGTCGGTAAAACCGCCATTGCCGAGGGGCTGGCACGCCGGATCGTCGAATGTGAGATTCCCGAGATTCTCGCCAAAGCGAATGTCTACTGTCTCGACATGGGCTCTTTGCTGGCCGGCACCAAGTATCGCGGTGATTTCGAACAGCGGCTGAAGGGAGTTCTGAAGCAGCTCAGCGACAATCCGCAGGCAATTCTGTTCATTGACGAAATTCACACCCTGATCGGTGCAGGATCGGCTTCAGGCGGCACCCTCGATGCATCGAATCTGCTCAAGCCCGCTCTGTCCACTGGCCAGTTGAAGTGCATCGGTGCGACCACCTACACCGAATACCGCGGCATTTTCGAGAAGGACCACGCACTTTCACGGCGCTTCCAGAAAATCGACGTCAACGAGCCTTCGAGCGCTGAAGCGGTCGAAATCCTCAAGGGACTCAAGTCACGCTTTGAATCCCATCATGGCATCAAGTACTCGGCTGCGGCATTGACCTCGGCCGTCGAACTTTCGGTACGCTACATTACCGACCGCCACTTACCGGACAAGGCCATTGATGTCATCGACGAAGCGGGCGCCGCACAGCGGATCCTTCCCAAGTCCAGACAAAAGAAACTGATTGGCAAGATCGACATCGAGGAGATTGTCGCCAAGATTGCACGTATCCCCTCGACCCACATTTCGTCTGACGACCGCAATAACCTGAGAAATCTCGACCGTGACCTGAAAGCCGTGGTTTTTGGCCAGGATGCAGCCATCGATGCCCTTGCCAGAGCGATCAAGATGGCCCGTTCCGGTCTGGGCAACCCCACCAGGCCGATTGGCAGCTTCCTTTTTTCCGGACCCACGGGAGTCGGCAAGACCGAAGTCGCCAAGCAACTGGCATACTGTCTTGGCAATGAACTGGTGCGTTTCGACATGTCCGAATACATGGAACGGCACGCTGTCTCGCGCCTGATCGGTGCGCCACCGGGCTACGTCGGCTTCGACCAGGGCGGACTGCTGACCGAGGCGATCACCAAAAAACCGTACAGTGTCCTGTTGCTTGATGAAATTGAGAAAGCGCATCCTGACATCTACAATATCCTTTTGCAGGTCATGGACCACGGCACACTGACCGACAACAACGGACGCAAGACAGACTTCCGCAACGTGGTGATCATCATGACCACCAATGCCGGCCAGGAAGCCATTCAGAAAGCAACGATGGGTTTCAACCCTTCCCGGAAGGCTGGCGACGAAATGGCCGAGATCAAGCGGATTTTTACCCCTGAATTCCGCAACAGGATCGACGCCACCATTTCGTTCGGGGCGCTTGACCACACCGTCATCCTGCGGGTAGTAGACAAGTTCCTGATGCAGCTCGAAGCACAACTCCATGAAAAGAAGGTGGAGGCGGTGTTCACCACGGCATTGAAAGAGGAACTCGCCGCGAAAGGCTTCGACCCGCTGATGGGTGCCCGCCCGATGGCACGCCTGATTCAGGACACTATCCGCGCCTCGCTGGCCGATGAGCTGCTGTTCGGACGACTGGCTTCCGGCGGCCACGTCACCGTCGACATCGACGAAAACAAGAAAGTGAAGCTGACTTTCGAAGAAGAGCACGCGGCACTGGCCTGAGCAGCCATGACCATGCCACGGGCAATGCTCATTTCCTGAACCACGATCACCAAGGCCAGCCGCATGCGTTTCAAGACTCCCGACTTGCTGGATAACAACGAGGCCAGAATTCACGCTGGCAGCGTCCGTATCGTCGCACCCATGTTTCGGCATTATGGGGGCCGATCCGCTTTCTCTGGCCAGGTGGTCACGCTCAAGCTGTTCGAGGACAACTCGCTGGTACGTGAAGTTCTTGCTGAAGATGGCAGGGACAAGGTCCTGGTGATTGACGGCGGAGGCTCGATGCGTTGCGCGCTGGTCGGTGACCAGTTGGCAATCCTGGCTCACAGGAATGCCTGGGAAGGGATCGTGGTCTACGGCTGCATCCGCGATTCGGAAGACATCAGCCGTATCGACATCGGCCTGCGCGCGCTTGATACCCACCCCTTGAAAAGCATCAAGAAAGGCGTCGGCGACCGCGATCTGGCCGTCAGTTTCGGTGGCGTCACTTTCAGGCCGGGGGAATGGATTTATGTTGACGGCGATGGCGTAGTCGTCAGTGAGCAGCCATTAAGCTGACCCAGGCCACAGGATCGGAGATCAAGTGTGAACGTTGGCATAGACTTGCTTAAAGCCATTCGCTCGGGGCGTCTTCAAGAGGTCCGGGCAGTACTCGACGCTGGCGCATCGGCGGAGTTACTTGACGGTCGGGGCGACCCTGGTTTGCCGCTCGGTGTCGCCTGTTTCATGGGATACGCCGACATCGTCCGCGAGCTGGTCAGCCGTGGCGCGAAAGTCAACACCCCGGATAATGCCCAACCCACCTCGCCTTTGTCGATGGCTGTTCGCGGCAACCGCAAGGAGGTCGTCAAGGCCCTGATCGAGCTGGGGGCGAAGGTCCCGCCGGGTATGCAGACTGGGCTGTCCGAACAGGAGATGATGATCGCCCGCTTGCGAGGTCAGCAATACAGCACGAAGACTGCCGGCGCCGGCGAATACCACCCTGAGCCGCCGGTCGTCGTCGAGGAAATCGAAATGTTCAGCTGCTATGGAACCAATACGGCCGTGCTTGATGCTGACATGATCCGGGCGGCACGAGAAATGGAAAAGAAGAAGTAGTCGTCATGGTGCCCATCGTGCCTGCGTGGCCTCAAGGCAGCGAGACCGCTCAGGTGCGATCGGCTTCGTCAAGCGTGATATCGACCATCAGGTCGTTCGACAGGCTCTCCAACTCGCGAGTCAGTTCGCTCACGTCGAGCTTTGATGCGGCAGTCAACTCGACACTGGCGTGGAAGAGCATCTCTGCCGACATTGGCGCACTCGCTGTGTAGGTGCTGAGATCCTCGACATTGAGCGCATGCCGGGCAAGCACCTGCGAGACTTCGCGGACAATGCCGATACGGTCATGACCCACCAGCGAAAGCTTCAACCGTCGCTGGCCGGCCTGAGCTGCGGGCAAGCGGGAAACCTCGGACGTGATACGCAGGCCGGGCAAAACGGCGAGCGCTTTGGAAAGAGCAGCGAGTTGTGCCTCCGCGACGCTAACGCAGACAATCCCGGCGAACTTGCCGGACAGGTTCGACATCGATGACTCGAGCCAGTTGCCCTGGTGCTGACTGATGGCGGTGGCAAGCTGTTCGACAAGACCTGGATGGTCATCTCCGATCACGGTCAGAACAAGGGAAACGTTCATGGAGGACTCCTGGGAAAGTGAGCCGCCATTTTACCTTCTGCCGTCAGGCCGCTTGCTACCGGTTTCTCGTCCAGCAATTCTCATTTTGATTCAAGCAATGAGGCGAGTTCGTCGGAAAGAGCCTTTCTGCCGGCCATAAGTGAGGGTCCACTCCCTGAATCTGGCTCATTTGCAGGTATTCGGTAGGAGAACAGAAGGCCACCTTTGCCAAAATGAGAATTGCTGTTTCTCGTCGCGACCGAGCGCAGCACATCGTCCAAGGAGATACAAAAGGGCTTACCCAGGTTTGCCGTCAATCCGCTCCCGCGACAACACTGGCCAATACCGAATTGCATACAAGGCAAACGCCAGAGACCAGCAAATTCCCGATCCGATGACGGTGGTCAGGTAGGCATCGGGAACGATCATGCCCCCGAAGACCCGGATCACCGCTGCGCTCTGGACGAGGACGAAACAGGCAAGCTCGAAGCCATCGGCAAGGAGCGGACGGCCGGTATGGCCGCGCGCGGTGCGTGTCATCATACCGATCGTCATGCCGCCAATGGCCCCGATCGTCAGCGCGTGCATCGCAAGTGGCTCGGCAACCAGACTGAGCACCACCAGTGCACGCAGCACGAGGTAGATCACAATCCAGCCGTAGGCCACATGCAGCACCCAGACCAGCGGCGTCGCGAAGGTTCGCCAAGGCCGCCAGAGATAGAGCCGGATCGCGTGCACCACGGCTGCAGCCAGCGCAATGGTTGCGATCACAGTTGCTGGTACCGACAGAATATCGGCACCCAGCAAAATCAGAACACTTCCAAGGGCGATCTTTTCCACAAGTGGATGGCGAATGGCTTGCGTGCCCGGAATTCCGTTGTTGGTAAACATCGGAATCACCCGTCCACCCATCACCGCGATGATGAACAGGATCACATCGAGTCCAAGCTGCAAACTCGCCCGTTCGGGCCAGGCCAGCATGCCGAGCCAGGAAAGATGCATGGCCAGAATGGCTGCCCCAAGAAGCATCAGCAGCGCGACAAAGAAGTAGTTGCGCCGATTACGGCTCTTCACCAAGGGAATGACCAGCCCGATCCCGACGGCTACCGGAAATGCAGCGTTCACCAGGGCTGCCGCGACTGCGTAGGGCGTCAGCAGCAGGACCCGTCCGGCGATCCAGAGCAAGGCAAAGGCAAACAGCACGCCACCGGTTGGCGTTCGCTGTCCGGTCCAATTACGGCCGGCCGTGAAGAGGAACCCGGCGACTACCGCCAGCGTATACCCGAACAGCATCTCATGACCGTGCCAGATCGAGCCGTGCAGCAAACTGACCGGCAAGTATCCCGTGTATTGCGCCACCCAAAGCGGAATCGACAATGCAGCGAAAATACTGGCAAGCAAATAGAATGGCCGAAAACCCAGAGCCCAGAGCGCAAATTTTGCAGTCGATGCGCCTCGTTGTGGGCCAGGTTCCACGACTGACAGCAGTTTTGACATGGTGATGTCCATCCAGAATGAGTTAGCGCTTGTTTACGGAAATGTTGTTCGCTGCTTCGATCGGTTTGTTGACTAACGATCATAACTTTTCCAGGCACCCCCGATCATGAAAGTCATGACCATTTCCCTCCCTTGCAGGGCGCATTCCGGCTGGCACGCCGGAATCGTTCGATGGGCGCAGAGCAGGCTCTGCGAATTCCCCCTCTCACCCCAATCCATCCCACGGCCCGCGCGGCATCGCGGGCCGGCTGCGGCGGCGCGGAGCAGTGCTCCGCGAAACCTAAAGTGGACCCTGGAGTCAAGACAAAAATGCGGTATGTTTAAGCTGCATCTGCGACTTCATTAGCAGCTGGACG
>WBZT01002571.1_pt1 | contig 12512 bp, 7 predicted proteins | sample 5204241 | NCBI WGS metagenome assembly WBZT01 (sample SAMN12344358, study PRJNA552823) | activated sludge metagenome | biome: Activated sludge suspended growth; feature: Nitrification reactor; material: Wastewater; isolation source: activated sludge from nitrification reactor of wastewater treatment... | reverse complement strand
AACGCACGCCGCGCGCGCGCATCGATTCGGCGAGCGTGCGGGTCGCCGGCGCAAGCCCCCGCGTCCATTCGTCCGCGACGCGGGTACGCGCGGGCGGCAGGCCGGTGAGGAGCTCCGTCCACGCGGGAAACGGCGCGGCGGCGTCCGCGCGGACGAACGAGCCGTGGGACGCGAGTTCGGCGAGCGCGGGTGTCGTCGAGGGCGAAACGTCCTCGACGCGCAGGCCATCGATGCTCACGAGCACGATGCGCGTCGCCGGCGCGGCCGCTGACGCGGAGGCGGTGACGGCGCACGGCGCGAACACGACGGCCGCCACGAGTGCGATCGCCGCGAAACGAAGGGGGCCCCGGGCGGGGCCCCCCATCGATCGTGCCGCGAGAGCGTGCATCGTGTTCAGCGGTACATGCTCTTCAGCTGGCCCCACGACGGCGTGCGCGTCGGCGTCACGCACTCGTTGACCGACGCGCGGAGCAGGAACGGGCCGCCGTAGGCCGAGACGTCGTAGCAGGCCGGAGCGGTCGAAGCGTTGTTGATGATCACCGGGCAGAACACGCCGAGCTGGTCGTCGAACACGAGGTCCGGGTAGCAGTCGGTCGGGCTGTTGCAGGTGTTCGGGTCGATCGCGACGATGAGGCTGCCGCTCACGAAGATGCCGTTGTCGCACATGTCGACGGTCTCGAGCGTGTTCGTCCAGACGCTGCTCGCCGCGACGAGTCCGTTGCGGCCGGCGACGCGCGTGCAGCTCGCCGGATCCCAAATCTCGACGTTGTAGTCGTACGGACCCGCGGTCGAGTAGTCGAAGTGCGTGAAGCTCACGGTGCTGAGCACGCCGCCGGCACCGAAGTCGAACAGGTTGCCGAGCCGGTCGTCGGTGCCCTGGTACCAGCCGTTCCAGGTCACGCCGTCGTCGCAGCCGAGCACGTCGTTGACCGTGGTCGCCGGCTTGCCGGACTGGGGCGAGGCCTGCACGCCGTGCGGATGCAGGTCGATCGCGTACGCGGACACGGCCGCCAGCAGGCCGGCGATCACGAATGCCGAGGTGAGCAGTCGCTTCATGTTGGGTCTCCTCGTGGGTGAAGGTTCGGAAGCGTGCGGCGCGCGGGGGTGCGGATCGCGCCGAACGCAAGGTACACGAGAGGCCCGAGCGAAACGAAATTCACGCCTTGCCGGAAGTGCGAGCGGGGCACGCCTCCTGAGGAACGCGCGGGAAGACGTGCGGCCGCGCTCTACTCGAGGTGCACCACGACGCCGGTGCGCGAGCGCTCGGCGTCGGTGATGCGCACGAGGTAAGTACCGGCTCGCACGCGCCGGCCCTGCGCGTCGGAACCATCCCACTCCACCGCCTGCGATCCCGCGGCGGCGGCGTCGAGCTGGAGTTCGCGCACGTGCCGGCCCGCGACGTCGAAGATCGCGATCCGGGCCGGGCCCGCGCTCGCCACCGTGAAGCGCAGCGTCGTCGAACGGCGGAAGGGATTGGGCGTGGCGAACGGCGTCACCGACGCGATCGCACCGCGCCCCGCGTCCGTCGAAGGGCAGCCCGTCGCGTGCGCGTTGTGGCGGACGTAGGCCCATCGCGAAGCGCCGTGGGCGTACGACGACCCTTCGCCCCACAGCACCCGCGGCGTCGGGGAGTGGTCGCTCGTCGAGGAGTACGTGTGTCCGGTGAGCAGCAGCACGCCGTCCTTGTGCACGGTCACCGTGCCTCCCGGCGCGATGCGCAGCGTGTAGTCGTGCATGCCCGACGTGTTCGTGAGCACGCTCTGGGCACCGGCGCACTCCTGGCTCACGAGCAGGACCTCGCCCGGCCCGACGAAGCACAGCGTGCCGACGAAAGGTGCGGTCGTGACGCTGAGATCGGCGGCCTGGCGGTAGTGGCCGCAGCCGCCGATGCACTCGCTGCCGGAGTCGAGCGCGAGCCTCGCCTCGAGGACCAGCGTATCGGGCATCACGATGTCGGCTCCGCTCTGCACGTAGTAGCGGTTCTCGCCGCACGAGCTCGTCGAGAGGGCCAGCGTCCCTCCGACGATCGCGGGCGCGGTGACGTTTCCGCCGGTCGTCCATGCCGGGCAGACGAGGTCGGGCGTGAGGCCACTCGCGGCGTTCCAGACGGCCACCGCGGCCCTGGACGATGCGGGGAATGTCGCGAGCAGGACGAGGGCGGCCAGTACGGAGCGACGTCTCATGGTGCGATCCTCGATGGGGTGACGGTGGAACGCCCGCGGTCCGGCGAGGCGCGCGACCTGCCCACGGCACGGCGAGGCAGGGCCGCTACGGTCGGAAGCGCTCATCGGGTGCCTGCTGCGGCGGGCCGGAGCGTTGCGCGCAGCTTCGCGGCGTCCGCGGGACGGCCCCATGCGTCGTAGAGCGAGGCGAGCGACTGCGACGCGCGCTGCGCGATGCCGTCGTTCGCGCTCCGTCCGCTGGCGGCCGCGCGCACGGCGAGCAACAGCGTCTCCGCTTCGGTGTAGAGCCGGCGCACCTTCCGCGCGCGCAGGACGTCGGCGAGCGTCAGCTGCGAGGCGAGCGTGCCGGGGCTCGAAGCGCCGAAACGTTCGAGCCGAATGCCCAGTGACTCGCGCGCGGACTTCTCCGCGTCGCCGAGCCGGTTCTCGCGCACGCGCACCTCCGCGAGCTCGCGCAGCGGCGGTGCGAGGTCGGGGTGTCGCTCGCCCAGCGTCGCGCGCAGGATGGCGAGTCCCTTCGTGTACGCATCGTCGGCTTCGCGGTCGCGCTTCGCCTGCGCGTACGCCGCGCCGAGGCTCAGCCACGTGCGGCCGACCGGCGCGCTTTCGGGTCCGAGGCTGCGCTGGCGGATCGCGAGCACCTTCTGCAGCACGTCGAGCGTCTGCTCGTAGCGGCCGGTCTCGAGCAGGAACGAGCTCTGGCTCTCCAGCGCGCGCACGACGAGCGGGTGGTTCTCGCCCAGCGCCTGGCGCCGGATCGCGACCGCGCCGCGATAGAGCGAGTCGGCCGCGGCGAGGTCGCCGAGGCGCGTGCGGTTCCCGGCGAGGTCCTCCATCGCCTCGGAGAGCTCGACCACGTTCTCCCCCGGCCGCGCCGCGAGCGCGGCCACGCTCTGGCGCAGCAGCGTGTCGGCGGCGGCGTAGTCGTCGCGCCAGCTCGCCTCGATCTGCGCCTGCGTGCGGAGTACCTGCGGCGTGGCGAGCCCGTTCGGATCGCGGCGCGCGATCGCGAGGGCCGCCCGCGCGACGGTGTCGGCCTGGGCGTAGCGGCCCTGGTGCGCGAGCGCCGAGGCGACGCGGCCCATGATCGCCGCCGTCGTGTCGCTCACGACGCGGCCCGCGCGCGCCTGCCCCGCGAATGCTTCGCGGAACTGCTGCTCGGCCTGCGCGTACCGCGACGTCTGCATGAGAATGTCGCCGAGCGTGCGGTGCAGCGACGCCTCGAGCATCGGGTGCGCGTCGCGCGCGGGTGCGAGGCGCTGGAGGCCGCCGCGCAGCAGCGACTCGGCTTCGGCGAAGCGGCCGACGCCCGCGAAGGCCGTCGCGATCGTGCCGCGAATGGCGCCCTCGACCTCCGGATCGGTGCTCGCCCACACGCCGATGCGCGTCTGCGCGCGCTCGAGCGCGGCGTCGAGCGTCACCTTGCCCGCGTCGCCGGCCCACGGGTCGGCGGTCGCGAGCATCTCGCGCAGGAAGCGGTTGATCGCGCCCGCCTTCGCGGCCTCGAGCTGCGCCTGCTCGCTGTTGGCGACCGCGACGCGCCGCTCGCTGGCGGCCACCGAGCGTTCCATGACCGCGAGCGCGCGTTGCGCGTCGGCCTCGGCGCGCTGCTCGTCGGCCATGCGCCTCTGCTGTTCGGCGGTGAGCCGCTCGCGCTCGGCCTCGCGCCGCTGCGCCAGCGCCTGCGCCTCGGCCGTCTCGGCGCGATGCGTGCGCGAGAGCGCCAGCGCCTCGGCGCGGCGCGCGCGCACCGCGAGCATCGAGCTGACCACGATGCCGGCCACGAGCACGACGAACGTCGCAGCCACGCCGGCCACGAGTGCGCGGTTGCGTCCCGCGAACTTGCGCAGCTGGTAGACCGTGCTCGGCGGCCGCGCGGTGATCGGCTGCGAGGCGAGGTAGCGCTCGACGTCCTCGGCCATCGCCGCGGCGCTCGCGTAGCGGCGGTCCGCGTCCTTTTCGAGTGCCTTGCCGACGATGGTTTCGATGTCCGGATCGATCCGGCGCGTGCCGCTGATCGAGGAGCGCAGCGACTTCGGCGGCTCTTCGCAGATGACGCGCACGGCCTCGATGAGCGACGCGCGGCTCACGTCGTACGGCTTCGCACTCGCCAGCATCTCGTACAGGATCACGCCCAGCGCATAGACGTCCGTGCGCACGTCGATCGCGTCGGCGTTGCCGCGCGCCTGTTCGGGCGACATGTAAGGCAGCGTGCCCTTGATGACGCCGACCTCGGTGACCTGCGTGGCCTTCACGTCGCCCTCGGTGATGCGCGCGAGGCCGAAGTCGAGGATCTTCACGTCGGGCAGTCGCACGCCGGAGAGCGCGGTCGTGCCCGACTCGCTCGCCGCTTCGCGCGAGATGACGATGTTCGAAGGCTTGAGGTCGCGGTGGATCACGCCGCGCAGGTGCGCGTAGTGCACCGCCTCGGCGACGCGGCGGAAGAGCGCGAGCCGGAAGCGCACCTCCTCCGGGGTCATGGCCTTCGGCCGTTTCGCGAGGTAGTCGTCGAGTTCCTCGCCCTGCACGAGTTCCATCGCGAAGTAGTGCTGGCCGTCCTCGGTACGTCCGGATTCGTAGATGGCGCCGATGTTCGGGTGGCGAAGCCGCGCGAGCGTCTCGGCCTCGCGGCGGAACATGCGGATCGTGTTCTCGTCCACGTAGCGGCCGCCGCGCACGACCTTGAGCGCGACGCGGCGCTTCGGGTCGTGCTGCTCCGCTTCGTAGACGATGCCCATCCCGCCCTCGCCCAGTTTGCCGAGGATGCGGTAGCGCCCGAGCGTGCGCGGCAGGTCGCCGGTCACCGCGGACGGGATCGGGCCCTCGACGCCGATCGAGCCACCGCTCGAGGGGTTCGCACCGATCGTCGCGTCCAGTTCGAGGCTGGAACTGCTTCCGGAGGGCGGGTTCGGCGGGGCGTCGTCGCCGGGATGCCGGGCGTCGTGGGACACACACTGCTCCAGTCTCGCGAGGGCATGGGGATTCCCGCCCGGCGAGAGCGTGAGGCGTTCGACGCCCGGTCTGGGGGCACGCGCTCGTTCGGCGGCGGCTCGGTCGGACGCGCAGCACGGGAAGGACGGACGACCCGATGGATGCGCGCGGACGACCTCCGGAAGATGCACGCGAGGTGGTCCGCGGTTCAACGAAAGATCATCGGGCTCCTCACCGCTGCCGGAGCCGGTCCCTCACTCCGGCCGCGGCGAGCGATAGACGTCGGTCGTCACGTACTTGAGGCCCGAGTCGCACGCCAGCGTGACGACAGTCGCATGCGGTCCGAGACGCGCCGCCTCGCGCAGCGCGGCGATCACGTTGGCGCCCGTCGACGTGCCGGCGAAGATCGCTTCCTCGCGCGCGAGGCGGCGCGCCATCGCCTTCGCGTCCGCCGTCGCCACGGGCTCGATCGCATCGACGAGCGAGCCGTCCCAGAGCGGCGGAACGTAGCCGACGCCGACGCCCTCGATCTTGTGCGGGCCGGGCGAGCCGCCCGCGAGCACCGCCGACTCGGCGGGCTCGACCGCGACGACGCGGACGCCGGCCCGCTTCGCCTTGAGCGTCTCGCCCACGCCGCGCAGCGACGCCGACGTACCGACGCCGTGCACGAACGCGTCGACCGGCCCGCGCGCCTGCGCCGCGATCTCCTCCGCGAGCGGACGGTAGCCCGCGATCGCGTCGGTGTTCTCGAGCTGGTTGGACCAGAAGGTCCCCGGCTCAGCGGCGAGCGCGCGCGCCGTCTCGATCATGTCGAGGATGAGCTGCTTCGTCGTGAGGCCGCCCTCACTGGGCACGAGCGTCAGCTCGGCGCCGAGCGCACGCATCTGGTCGAGCTTCTCGCGGCTGAACGCATCGGACGTGACGATGCGGATGCGGTGGCCCTTCGCGGCGCACACCAGCGCGAGCGAGGCGCCCGTGCTGCCGCCCGTGTACTCGACGACCGTACCGCCGGGCTTCAGCCGCCCGTCCGCCTCCGCGCGCTCGATCACGCCGAGCGCCATGCGGTCCTTCATGCTGCCGGTGGGGTTCTCCCACTCCAGCTTCACCAGCACGCGGGCGCTGCCCGCGGGAACGATGCGGCGGAGCGGAACGAGCGACGTACGGCCGATGGCGTCGAGGATGCTCACGTGGACCTCGCGGTGATGTCGCGGTTCGGGCGCGCGGCGCGGTGCGCAGTCTCGCAGGGACCGCGGCCGCCGTCATCCGGCGCCAATCGCGCCGCCCAGGTCAGCGTCTCAACGCAGCACCGCCACGCGCGCCGTGCGCACCTCGCTCCCGCTGCGCGCGCTCACGAGGTAGACGCCGGGCGCGACGCGCGCTCCGTCGGCGCCGCGGCCGTCCCACGCCAGCGTGCGCGTGCCCGCGCGCAGCGGCCCGTTCGCGAGCGGGCGCACGAGCCGGCCCGCGGCATCGAGCACGTCGACGCGCACGTCGGCGTCGCGCGCGAGCGCCAGCCGCACCGCCGTGGCCGCGCGCGCCGGGTTCGGCGCGACGCGCAGCGAGCGCAGCACGGGGCCCGTCGCGACCAATGCGGACGGCTTCTCGTCCACGCCCATCGTCGGGCTGAGGCAGAACTCGTACACGCGGTAGGCGCCGAAGTCGGCGACCCACAGGCGCCGGCCGGGATCGTCGATCTCGAGCACGCACGTCGAGAAGCCGGTGAAGCCGATCGCCACGTCGACGACGTCGCCGTTCGTCGGATCGATGCGCACGAGACGCTGCTGGTCGGTCGCCGCCGCGTAGAAGCGGTTCGTGGTGCCGTCGTACGCGAGGCTCACCATGCCGAGCACCTCGCTCGAGAGCGGCAGCGCGGTGCGCGTGCCGTTCGGTGCGAGCTGCCATAGCGACGTGCCGTCGAGCGCATCGGCGAACCACACGCTGTTCGCCGGCCCGATGGTGATGTCGTGGACGTCGATCTCTCCGGGATCGGCCATCACCAGACGCTCACCCTCGGCCGCGGCCGTCGAGAAGGACCAGACTTCGTCGGCGCCCGAGTAGCCCCAGTCGGTCACGAGCACGTCTCCGGGAGCGACGTTCGCCCCCGAGAAGCCCGCGGGTGCGATGCACATGCCGGAGGGATCGTCGTCGCCGGCGTGAAAGCCCGACACCCACAGCGACGAGACGCCCGCGCTCGTGCGCCGGTAAACGTTGCCGCTGTTGTCCTCGGTGACGTACGCGTTGCCCGATGCGTCGAACAGCACGTGCGTCGGCAGCTCGTAAGCCTGCAGGCGCGTGCCGGCGAGCGTTCCGGTCAGCGCGACGAGCCCGCCGTCCGATCCCGAGGCGAGGTCCACGGTGCCGTAGAGCTGGCCGTCGGCGGGATTGCGCGCGACCGTGGAGACTCCCGAGTAGCCGATGCGTCCGCAGGGCGATAGCCCGGGCGCGATCACGCTCACGTCCTCGTCGATCGTGCCGCACACGGGCAGCACGCGACCGACGTTGTCGAGTCCGACGACCTCGCTGGCATTCGTGAACTCGGCCTGGATGCGGCACTCCGTGACGTTCGCGACCAGCGCGGCCCAGGTACCGGACGTCACGGTCCACGCGGAGCCGTCGAGCGGATACGCGAACGTCTTCCACAGCCGGCCCGCGGGCGGCACGCTCGCGGCCGGCATCGGCACCGACGCGGTGCCGCCGGGACCGCTCAGGCGGATGAACTCGGGGATGTCCACCGGCGCTGCCGAGGCGGAAACGAGCCGCACGTCGACCGTGAACATGCCCGTCGCGGTGAGCGAGGACCAGTCGCCGAGGAATCGGCTCGGCGCGTACGCGTACGACGCACCCGAGCCGTCCGCCACGCGGCAGAACCCACCGGCGTTTCCGCCGGAGCCCGGGTTCGTGATGCCGCCGGTGTTCAGGAACGACCAGTCGGCGAGGTCGGTGTCGAACGTTTCGACCACGCACGGCTCGGTCACGTGATGGACGTTGCCCGTGAGGCGGACGTTGTCGAGCCAGACGCTCTCGTCACCGGTCACGTATTCCGATTCGATCAGCAGGGTGTTCACGTCGGCGAGCAGCGCGCCCCACGTGCCGCTCTCCATCGTCCACGCTGCGGGGTCGATCGGGATGCCGATGCTCGTCCAGGCACTCTGTGGCGGAATGGTGCCCGTGAGTGCGGTGGCTGCACCGCCGGGGCCGGAGATGCGGAAGAAGTACGGGCCGTAGTAGAGGACGCCGCCACTCGTGTTCACGAAGCGCACGTCGAGCACGAGCGAGTCGGCGGACGTCATCGCGCGCCAGTCGCCGAGGAACGCGGGCGGCGCCACGCTGAGGTTGTTGTCGCCCGTCGCGAGGTCGTTGACCGCGAGGCACCCACCGGGGTTGCCGCCGGTCGAGCTCCACGTCATCGCGTTGTCGCCGGTGACGCGCCAGCCATCGAGCCCCGCGTCGAACCCGCTGGTGGCGGACGCGTACGCCGCGGTGGCCGATGCCAACACGAGCGCAAGGACGACGATGAGTGAAGCGATGCGACGGAGCGCGCACACGGTGGGGCGCATGGCGTGACCTCCCGGGCTGGACACCGAGGTTGCACTGCGGTTCGCGCGACCATTCGCGCCGAGTCGAAAACGCGGGCCGGAAGCGTCGGGGGGCGCGACCGTGAAAGGGACGCCGGCTTCGGCGCTTCGTTCGCCGCGCACGAGTGTAGGCCCGCTCACGCTGCCGCGACGCCCACGTGTTCGCGGCGACCGCCGGAGGGCGAACGCGGCCGGCGGCCTCTACCCCGCGCGCACCGCCCAGCGCAGCTTGGCCGGGCGCGAGCGCGGGTTGTCGTGGCGCTCCTGCGGGCCGGCGCGGACCACGTCGCGCGCGACGTCGGACCACGTGCCGTCGCGCTTCCCGTCCGCGAACGCGTGCTTCACGCGCCGGTCCTCGCCCGAGTGGAACGACAGGATCGCGACGCGTCCGCCCGCGCGCACGCAGGCGGGCAGCTCGCGCAGCAGCGCATCGAGCGCGCCCAGCTCGTCGTTGACCTCGATGCGGATCGCCTGAAAGACGCGCCGCACGTCGGCATCCACGTCGCCGCCGCCCACGAGCGGACCCGCGGCACGGCGCACCGCGTCGGCGAGCGCGGCGGTCGTGCGCAGCCGGCCGCGCGCGGCGACGAGCGCCTCCGCGATGGGCTCCGCGTGCGGCTCGTCGGCGTGCTCGGCCAGCACGCGCGCGATCTCCGCGACGCTCGCGCGCTCGAGCCACTGCGCGGCCGACAGGCCGCGCTGCGGGTTCATGCGCATGTCGAGCGGGCCATCGGCGCCGAACGTGAAGCCGCGCGCCGGATCGTCGATCTGCATGGACGACACGCCGAGGTCGGCGAGCACGAGGTCGGCGCCGTCGCTCCACCCCATCGCGTGCACGGCGGCGCGCAGCCCGGCGTAGTTCGAGCGCCGCACCACGAGCGCCTCCTCGCCGTGGCCCAGCTCGCGCAACCGCGCCTCGGTGCGCGGCAGTTCGATCGGGTCCGCGTCGAGCGCGAGCAACGTGCCGCCGGGAGTGATGCGGTCGAGGAGCCGCGAGGCGTGCCCGCCGTAGCCGAGCGTCGCGTCGACGGCGCGTTCGCCCGGCTTCGGCGCCAGCACCGCGAGGATCTCCTCGACCATGATCGGCACGTGCTGGCCCGCGGGCGTGCGGCCCTTGGCGAGCACGTGCGGCACGATGTCGGGATAGCGCTCGGGCGCGAGCTCCTTGTACTTCTCCTCGAAGCGCCGCGGATGCGTGCCGGTATAGCGCGGACGCCGCCGGTGCGGCGGACTCGGGTCGTCGGGCGTGTTCGTCATGGCGAAGCGCGCACGCTAGCGCAGGGCGCGCGCCCTCGCCACGCGACGCACCGGCCTCACGGCAATCCCTGCCCGCGCGCCGCGACGTAGAGCGTGTACCACTCCTCGCGCGTCAGCTCGATCGTGTCCGCGTGCACCGCGTCGCGGATGCGCGCCGGGTCGACCGAGCCGACGATCGGCACGATGCGCGCGGGATGGCGCAGCAGCCACGCGAGCGCGGTTGCGGTGCGGCTCGCGCCGCGCGAGCGCGCGATCGTGTCGAGCGCCGCGTGCAGCGCGCGCAGGCGGCCCGCGGCCGGATCCTCGGCGGCGGCGCTCGCGCCGTCGCCGAGCCGCCCGCCCGCGAGCGGGCTCCACGACGTGGGCGTGATGCCCTCCGCGAGACACTGGTCGAGCGTGCCGTCCTCGAACGGATCGAGCCGCAGCAGGTGGACCTCGACCTGGTGCGCGACGAGCGGCATCGGGCACGCGCGGCGGATCGTCTCGAGCATCGCGGGGCGGAAGTTGCTCACGCCGAAGCAGCGCACCTTGCCGGCCCGCTCCAGGTCCGCGAACGCCGCCGCGATTTCGGCCGGGTCCGCGAGCAGGTCCGGCCGGTGGAGCATGTAGAGGTCGATGCGCTCGACGCCGAGCCGGGTGAGCGACGCCTCGCACGAGCGCACGATGTGCTCGCGCGAGAAGTCCCAGCGGTGCGGCGCGGACGGATCGGGATCGCCCTGCCAGCGGATGCCGCACTTGCTGCCGATCACGACGCGATCGCGCATGCCCGGCACCTCGCGCAGCACGCGGCCGAACAGCGTCTCCGCGAGTCCGTTGCCGTAGATGTCGGCGTGATCGAAGTGCGTGTAGCCTGCTTCGTAGGCGGCGAGGATCGCGGCGCGGCCGCGCGCTTCCATCTCGGGCGTGAAGCGCGCCGGGTCCATCGTGCCCGGCGTGCGCATGCAGCCGTACGCGAGGCGCGTCGAGGCGAGCGGCCCGCCTCCGAGCATCTGGGTCTTCATCACGGGGACTCCATTCGGGTGCCGGGCGTGATCGGGGTGGATCGCCGCGCAGGTTGCCCCGGCCGGGCCCGACGCACAACCGGGCGCCGGCCGTGCGGAGTGCGTCGCGTTTCACCGAACGCGCGTGCATTCCGCACGCGGGCCGCGACAGACGGGCGCGGATCGGCGAAAATCGCGCACGTTGCCTCCGCATCCGAACGATAAGACGGGAACCGAACCTCATCGTGTCGTTCCGCACGCTCCACCCGAGGGCCGCGAGGCCCAGCGAAGGATCTCCACACATGCGCATCCGGACCGTGCTCCGCCACCGCACGCTCGCACTGCTCACCGCCACGTTCCTGCTGCTGGTCCCCGCCCTCGCGTTCGCCGCCGCGAGCGTGGGTGCCATGAAGGGCATGCCACTCACGCTCGCGAGCGGCATCACGCGCACGACGGCGCAGATCATGGCGATGCCGGACGAGATCAACCCGGCCGTCTCCATGGCGCGCCTCAACCGCCCCGAACTCGAAGGCATCGAGCGCGACGACCTGCACCAGGCCCCCGGCGCCGCGCCGGTCGCGCAGTGGCCGCCGCGGATTCCCGACGCCTCGCGCTCGCAATCCACGAGTCCCGGCGACGTGATCCACTCGCCGCAGACCGTCTCGACGCAGTTCACCGGCGCGACGCTCACCGACACGGGCTCGTTCCCGCCCGACGGCATGGGCGCGGTCGGCCCCACGCAGTACGTCGTCTTCGTGAACGGCCGCCTGCGCACGTTCAACAAGACCACGGGCGTCGCGGACGGCGTGCTCAACGCCAACCCGGACAACTTCTTCGCGACCGTGATGACGCCGGTCGTCGGCAGCATCGTGCTCAACTTCACCACCGACCCGCAGGTGCGCTACGACCGCCTGAGCGGCCGCTGGTTCCTCGTCATCATCGACGTGCCCTGCACGAACGCCAGCTGCACGGCCACGGCGGCGAACCGCGTCCTGATCGCGGTCTCCGACGCGGCGAGCCACGGCGTGATCTCGGCCGGGACGGTGTGGACGCTCTACCAGTTCGCGGGTGACGCCGCGAACTTCCTCGACTACCCCTCGCTCGGCATCGACGCCAACGCGCTCTACATCGGCGGCAACATGTTCACCGCCGCCGGCTCGTTCGTGGGCTGCAATGGCTACGTCGTGCGCAAGAGCTCGGTGCTCTCGGGCGGCCCGATCGTCGTGACCACGTTCGCCAACATCGCGGGTTCCGCGACCGAGGGGCCGTACTCGCCGCGCGGCGTCGACAACTACGACCCGGCCGCGACCGAGGGCTACTTCATCGGCGTGAGCGTGCTCAACTACAGCTCGCTCGTGGTGCGCCGCGTGACCAATCCGGCCACGACGCCGGCGGTCTCGGCGAACATCCTGCTCACCGTGCCGACCACCTCGGCGCCGATTCCCGTGCAGCACCTCGGCAACACCGGCGGTACCAGTGGCCGCCTCGACGCGATCGACGACCGGCTGTTCGCGGCGCACCTGCGCAACGGGCGCCTGTGGACCGCGCACAACATCGCCGTCACCGCCGCCGGCGTCGCCTCCAGC
>WBZT01002569.1_pt1 | contig 12517 bp, 10 predicted proteins | sample 5204241 | NCBI WGS metagenome assembly WBZT01 (sample SAMN12344358, study PRJNA552823) | activated sludge metagenome | biome: Activated sludge suspended growth; feature: Nitrification reactor; material: Wastewater; isolation source: activated sludge from nitrification reactor of wastewater... | reverse complement strand
TATATCGCTCAACGCTACGCAAAGCGAACACACTCTTATCCTGCTGAACGGCATCAGGCTTAACAGCAGCCAGAATGCGCAGGTGGATCTTTCACTTTACGATCTCGATAACGTTGAACGCATCGAAATATCCAAAGGCGGATCATCGGCTCTGTACGGCAGCGAAGCTATCGGCGGGGTAATAAATATCATTACGAAAAATAACACATCGCTTAAACCCATTAACTTTAGCCTTAAGGGGGGAATAGGTTCATACGGCCAGAAGAAAATTTATGGAAGGCTATCGCAGGGATTCAAACTGAAAGGGAATAAATCTGCCGGCTACAGCATATCATTTTCGGATGACAGGGCAAAAAATGATTTTGAGTATTATCTTAAAAGCGGCGTTAACCGTGTGTTAAGGAACAGGGAAAATTCCGATTATAACACGCAATCATTTGATGCTGATGTAATGTACTCTGAAGGCAGCAACGTTACACTGAAGCTGTTTGCTAACTATACTCACTTTGAAAGAGGTGTGCCGGGAATTGATATCGGCTATGCGACGGGTACAGCGAGGCAGATAGATAAAAATATTTTCTCTGGTGCTACTTTGTTTCGCCGTATCTCAGGTGTGCTCAGCATGAAGTCGAATCTGGGATACAGGAATGCGCTGCAGAAATACTTTGATCCCGCAACTTTCGGATTTTCCACACCCATCAACAGCTTCTACAGGGTGAATAACATATCAGCTTCAAATGTGTTCAGCTTTATACCAAAGGGAAGTTTCAGCTTCGATGCCGGAGCCGAAGTTTCCTTCAATAATATTTCAAGCAATGAAACCAAAGAAGGCAGCCAGGTGCAGGCGGCAGCATTCTGGGTTGGAAAGTATGAAACGCAGATCAGGAAATCAGTTACTTTCACCGTATATCCAACGCTAAGGTTTGACCATTTTTCAAACATCAACAACAAAAATGTTGTAACGGGCAAATTGGGTATCAATATTAAGCCGTTTGCTACTGCGGAGTTTCACCTGAAATCATCATTCGGCAACAACTTCAGCGCGCCGACATTCAACGAGCTATACTGGAAGGATATCGGAAATCCTGACCTGAAGCCAGAGCGTTCGGTCAGCTTCGATGCGGGAGTATTTTACTGGCTGAATCTGCTGGCTGAAAATGAACTGGAAATATCGTATTACAATATCAATACAACTGACCGCATTTTGTGGACCCCGGAATCGGCGGCGATATGGAAGCCAATAAATGTAGGTAAGGTTAGAAGCGAAGGTATTGATTTCAGCTTGCGCTCGGTGTTTACTATATTTAAGAGACTAACCTCCCAAACAGCTATAAATTACACATTTGGCAGCGCATTGAAGAAAAATGAAGATTATCCCAATGATCCGTCATACAACAAACAGCTCATATACCTGCCAAAAGAGATGGTAAAAGCCTCAATTGTGCTGAATTATTTGACTACAAGTAAATTTATAAAATTTGTATCTTTTAGCCTGTTTTACAATTTTTCCACCAAGAGATATACCAATTTTGAAAACACGGAATTTATTCCCAGGTATGATGTTCTTGACGGAAATATAGGGCTTGGATTTCAGCAGGGTGATGTTGAATTCGGACTGAAGTTCATAGCCAACAATTTATTAAACGAAAGCTACAGCGTCTTACCGGGCTACCCGATGCCGCTTAGAAATTTCAAAATGGAACTAAACATAAAATATTAAATTCAGGAGAATATCATTCATGAATAACTCTAAAATGACAAACTTTATCATAGCTGCAGTACTCATTCTCTTCGCAGCTTTTTCACGGCTTATTCCTCATCCAATGAATTTTGCGCCTATAGCGGCAATAGCATTGTTCGCTGGTGTCTACATGGATAAGAAGTTCGCATTCATAATACCAATTGCCGCAATGCTGCTAAGCGATATATTCCTTGGCTTCTATGCAGGTATTGAATGGGTTTACGGCTCGTTCGTTGTTGTTGCTTTGATCGGACTCTGGCTCAAGAAAAGAGTTGAGAATAAAAGCGGCGCAGGCAAAGCAGGCTATATATTCGCGTCAACACTTGTTGCTTCAGTGCTTTTCTTCCTGCTTACCAACTTCGGCGTGTGGACAAGCGGAATGATGTATGAAATGAGCTTCAGCGGACTTGTACAGTGTTACACAATGGCTATACCGTTCTTCCGCAACTCACTGGCAGGCGACCTGTTCTATTCCGCAGCTTTATTCGGCATTTACGAAGCGGTAACCAGGCTGGCAGGCACATCTGCTGTTTTAAAAGAAGCAAAGATCAGGAAATAAAACATCATACATGATAGAGCGATTAAAAGATGAGCTGAGCAAAAGAATAGTAATGCTGGATGGCCCCCGCGGCACAATGATCCAGAAAAAAAATCTTGATGAAGCGGGCTTTCGCGGCGAGAGGTTTCGGGATTTCCCAAATGACCTGAAGGGTAATAATGACATCCTGAACATAACACAGCCCGCGATAATTTCTGAAATATATGAGCAGTACCTTGCGGCAGGCAGCGATATAGTTGGTACAAATACTTTTAATTCCTCATCAATATCCCAGGCAGATTACAACACACAGGAATTTGTTTACGAGATGAACTTTGAATCCGCGCGCCTTGCAAAACAGGCCGCGGATAAATATACAAAATTAACACCCAATAAACCCCGCTGGGTAGCGGGCGCTATAGGGCCAATGAACAAAACCCTTTCAATGTCTCCCGATGTAAATGATCCCGGTTACAGGGCTGTAACATTCGAACAGATCAAAGAGTCATACCAGGAAGCCGTAAAAGGGCTGATAGATGGCGGCGTTGACCTGCTGCTTGTGGAAACTGTCTTTGATACGCTTAACTGCAAAGCTGCGCTGTTTGCCATCAATGAGCTGTTTGACCAAATCGGCAAAAGACTTCCGATAATGGTATCCGGCACTATTGTGGATATGAGCGGCAGAACGCTTTCAGGGCAAACAGTCGAAGCATTTTTGAACTCGGTTGCGCATGCAGGAATTTTCAGCATCGGGCTTAACTGCTCGCTTGGCGCAAAGGAAATGCGGCCGTACATCGAAGAGCTTTCCGAAAAGGCTAACATGTATATTAGCTGTTACCCCAATGCGGGTCTGCCGAATGCTTTCGGCGGATATGATGAGCTGCCCGAAGAAACTGCCGCATACCTTAAAGAATTCGGCGAAAGCGGTTTCCTGAACCTTGTTGGCGGATGCTGCGGAACAACACCCGATCATATCGCTAAGATCGCGGAGTTTGTAAAAGATATTCCCCCAAGAAAGCTGCCTGAAGTAAAACCGTATCTAAGGCTAAGTGGTCTCGAGCCGCTGAACGTTACACCGCAAACAAATTTTGTAAATATCGGTGAACGTACAAATATTACAGGTTCTGCAAAGTTTGCAAAGCTCATAAGGGAAGAGAATTATGAAGAGGCGTTAAGCGTCGCGCTTCAGCAGGTCGAGAGCGGTGCTCAGGTAATCGATATCAATATGGATGAAGGCATGATAGACGGCGTTGCAGCCATGGAGAAATTCCTTAAGCTGACTGCCGTTGAGCCTGATATTGCCAGGGTACCGGTAATGCTTGATTCATCCAAATGGGAGATAATCGAAGCGGGGCTGAAATGCCTGCAGGGAAAAGGCATAGTTAACTCCATAAGCTTAAAAGAAGGCGAAGAAAAATTCATAGAGCATGCCCGCAAGGTTAAGCTTTACGGTGCTGCGGTTATTGTTATGGCTTTTGATGAACAGGGGCAGGCTGATAGTTATGAAAGAAGAATTGAGATCTGCAAAAGGTGTTACGATATCTTAACTAAAAAAGTCGGATTCCCGCCGCAGGATATAATTTTTGATCCGAATATTTTAACCGTTGCTACGGGAATTGATGAGCATAATAATTACGCCGTTGATTACATCAAGGCAACGAAGTGGATAAAAGAGAATCTGCCGCTGGCAAAAGTAAGCGGCGGTGTTAGCAATATTTCGTTCTCGTTCCGCGGCAATAATGTTGTAAGAGAAGCGATGCACTCGGCTTTCCTGTACCATGCTATCAAAGCGGGAATGGACATGGGTATTGTTAACGCGGGGATGATAGAAGTATATGACGAGATTCCCAAAGACCTGCTTGAACGAGTTGAAGATGTTCTGCTGAACCGCAGGCCGGATGCGACTGAAAGACTTGTTGAGTTCGCTGAATCAGTGAAATCAAAAGGTAAAGTTATTGAGCAGGATAATGCCTGGAGAAACCAGCCGGTGGAAGAGCGGCTTAAACATGCTCTGATAAAAGGAATCGTTGAGTTTATTGATGCTGATACCGAAGAAGCCCGCCAAAAATACCCGCAGCCGCTGGATGTAATAGAAGGACCCTTAATGGACGGTATGAATGTTGTGGGTGATCTTTTCGGTGCGGGAAAAATGTTCCTGCCGCAGGTTGTAAAAAGCGCAAGGGTTATGAAGAAATCCGTGGCATACCTTACGCCGTACATCGAAGCCGCTAAAGCCGCGGGCTCATCAAGCATAAACGGCAGGATATTGCTTGCCACGGTTAAAGGCGATGTTCACGATATTGGCAAAAACATCGTAGGCGTTGTGCTTGGATGCAATAACTACGAAGTTATCGATCTTGGTGTGATGGTACCTGCTGATAAGATACTGCAAATAGCAAAAGAGAAGAATGTTGATATAATCGGTTTAAGCGGACTCATAACTCCATCGCTTGATGAGATGGTGCATGTTGCCAGGGAAATGGAGCGGCAGGGATTCAAAGTTCCGCTGCTGATCGGCGGGGCAACAACATCAAAAATACATGCTGCGGTGAAAATAGCGCCGAATTATTCAAACCCCACAGTACATGTGCTGGATGCTTCGCGAAGTGTTACCGTTGCAGGAAGCCTGATGAACAAGGATAACCGCGAAGGATTTATCGGCTCCGTAAAGCAGGAATATGAAAGAATGCGCATTTCGCACAAAGGCAGGAAGGATAATAAAAAATTCCTTACCATCGAAGAAGCGCGCAGCAGGGGATTGAAGATCAATTGGAGCAATACAAATGTTACAAAGCCCAGCTTCATTGGGAACAAAGTGTTCAGAGATTTCCCGCTGGAGAAGATAAGGGAAAGGATCGACTGGACGCCGTTCTTCCAGACATGGGAAATGAAAGGCAAGTATCCCAAAATATTTGATGACGCTAACTACGGAAGCGAAGCAAAAAAACTGTTTGATGATGCTAACCGTTTGCTTGATTATATTATTTCAAATAAGTGGCTTAAAGCAAATGCAGTGGTGGGATTTTATCCGGCGAATTCAAACGGCGATGATATAAATCTTTACACGAACGATAAACGCAAAGAAACAATTGCCGTGCTGCATACTATAAGACAGCAGGCAGAAAAAACTAACCAGGAATCGTATTTTGCGCTTTCGGATCTGATCGCTCCTGAATCAACCGGATTGAATGATTACATCGGATGCTTTGCCGTAACAACCGGTATTGGTATAGAGAGCCTGCTTGAAAAGTTCAAAAAAGAACATGACGATTATAACAGCATAATGACCAAAGCGCTGGCCGATAGGCTTGCCGAGGCATTTGCCGAGCTGATGCATGAAATGGTGAGAAAAGAGCTTTGGGGATACTCTAAGAATGAGAACTTAAGCGCCGAAGATCTGATCGCAGAGAAGTACGACGGCATCAGGCCCGCACCGGGATATCCCGCCCAGCCTGACCACACCGAAAAGCAGATAATATTTGATCTGCTTGAGGCGGAAGAGAATACTGGGATCAAGCTCACAGAATCATTCGCGATGTATCCGGCGTCAGCAGTAAGCGGATTGTATTTCTCGCATCCGGAATCGAAGTATTTCAACGTGGGCAAAATAAACCGTGACCAGGTTGAAGATTACGCCCGCCGGAAGAATTTGCCAGTTGAAGAGATCGAAAGATGGCTTGCCCCGATACTTGCGTATGAAAGAGCTGAAAAGGAATTAATATAAGATGCACGAAATAAGCAGATTTCTTGGTATAATCGACCCATTGGTATGAATACAATTGAAAAATCAATTATACATGACATTGTGGAAGTTGAACCATTAGAAGACTATTCAATCATTGTGCAATTTGATGATGGTGTTGTTAAAACTATAGATATAAAGCCTTATATTAGTGGTGGTATCTCAACTGATCTTAATGATATTAATTTCTTTAAAAAAGTTTATCTTGATAATGGCTCTGTGACTTGGCCTAACGGTTACGATTTCTGTTCTGTGTTTTTGAGAGAAGTATAAGAATCTCCAGATGGTTATAAAATGCGTTTGTTCGGATATATTGTTTTCTGAAATGAAAAAGATCGCTGAAAAACACGGCGTAAGCAGTACGGATAAACTTAGAGAATATGTTACATTCGGTGTTAACTGCAAACTGTGCCTGCCTTATGTTGAGAAGATGCTTAAAACGGGTGAAACAGAATTCGAACCCGCTATTGAATAATTTTTATTTGCTGGTGAAGTGAGGTGCTTGATTGAATAAAATTATTGCTGTTGTTGGCATGTGCGGTTCGGGCAAGAGCGAAGCCGTGAAGTTCTTTGTTGATAAGGGCTTTAAGCGCGTTTATTTCGGTGAAGTTGTGATGAACGAAATGAAACGGCTGGGGCTAGAGGTCAATGAAGCCAATGAACGGGCTACCCGAGAAAATCTTCGGAAAGAGTTCGGCATGGGCGCAATGGCAGTAAAGAGTCTGCCACTTATTGAAGAATTTTTGAAGGAACATAATGTTGTAGTTGAAAGCCTATATTCATGGGAAGAGTTTAAAATTCTCAAGGAGAAGTTTGGCGAAGCATTTAAGCTTCTGACAATATATACCACCAAGGCTTTGAGGTATGAAAGGCTGCTGAAGCGGCCCTTCCGACCGCTGACAAGTGATGAGTCAAAGAGCAGGGATATAAGTGAGATTGAGAAGTTAGATAAGGGCGGTCCCATTGCATATACGGATTATACAGTGATAAATGACGGGACTTTAGAAGAGATGAATGAAGAACTAAAGAAGTATGCTTGATTGAAAATAGAGATTCCCGCTTTCGCGGGAATGACAAAACAGGTGGTCCCATTGCATATACTGATTATACTGTAATGAATGACGGCACTCTTGAGGAGATGAATGAAGAGTTGAAGAAGTTCGCTTGATTGAAAATAGAGATTCCCGTCTACTTGCCTGCCGCAGGCATGGCGCGGGAATGACAAAAGGCTGCCTTCGCGGGAATGACAAACACAGCAGACAAAGTCATACCTTCCGCTGAAGCAGACGGGTCTCAAGCAGGTATCTAGACAAATAGTTCTAAAGTACTTGAATGCATGATAAGCGAAGATCTGAATCTGCTTTTTATATGAAGGATTGCTTAATCGATACTAAAAATGAATTAAAGAAGTATGCTTGACTAAAGATAGAGATTCCCGCCTTCGCGGGAATGGAAAAAAATGAAAAGACAGGATTACATTTCGTGGGATGAGTATTTTATGGGAATCGCATTGCTTTCCGCAAAACGGAGCAAGGATCCCAGCACACAAGTCGGCGCCTGCATTGTTAACCAATACAACAAGATAGTAGGTATTGGCTACAACGGATTCCCAATTGGCTGTGATGATGACCAGCTTCCATGGGGCAAAACCTCGGAGGATACCAATGAAACAAAATATCCCTACGTGGTGCACGCTGAAGCCAATGCTATACTCAACTCAACCAAAGACCTGCACGGCTCAAGGATATATGTCGCGCTTTTTCCCTGCAATGAGTGCACAAAGCTGATAATACAATCAGGTGTTAAGGAAATAATCTACCTCTCTGATAAATACAAAGAGACCGATAGCGTTAAGGCATCGAAAAAAATGCTTGACCTTGCAAAGGTTACCTACCGTCAGCTTGATCTGGGCGGGCAGACTCTCACAATAGATTTTTCAATAGATAAGTAGGTCAAATCTATGAGCAGTAGAAAAACATCCGGCAGTAAAAAGGTATCAATGGAAGATGCCAAAAAGGCCGGCGGCAAAAAATACCGTGAGAAGGTTCAAAAAGTACTCGAAGAATACAGCAAACTACCCGACGAAGCTAAACACCAGTCACACTTATATTACGGATACGGAAAGGGCAAAACTACTGCCGCAATGGGGCTCGCCTTCCGCGCGCTTGGAGCGGGAATGAGCGTGGCAATCGTTGAGTTTGATAAAGGGCAGGACCAGGCCAAGGAGCATTACTTCGAACGAAGGATATTCCTTAAGCTGAAAGAGCTGGGATACCCGGTAGAGATATATTCAAGCGGATGCGAGCGGATGAATGAAGATGGCACTTTCCGCTTCAAAAACGCTGATGAGGATTTTGAAGAGGCAAAACGGGCTTTGGCAATCGTAAGGGATCTAATAAAGAACGGTAAACAAAATATATTGGTGCTCGACGAGTTTGTTGCAGCGGCAAATTATCACCTGATTGAAGAAAAAGATGTGTTTGAGATACTTGATCTATATGATAAGAACCGCAGGTTTGAGCTAATTATGACAGGGCATAAGCTGTTCGAAGGACTTGAAGAAAGGGTTGACCTTATTACCGAAAACCGCAAGGTGAAACACTATTTTGATAAAGGCATACAGGCAAGAAAAGGGATAGAATACTAATGTCAAATGTCAGACGTCAAATGTGAAACGTGAGATGTGAAACGTGAAGTGTCAAATGTCAAATGTCAAACGTGAAACGAAAAAAAAGAGAACCATTATTCGCAAAATTCCTCATGCAGAAATCGAATACACCTTAAGATGAAATACTCCATAAATAAATCGATTATACAAAGTCTGATGCTGAGTGTCGCATTCATATTTTTTGCGTGCAGTGATTCTGAGGGTCCTACGGTTCCGGGTAATGGCGGTAATACCCTGACCGGCGCTTACATACTCTACTACACACCTTCATCAAGCACTGACTATGCATTCTATGATGCTGCCAAAGATTCAGTTACAGATTTCCTCATCACATCCAATTCACCGGGTGTTAAGTTAAATGTGAATCCGGGCGAGATGAAGTTAAATTCCGATAGAATGCTGTATTTAACAGCTCTTGGAATACCCGGGCATAATGGCACCATATATAAGGTCGATCCTTCAAACAACATCATACAAGACTCATTACAGTTCGGCTCTGCCCCGGATGGTTTTGCAATTAACAATAACCGGATCGTTGTTGGAAATTCAGGCAGCACAAATGTAACGGTGCTTGATTTGGATTTTAATATTGTTAAGGATACCGTTGAGGTTGGCAGTAATCCGGCAAATGTTCTGTACGCTTTCAACAAATATGTTGTAACAAGAAATGCCATGAATAACGAACCCTCGGCAGCATTTGTGGACGAAATAAACTATGCGGTAACGAAACAGTTCTTTCCTGCTGTACCTGTGAGCGCGATCTACAACGTGAATGGTATACTTATATCGACAAACAATAACAAAAATATTTACAGGGTAGATCAAGAATCCTTTACAACTACAGATTCTTTTTCTGTTCCCACAGTGTATTCATCTCTTACACGCCTTGTATTCAAAACACAAAACAGCTTTTATGTTGTCGCAGGGGGGAAGGAAGTATGGTTGGCCACCGTTAACTCAGGTACATTCAGCTTCACAAACATATTCCAGGCGGTTAGCGATATAAATATTATGGCTATAGCTTATGAATCCAGCGCTAACGAAGTGTATTTCACCAGTGAGTCAAATCCACCGGGAGCTATTTTGTTTGTTATCGATGGAAATAGCGGGACTATAAAACGATTTAAGTCCTTGAAAGGCAATAATACACAGAGTATCGTTTTCAGATATTTTTAATTGTAAGGATTTCCCTGTTCCGGTAAACCAGCATTCCTACCATTATTGTGAAGGCGCAGATTATCAATCCTCCCATTATATCCACCACATAGTGATACCTCAGGTATATTGTAGCCGCAACCATGCAGAAAAAATACGGCAGGTAGAAGTAAAATGACTTCGACCTGAACTTGAATGAAAGGTACATTATCAGAAATGCTGTGATAGTGTGAAGGCTTGGCATTGCGTCACGCTGAACATAGTCCTGTGGATTTGTAACACCCGGAGGAATTGACTCGCCGAAATTGATGAAATTCCGCAAATGTTCGGTCAGGAATATTCCCGGAAGGTCAGTGTTTATTGAGTAGAAATCATGCAGGTGAAAACGCGGCCCGTTTGCCGGGAAAAAGAGATATAGAATATAACTTAGAAAGAAGCTGAAGAATAGTATGAAGATAGTATATTTAAATTCCTTATACCTGTGCCCTAGATATAGCTCCAGGCCGAATACCACGATCATTGGGTAATAATAAAGGTAAACTATCTGAAGGAATTCTGTAAGATATGGATTCGCGAACTGATGAGCCCATTGTGTTGGATTCAGTCCGAACAAACCGAAATCCATACGCATAAATACAGCGTCCCAATCCGCCGGCTTAAGCGAAAACACTATTATATAAACCTGCTTGAAGATGTAAAGAATTGCAGCCACACCATACCAATAACGAAGAATTTTAAGCGGCGAGCTGTTCTTTATATCTTCGTCCTTAACTGATTCGGTTCTGCTGCCGTATGCTTCGGCCAGCCGCCAGATGAACCATATCAATAATAGATTTATCAGGCAGAATACATACCAGTAGCTAATGACACTGTGGTGATAGACGAATATACCGGTAAGTATCAGCAGCATAACCTGCGTTACTATATCTGCGGGAATGAGGTATTTAAATAAACTTTTTCTGATCGCTTTTATGTTAAGAAAGAAACGTTTTTTAAACAAGCCATCTGAGAGCGAATGTTGAAAGGGTTAGAAAAACCGTAATTCCCACAACATCCTGGAAGGCTGTTTCGAAAGGCCCCACTGTTATAGCCGGGTCAAATCCCAGCCGCTTGGAAAGAAGGGGAGTTGTGGTGCCCACAAATGCCGAAATGTTAATTGAAATTAACATTGAGATTCCAACCACAATCCCGAATATTGCCTTGCCGAACCAGAATGCTCCTATTAGACCTATGATCAAGCCGCATATTGAACCGATTATAAGGCTGATCTGCAATGAGCGCTTTACCGGCTCAGCCCAGCGGTTCAGTGATATCCCGCCTGTTGCAAGCGCGCGCACAGTCATAGCCGAAGCCTGAAGGCCGGTGTTACCTGAGATTGCAGAGATGATGGGCATAAACGAAGTTAACAGCAGAACTTTTGCCAGTGTTTCATCATAATAATTTATAACCACACCGGCGAGGAACTGTATGCCAAGAGTGATCAAAACCCATGGCAGCCTTAGCCATGCAACCTGGAACGGTGATTTGCTTTCAAGCTCCTCAGCATCCGAACCTACGATCTTCGCGACATCTTCGGTGAACTCTTCTTCCATGATCTCTGCAATATCATCGAACGATATCTTACCCGCAACTCTTTGATTCTCATCAACAACGGGCACCGATACAAGGTCATACTTCCTCATTATCGCTGCAACTTCTTCTCTGTCAGTATCAACTGTAACCGAAATTACCTCTGTTGACATAATATCTGCCATTATGACCGAAGGCGTATCCAACGCAACGATGATCTTCTTTAGCGAAACAATACCCTGCAGCCTGCCGGAATCATCAGTTATCCAGACATGGTACAGGTGTTCGTTATCAGGGGCTTCTTCACGGATGATCTCAACGGCGCGGTTAATGGAGTCTGCAGCATTCACCGTAACGTACTCCTTCTGCATGATACCGCCCGCGGAATCTTCCGGGTAGTTCAGAAGCTCTTTAACTTCACTGGAGTCTTCGGCTTCCATCTGACCAAGCACGTCTTCAGCCTTATCTTCTTCGAGGTCGCCGATAATATCGGTGGCATCATCGGAATCCATCTCGCCGACTATCTCACTGATCTCTCCGGTTGAGAGATGATCGAGAATAAACTCCTTCTGGTATTCACCAAGCTCCAGCAGCACTTCTGCCTGCGTTTCATCATTCAAAAGCTTGAACAGCTCAAGGCCTTCCTGCTCTTCCAGGTTATCTATTATAAGCGCGATATCCGCAGGGTATATATCTGCGAGGATATTTTTGAGCAAAGTTTCAGACTTGCTGCTGATAAGATCCGAGATATCGCTCAGAAGCTGCTGGTCAACTTCAATTACCGCTCTTTGTTGTTTTTTTTCAGGCAATGTTAGCTGTTAGTTCTGATGGAAGTTTATATTAATTGTTATATCTGAATCTGGCGTATGCGCCTTCAAGCAATGCTGCGGGGCGAATTGCCGCGGGGTTATTCCTGTATTTAAGGTATGCAGTGTATCCAATCATTGCCGCGTTATCGGTTGAATATATTTTTTCAGGGAAGCTTATTGTATAACCTTCTCTTTCATATTTGATAAATGATTCACGAAGAGCGGAGTTTGCCGAAACACCGCCGGATACTGAGATCCTTTTTATATTCAAATCTTTTGCTGTTTTTATTGTTTT
>WBZT01002568.1_pt1 | contig 12520 bp, 9 predicted proteins | sample 5204241 | NCBI WGS metagenome assembly WBZT01 (sample SAMN12344358, study PRJNA552823) | activated sludge metagenome | biome: Activated sludge suspended growth; feature: Nitrification reactor; material: Wastewater; isolation source: activated sludge from nitrification reactor of wastewater treatment... | reverse complement strand
ACGCTTTGTCTGCGTTACAGTAACTGCCTTGCGCGCTCCTTCCTTGTCGTAGTCTGGACCTGTCCCATTCGTTTTATTAGTTGCACAGCCAGTGATTATAAGACTCAGCAAAGCAGAGAATAAAAGCAGGTATAATTAATTTTTTAGATATCACATTACAAAGATACAAGGATTTTAAAATAGTACAATACCATACTTCATCAGAGATCTTATTTTTAAATTTGGAATATGCAATAATCGGAATAGGAAATAGTTATATATAATCTTTACATGAAAAGAACCAAGTTACCTGTAAAAGAAATTTTAGATTATTATGCTGCAAAGTATAATCACTTAGGATTTATAGAAGAAGATCCGATAAGTATTCCGCATCACTTTACAAAAATTCAGGATATTGAAATAGCAGGATTCTGGACAGCAGTATTGTCCTGGGGCAACCGAAAAAGTATTATTAAAAATGCAAAGAAATTAATGGAGCTCATGGAATGGTCACCGTATGAATTTACAACACTTCATTCGGAGAAAGACTTGATGGTCTTTGAGAAGTTTTGTCATCGAACATTTCAATTTACGGATACCATATATTTTTTAACCTTCTTTAAAGATTATTATTTAAAAAATAAAAGTCTGGAAGGAGCATTTCTATATCCGGGGTACGCTGAACATCCAGATATTAAAGAATCGTTGGAGAATTTTCACCGGACTTTCTTCTCAATGACTGAAGTGCCCGATAGAACCAGAAAGCATATTTCAAGACCATCAACCAAGTCGCGTTGTAAGCGATTGCTAATGTTCTTAAGATGGATGGTTAGAAAGGATGATCAAGGCGTAGATTTTGGGATCTGGAATAATATTAAACCAAATCAACTATTCATTCCTTTGGATGTTCATGTAGAGCGCAGTGCAAGACAATTAGGTTTACTGCAAAGAAGACAATTGGATTGGATAGCGGCAGAGGAGATTACTAAAGCTTGTAGAAAAATTAGACCACACGATCCGGTTTATTATGATTTTGCATTATTTGGGATAAGTAATGAAAAAATTATCTTAGACCTACGAAGTAGTTCGTATATTTGTGGGGACAATCAATAGTAAACAAATAAAATTAGTATAAAACAATGAATACGAGGAACTTATTAATTGTGTTAATGCTTTTAACTGGAGTTTTGATAGCTCAAAAACAAGCTGGTAGATTAAAAGTGGCCAGTGAAAACCAACAAGCTGCTCCTGTTGATCCAAAAGCATTAAATCAGGGTAGCACTACCGTAAAAAACACCAATTCAAATTCTATGAATCAGAATTCAGGCATTATTGCCAAAAAATTGTCAACCGTTGAAGGAATTACAGAATATAGTCTACCGAATGGTTTTCGATTTTTGATTTATCCAGACAATTCAAAGCCAACCATTACGGTCAATATTACTTACCTGGTTGGATCTAGACATGAGGGATATGGAGAAACGGGTATGGCCCACCTTTTAGAACACATGGTCTTTAAGGGAACGCCTAATCATCCAGATATTCCAAACGAATTAAGTTCACATGGCGCAAGACCTAATGGTACAACCTGGTATGACCGAACAAATTATTTTGAAACATTTGCAGCAAATGATGAAAACCTTAAATGGGCATTAGATCTGGAATCAGATCGGATGATCAATTCATGGATAAAAAAGGAGCACCTGGACAAAGAAATGACCGTTGTAAGAAATGAATTCGAAAGCGGTGAGAACGATCCACAAGGTATTTTGATGGAAAGAGTAATGGCAACCGCCTACCTATGGCATAATTACGGTAAAACAACAATTGGAGCAAGATCAGATATCGAGAAGGTACCTATTGAAAGACTTCAGGCATTTTACAGGAAATATTATCAACCCGATAATTCAGTATTAATGGTTTCCGGAAAAATTGATGAGGCCAAGGTTGTTGATTTAGTGTCGTCTTATTTCGGTAAAATACCCAAACCCGAAAGGCAACTAATAAAAACGTATACGGAAGAACCCACACAAGATGGTGAAAGGGAAGTTAGTTTAAAAAGAGTTGGTGATGTTCAGGTTGTATCATGTCTTTATCATATACCTCCCGGGTCCCATCCAGATTGTGCTGCTGTAGATATGTTGACAGATATTCTTACAGACGATCCATCTGGTAGAATTTACAAAGCATTAATTGAAACTAAAAAAGCCTCCAGTCAGTATGGGTGGTGTGCTACCTTACACGAACCAGGATTTGTTTATTTTGCAACCCAGATCCGAAAAGAAAACAATCTTGAGGAAGCAAAAAATATTTTACTCGGAACCTTGGACAAAATTTCTTCCAATCCAGTTTCAAAAGAAGACGTAGAAAGGGCCAAAACTAAGTGGTTAAAAGATTTTGATTTATTCTTAAGCAACACAGAATCAATTGGCAGAAGTATAAGTGAGTACATTGGTATGGGTGATTGGAGACTAATGTTTATTTACAGAGATAATATAAAGAAAGTTACAGCAGAAGATGTGAATAGAGTAGCAGCTACTTATTTCAAACCATCCAACCGGACAGTAGGAAGATTTATACCTGAAGACAAACCAGATAGAGCAGTCATTCCGTTTACTCCGGATATTGAAAAACTGACTAAAGATTTTAAAGGAGAACAACCGAAAGCTCAAGGTGAAGATTTTGATCCATCACCTATGAATATTGAAAGCAGAACCCATCGCGGTCAATTTAAAAATGGAATGAAATATGCTTTTTTACCAAAGACCACAAAAGCTAACATGGTGAATACCGTATTAACTTTACGAATGGGTGATGAAAACAGCTTAGCTGGAAAGGGAACCTTGAGTCAATTTACTGCAAATCTTTTAAATAAAGGAACTAAAAAATATTCAAGACAGACCATTAAGGATACGCTTGATAAACTTAAAGCACGTGTTAATTTTTTTGGTAGTGGTGCAAATTTGAATGTTAGCATACAAACGAATAAAGATAATCTTTCAGCTGTATTATCCATTGTTACTGATATTTTAAAAAATGCTAGTTTTCCGGAGAAAGAACTTGAAGAAGCAAGAAATGAGGAGTTAGCTGGAATTGAAGAGCAAAAATCCGATCCTCAAGCTTTGGTTGGTAAAGCTATAAGCCGACATTTAAATCCATTTCCAAAAGGAGATGTTCGTTATGTGAACACCTTGGAAGAGGATATAGAAGAAATAAAAGCAGTAAAACTGGAGGATATTAAAAAATTTCATCAATCCTTTTATGGAGCGAATAACGCCACCGTAAGTATTGTAGGAGATTTTAACGAAGCTGCGATTAAAACACAAATAGAAAAAGAATTTGGTAATTGGAATTCTAAAACAAAGTATTCGAGAATTGTTGACAAATTTGTAGACGTTCCACAAAAAGATATTAATATTGAAACACCGGATAAAGCCAATTCAATATTTTTGGCAGGATGTAATTTAGAAATCAGAGATGATGATGCATTATATCCGGCAATGGTGCTTTCAAATTATATCTTAGGTGGAGGATTTCTAAATAGCCGGCTTGCAACCAGAATCAGGCAAAAAGAAGGATTAAGCTACGGAGTTGGATCACAATTCAACGCCGATTCACAAGATAAATCTGGAGGATTTATGGCATACGCCATCTATGCACCAGAGAATAGAGATAAATTGGTTGCAGCCTTCAAGGAAGAAGTAGAGAAGTTATTAAAAGAAGGATTTACGGAGCAAGAACTTAAAGATGCAAAATCTGGATTGTTACAATCTAGAAAAGTAAGCAGGTCTCAGGATAACTCATTAGCTAATCAATTGAATTCAATGCTTTATTTGAATAGAAATATGAAATTTACAGAAGATCTAGAAATGAAGCTGGAAGCACTTAATGTAAATGATTTAAATACTGCTTTCCGCAAACATATTAATTTAAATAAAATCACAATGATCAAAGGAGGAGACTTTGCAAACAAATTGAAAAAACCATAAAAAAGAATTTATTTTTATTTAAACTTAAAAGCCTGTGATATTAACACAGGCTTTTTTTTATAATTTATACAATGAAAAACTTTTTCATAATTTATTCGGTTCTCGTGTCTTTTTTGTTTAGTTGCAGAGACCGCGATACTTCCAAATTAAATACTAAGGTTCCAATAGATACTTTAGAGATGTATAATCAGCTGTTAGAAAATAACAATAAGCTTGACTCGATATTTTATAAAAGAGCACTTTGGTTATTAAAGCAGAGTCAATTGGATAGTGCTATTGCAGATTTGAACAAAGCTATACATTTAATGCCAGGAGAACCTTTGTATACTTTTAGTTTATCTGATGCATATCTTTTACGTCTCGACTCTAAGAGCGCGCTTCAGGTTCTAGATAGTCTTCAACTCAGATTACCAGATAATCTGGATTTGAAACTTAAAAAAGCCAGATTACAGCTTATTCTTAAAAATTATAAAGACGCAATGCGTGAATTGGAATTTGTATATCTGCTTGATCCTCAAAATTCACAAGCTCATTATTTAGCGGGGCATATTTTTTATGAACAGGGAGATACGGGAAGGGCTGTAAAAAGCTATCAAAAAGCAGTAGACCTTAATCCAGAATTTGTTGAAAGCTGGAATCAGCTTGGAGATATAATGATGAATCTCAAGAACCCATTGGCGATTAGATATTATGAGAATGCCTTGAGAATCGATACAAACAATATTGAAACAATGCACAACAAAGCGTATGCTTTGCAATTGTTTAATAGAAAGGAAGAAGCAATTCTTGAATATAAAAAAATTATTGATAAACGTCCTGATTTCGAATTATCTTATTTTAATCTTGGGCTATTGAATCTTGAAAAGGATTCTTTAGATCAAGCCTTATATTATCTCACCGAAGCTATAAAGTTAAATCCAGAAGAGGCTTCCAATTATTATTATAGAGCTAAAACTTATCTGAAACAGGGAAAGAAAAATCAGGCGAAAAATGATCTCACTTTGGCCATAACTATTTTTCCGAAATATATTGAAGCTCAAAAATTATTAAAAGAATTTTAATATTGTTTCTTTAAGTTAACAATTCACATAGAATGAGTCATACAAGATATCAAGTGGCTCTGTGTAAAAATCGAATAGTACACCACTTTAAAAAGTATATAATCAGAATGAAGTATTCATTAGAAAATTGATCTCCATTGTTTAAAATTCAATTCACTTAATACCTAATGTAATTTTTTTTCTTAAGAAAAAATAGTATGAAGAATTCAATAGAATTTATTTTAAAAGTTCCATTATTAAAAATTTCTATTATATGCGAGGATAAATTGTTGAATCAGGTTTAATCGTTTTCCGGTCCCATTTATTCCACCAACTGCCTTAAAATCTGTAATGCTGTTTGTTTTGTTATCATCATAAAAAGCATCTATTTTCAACATTAGATTAAGCCCTTTAAACAGCTCAACACCTATGGTGTTAAACCAAGTTACATCAATATTCTGAGGATTGTCGAGGTAATCAGAGTAAAGCAAAAGCTCTGAATTAAAATTCAAACGATTATAAATTTTTGAAGAATAACCGGCACGGGCAAGAGACCCCAATCCAGTAGATGACTTTGAAAATTGGGAGCTGTTTTCTTTTTTCTTGGTTCCATGGACACCAAGATTGGCAATATTCTGATCTGTAATAATAATAGACTTAGAGGCAATAGGCGATATGAAAAAATACCAATTAGCAACTTTTTGATATTTCATTCCTAGTGCAAAAATAATATTGGCTGGTGAAAAGAATTTAGAAACCAAATTTGTATTATAAGAAGCAGAATGAATACTTTTAAGATAAATTTTATTACTTAAGGAATCCTTGTAAGAGGAAGTAAATTGAGAAATTAAAAACAAATCAGCCGCAAATGACCAGGCAGAATTAGAGTTTATTTTATATGAAAAATTGGAACTAAAGTTTAATATGTCTAAAGCTTTCTCAAAAGGTATCTTTTCTTTAGAATTTGTCGAAATCACACCATTTCCAATTCGTTGAGCAGAAAAATTTAGTCCAAAATCGTTAGTCCAACCAATCATTCCTTTCTTGTATATTGTTTTGAAAGCGAGAGCTCCACCCAATCCAAGTCTATTAGAACCACCACCAACATATGGATTTAAATTAAGCAGTTGACCAATATCTAAACCAAGTCCAACTTTTCTTGTCCAACCTAATTTGTCTTCCGTTTTCATTGAAGCATCCATTAATTTTTTTCTTTCCGATTCCTGCAAATTTGCATTTTCAGACTGACAAAAAGCTGTTATGGTGTTTAACAGAATTAATCCAAGGAACAAAACATTCTTATTCATTTAAATTTTATTTGGTATTTTATTTCGCAAGAATAATATATTTTATTAGAAATTGAAGCAATTTGATCAAAGAATTTATCTCAGATTCTGATAAGTTACTAAAAAGTAAGAATCAGAATTCTAGTTTAGAATAAATTCAAATCCAAATAAAGAGTGACTTATAGAATTGATATGAAAAACTATCGGGAATGGAAGTATTTTTACATTAATTTTAAAATTATGAAGGGCCATTTAAAGTTTATTTTATTAATTCTAATCCATCAGGTTCCATTCCATTCTTTATTCTCGCAAGAGGAGGCTTCAGAGGAAAAAGTATTTTTTATAAAAAAAATCTATGAAGAAGCTTTGGTTAATCAAAAGTCATATCAATGGTTGACTTATCTATCGGAGAAAATTGGAGGAAGATTAGCGGGTAGCCCCCAAAGTATTGCAGCAGTGGAATTTACCCATCAGGTTTTGGACACACTAAATACAACCAGTGTGATTAATCAACCCTGCGAAGTGAATTACTGGTATCGGGGAGAAAAGGAGCAAGCCAGAATTGTTAATAATGCTTTGGTCGGGACACAAGAATTACATGTTCTTGCATTGGGTGGATCGGGATCTACTGGTATTGACGGGGTATTTGGCGAAGTTATAGAAGTTTTTAGTCTTGACGAAGCTAAAAAGTTAGGGGTCAAATTGAAAGATAAAATTGTTTTTTTTAATAGAGCATTTAACAATGCACACATTCGGACATTTAGCTCATACGGTGAGAGTGTTGACCAAAGAGTGTTTGGACCAAATTTAGCAGCCAAATTAGGCGCAAAGGCCTGCTTTGTTCGGTCAATGACTGGTAAATTAGATGACAACCCACATACAGGTGTTACTATTTTTGAACCACAATTCTACCCTATTCCTTCTGTTGCAATAAGTACAAATGACGCGGACTTAATTTCCAGATTGCTTCAGAAATCGAAAGTTGAAATTTTTCTTCGAACCCACTGCGAACAAAGAGGTAAAAAGACGTCTTATAGTGTAATCGGAGAGATTAAGGGCTCAGAAAAGCCAAATGAGATCATTCTTGTAGGAGGGCATCTTGATTCCTGGGATGTTGGAGGCGGAGCACACGATGATGGTGCCGGATGTGTACACTCCATGGAAGTTTTCTATTTATTCAAAAAGCTTAATTACAAACCCAAAAGAACCCTTCGATGTGTATTGTTTATGAATGAAGAAAATGGCTTATCAGGAGGAAAGACCTATAGTGAAATATCTAATAAAAACGGAGAATTTCATTATGCTGCAATAGAAAGCGATGCGGGAGGATTTGTACCAAAAGGTTTTAGTTTTGATATTGATAGTAGTAATCTTAAATTATATTCCCCATTTTTTGCTTCGTGGAATGAGCTTTTATCACCCTATGATTTACATATATCAAAAGGTGGTTCAGGTGCCGATATTGGTCCATTAAAAACCCAAAAAGGTATACTTTTTGGATTAACCCCTGATTCGCAGAGGTACTTTGATTTTCATCATACGGCATTAGATAGAATTGAAGCGGTTCACCCGAGGGAATTGGCAATGGGTTCAGCAGCAATGGCAAGTTTGGTTTATCTTTTAGATCAGACTCCTTAGCCAATTATGTTGGCTTATAAAAAATTTGGACAGCAGCTTATTGAATGGTCATTTGAAAATCCAAGGGTATTACCTTGGGTAAATTCCAAAGATCCTTATGTAATCTGGATATCGGAAATCATGCTTCAGCAAACCAGAGCAAATCAAGTTATTCCATTTTTCCAAAAGTTTGTTAAACGATTTCCGAACCTCAGAGCACTAGCAACGGCTAAGGAAGAAGAGGTCTTGTTGTATTGGGAGGGTTTAGGTTATTATTCCCGAGCGAGAAATCTATACGCTTCAGCTCAATATATTGTCAAAGAATTAGATGGAAATTTTCCACAGGATTATGAGGGTATTAGAGCACTGAAGGGAATAGGAGACTATACAGCCACCGCCATTGCCTCCTTTGCCTATGGATATCCGGGGGTAGCCATTGATGGTAATGCTATACGCGTCATTTCCCGATATTTTGGAGTAAACAAGCAATACAAAGATGCCTTAGATAAAAAGAAATATATCGAAATAGCTAATAAATGTCTTGGATCTGAGAATTCGTCTAAATTTAATCAGGCATTAATGGATTTGGGAGCAACAGTTTGTCATGTAAGGAATCCAAATTGTCCAATATGTCCACAAATTGAGGGTTGTTTTGCATTCCAGCATGAGAAAATAGCTGATTTTCCCCCGAAAAAAACAAACATCAAGAAAAAATTAAGAAATTTTAATTATTTTGTGTTAATTGACGATTTTAGAAATTCTTTAATTAAGCAAAGAGACAAAAAAGATATTTGGAAAGGATTATATGAATTTCCAATGGTTGAAAAACAAATGGATTTTGAACTTAATATTGGGCAAATTCAGGAAGAGCTGGACAAATTATTTGAAAGATATGAGCTGCTAGAGTGGTATGTTATTAAACATAAGCACATTTTAACACATCAAGTTTTAAATGTTCGATTCTACATTATAAGAATAGGAACGGACCTACGCCTTAAAAATAATTTAGAGTATAAAGTTGAAAGTGTCGAAAACTTTTTGAATTTTGCATTTCCAAGAATCATTCGAGTTTTTATTGATCAAAAACTAATAACGAAAAGATATGTTAAACAGGGTGTTATTAATAGGTAATTTAGGTAAGGACCCGGACATTAGAACAACAGAAAGTGGGGTTCCCAGAGCTAGTTTTACATTAGCCACCAATGAGAATTATAAAGATAGAAATGGAAATTGGCAAAAGTCAACGGAATGGCATGACATTGTTCTTTGGAGAGGATTGGCGGATCGGGCTAAAGCTTTACGCAAAGGAATGTTAGTGTACATTGAAGGAAAATTAACACACCGAAAATGGCAGGATCGCGAAGGAAAAGATCACTATACCGCAGAAGTAACAGTTGATTTGCTAAAAATCCTTGAACGCAGAGAAGGAATCAGCAATAATGCAAATCTTTCTACCAATTCTGAACCGAAAGAAAACCCATCCGGTCAAGATTTTACGCCACATGTTGATGAAGATGATTTACCCTTCTAAGTTATGAATATCCCAAGTAATGGAATCTAGTGATCCTCTTTCGGGTAATTTGCTTTTTGTCATTGTAAATTTTTTATCTGAAGGTATGCATGTTTTTTATGGAACTTTATCATTAATTGTATTAGTGATAATAGTAGGACTTGTTTCTGCGTGCGAAATAGCTATTTTTTCTTTATCGCCCCTGGATTTAGAAGAATTAAGAGCAGATGAAACTAATGAATCGGCAAAGACCTTATTGTTTCTTCGCAATCATACCAAGAGATTACTTGCATTGTTATTAATTCTCGTAACTATAATTAATATAGCCATTGCCTTAGTGTTTGAAAATCTTCTTGAATATTGGTTTCCAATCGAAACATATCATGGCATAGCAACATGGATACAATCATCTTTTCAAATTGTAGCGTATTCAATGGATCAAATATCCGGATTGCTCAATTTTTTAATTGCCATTGTCGGATCAACTTTTGTGATTTTGCTTTTTGGAGAGGTGACTCCAAAAATATATGGACAACTCAATAATAGAAAACTTTCATTGTCGATGGCAATTCCCCTACGATTTGTGGACATTATTTTTTCTCCTCTTACTTATTTTTTAGTCGGCATGAGCAATAGGGTTGAAAGAAAATTATTAGAGCGGAAAATTGTAGGAAATAGTTCATCAAAACAAGACCTTGACAAGGCTATAGATCTCGCAGTCAGTGATGAATTGGGATCTGAGAAACAGGTGGATATGTTAAAAGGAATTATTAAATTCAATGACGTTTCGATTAAACAAATCATGAGACCAAGAACCGAAATATTTGCACTTGATTTTGATGATAATTTTGCAGAAACAGCTAAAAAGGTTAAAAGTTATGGATATAGCAGAATGCCAGTATTCAGAGGGGATCACGATCATATGACGGGTATTTTATACGCAAAAGATTTGATCCCTGTGCTTCATGAGTCCGATGATTTTGAGTGGCAATCTCTAATTCGAAGTAATTTATTTTATGTTCCGGAGAATAGAAAAATTCATGATTTACTTCATGATTTTCAAGTTAAAAAGGTCCATATGGCTATTGTTGTAGATGAATATGGTGGTACGAGTGGACTGGTAACATTAGAAGATATTATGGAGCAAATTGTTGGAGAAATTCAAGATGAATTTGATGATCTTCACGATTTAAATTATACTATGTTAGACAAGCACAATTACGTTTTTGAAGGAAAAACGCTCATAAATGACATGTGTAGAGTGTTGGGTCTGGATGTAAACTTATTTGATAATTCAAGAGGATCTGCTGATTCCATTGCCGGTTTAATCCTTGAACAAACGAGTGAGATGCCTAAGAAGGATCAGGAAGTAGTATTGCAAAATACCAAATTCAAAATTTTGCAAGTCAACGCAAGACGTATTGAAAAAATAAAAGTAACCATTTAATTTTTATCAAGATTTGAGAAACGATCAACGTATATACTTATGGTTAATAATATTTTTGGTTCATTTATCCTGTAAAGACCAGGTATACAATCCTAAACCACGGACCTATCCGAGGGTGGAGTTGGAAGAAAAGCATTACAATCCATATGTTTCTAAAGATTGCCCTTTCCGATTCAACATTCCTAGCTATGGAACATTTGAAAATGATTCAACCTTTTTCGATACGCTTGCAGGTCCTTGCTGGTTCAATATTAATTTTGCAAAAATGAATGCAAAGGTTTATTGTACGTATAAAAGCATTCATAAAAAAGACGATTTAACTCAAAGTATTAATGAGGCCTATCGATTTGTTAAAAGTCACTTAATCAGAGCAGACTATATAGACGAGTATCCATTAAGAAAATTAAATCATGTTTCAGGGATAATTTATGAAATTGAAGGACCTTCTGCAACGCCCTTTCAATTTTACTTAACGGATTCCATCCAACATTTTGTTAGAGGAGCGCTATATTTCAATACGCATATAAATCCTGATAGTTTAAAGCCATATTATGATTTCGCCAAGGCGGATGTGATGGAAATGATTAATAGTTTTTCCTGGAAATAAAAATAGCGGAACCGTAATCCCGCTATCAGATATATAAATAGGATAAGAAAAGTGGTTGATAATTCGGTTAATTAAAGCCTACTATTACCTTCCATTATTTTTTAGCCGCTTATCGCTCTCGTAATTCGGCAAGTCAAAGTTAATTTCTATTTTTATTTTAAGAAACAATTGTGCAAAATATTTTTTACAATTATTCGTCGCCTGAAGCCATTTCAACTTTAACAAGTTTGCCCGTAGCGAGTTTTTGTCTGATTTTGTCTTCTATTTCCTTAGATAATTCTGGATTATCAAGCAGAAATTGCTTTGCTGCATCCCTTCCCTGGGCAATTTTAGTTCCTTCATAAGCATACCAGCTTCCACTTTTGGATAGGACATTCAAATCTGAGCCCAAATCCACAATTTCACCATTTTTACTAATGCCTTGACCATATTCAATATCAAATTCAGCCACTTTAAATGGCGGAGCTAGTTTGTTTTTTACAACCTTGACTTTTACTCTGTTTCCTGTAATATTTCCATCTTTATCTTTAATTGCTGTTCCGCTTTTTCGAATATCCAATCGAATGGAAGCGTAAAATTTTAGTGCATTACCACCAGTTGTTGTTTCAGGATTTCCAAACATTACGCCTATTTTTTCTCTCAGCTGATTGATAAAAATACAACAGCAACCAGTTTTGTTAATCGTTCCGGTTAATTTTCTAAGTGCTTGTGACATTAATCTAGCCTGCAAACCCATTTTCGAATCTCCCATTTCTCCTTCTATTTCGCTGCGAGGAACCAATGCGGCAACTGAATCAATCACAATTATCTCGATAGCACCTGAGCGAATAAGATTTTCGGCGATTTCCAATGCCTGTTCTCCATTATCCGGTTGGCTAATCAGCAATTCTTCCGTTTTTACACCAAGACCTTCCGCATATGTTCGATCAAAGGCATGTTCGGCATCGATAAAAGCAGCAATACCTCCATTTTTTTGACATTCGGCAATAGCGTGGATTGCTAAAGTTGTTTTTCCTGAAGATTCAGGTCCATATATTTCAATGAC
>WBZT01002567.1_pt1 | contig 12522 bp, 7 predicted proteins | sample 5204241 | NCBI WGS metagenome assembly WBZT01 (sample SAMN12344358, study PRJNA552823) | activated sludge metagenome | biome: Activated sludge suspended growth; feature: Nitrification reactor; material: Wastewater; isolation source: activated sludge from nitrification reactor of wastewater treatment... | reverse complement strand
CAGCCGAGGCGAAGGCCAGAGTTTCCGGCCATGCAGCCGCACGGGCACCGGAGTCTGTCAGGAGAGCGGATGCGCCGCAGTAGGCCCGTACCGCGGACAGATCGACGGCGAAGGCTCGCTCCATGCCGGCCCGGTAAGGCACCGGGCCCGGCGCTACGCTTGGATAAATGGTGAATCGGCTTGGGTGATGAGTCAGCTGAGGGAAACCGGGGCTGGCCTCTAGCGTCCCTGCGTCCGCAGTCTCGTCGACCGCAGGGTTGGGGAGCGCTGCAGTCCGGCGCAGCGCCGATGCGCCTTCCTGTTGCCCAGCCGCTGCCCTGGCCTGATTGACTCGCTCCATCGAGGTCTCATATGCGGGCGGCCACAGCCGTTACTTGCCCCGCCCCTTCCCTCGAATCGGCCGCGGAGGCGTCGGCGTTGGTTGATCACCGAAGCGCTTTTTATCTTCTTCGATGAGTTTTTCCAAGGCCGCGATTTCCGCCTGATACCCGGCAAGTTGTTGATCAATTTGCCTGGTGAACGTCGCTTTGGCCTCCGCGAGGCTGGCCGCTCTCGTCTTCAATTCCGCCACCGTGGCTTCCCTGGCTGCAATCGTCGCGGTCTGGGTCGGCGGCTTTTTGAACGCCGCTTCCAGCGACGCCCTGGCCTCGCTGATTACCTTCGTCTGTTCCGCCACCATCTGATTTAAGGTCGCCATCTGAGTTCTCCTTTACACGCGTATTCCTATGGTCGATTGAATCCGGAAACCGGGGATGGAATTCCACCGAAGTTGACCGGATTTGCTTGCGCCAGATTGCCCATGTACACCGCATCCTTCATGCCGTGGAAATCCACGGAGGGGATCGGCACATTCGTCTTGATGTGATTGCCCATCACAATGGCACTTCTGGCCGAGAGCGACACCGTGGCGGTCCCCTGAGCGGCGACGCTGGCATGCCAACAGAAATTGTTGCTGAAGAAGAGCCGCTCGAAACGGCGGAACAGATTGTCGCTCACATTTTGCTGGGCAACTTCCACCAATGCCGTTCGGCCAGGCCCGAGGAATTTATTGTCCAGAATCTGCGCGCTGAATCCAAACACCACCTGGCCTGCACCGAACGTGATCACCTGCTCCAGCCAGCCACGCATCCAGAGCGCGCGATGCTCCTGATTGGCATCCAAGAGGGCCGCATTCGCATAGGTAACCAGGTTGCTCTGCACTCGCGCCTCCAGAATCAAGTCAGCGATGATTCCCCAGGAGAGCGCACTGATGGTCGTATTATCCGGCGACACCCCGGTGTTCATCACCTCACAGGACTCCACGCACAATTCCCCGAGCTGCACGGAGGCCCCGATGCCGATGGATGGAGCTTGCTGATACCCACAGTTCAACACTCGGTTCTCAGTCAAGGCGCATTTGGCAAATCCGACCAGGCTCAGAATACCCCAATGCCGCATGTCTTCGACGCGATTCTGGCTACACGTGAACGACGTATGAAAGACCGCGGTAATCCCGCCGCCGCCCCGCACCAAGCTGTTGTCGGCCAGCACGTTCGCCGTTCCGCCGCTGGCCGCGATCGGCCAGGCGGTGTTGGTGACCCGATTTCCTTGCACCCGAACCCGACTCGAAAACGCCAACAGAATGCCAAACCGCACCTCCTGGCCCTCGCTGTCCACCGTATTGTCGAGCACGTCGGCTTCCTCATTGCCGATCACCACAATACCGTCCTGCACACCGAAGACCAAGTTGCCCGACACTCTCCCTCCGACAGATCCGAGGCTGCCGTTCGGGCCCAGCCTGGCCAACAGCAGCGCGATCGGCCGAACCGAGCCCGCCTCTTTCAACAAGGAGCGGAGTTGATTGCGTTCGACGACCGCATCCCTGCCGCTGACGGAAATGCCGCCGTACTCCGGTGAATTGTAGAGCAGAATATTGTCGCTGATGACACAGCCATCGGCAGCCACATCGATACCGAACGCCTTCAGCGTCCCCGGCTCCACCTCTGCCCCCAGCCGCACGATGTAGTTCCCGGCAATGGTGGAACCGGCGGCCAGCGAAAATGGCGTGCCGGTCAGCGCTCCATTATTCAGCACAATGCCAAAAACAAACCCCAGCAGGCGATTGTCCTCGATGCGCGCCGGGAAGGACAGGTCCTGTAACAGAAGCCCCACCAGGCCTCCGTCGCTCTTCCGCTTATTCGCGGCATCGAAACTGTTGCCGACGATGACGAGGCCCGTCGTATCGGCAAGTGTCCAGACTCCGTAGTGCACGTTGTCGACGACACAACCTGTCACGCGCACATCGGTGCTGCGGCTGATGGCCACACCGGCGATCTGAGTCGGCACCTGTGCATGCAGCAGGCACCGCTCGAGTGCGGCTTCGCGGCAACGGTCTATCGCCACCATGGCCTGCAGGCCCTGCCCCTGCTGCCCCTTGTTCTCCAGCATCAAGGACACCCCGGAGACGGTCACATGCTCGACCAGCAGCCCGTTGGGATGCCCGATGTGAAGGAGCTCTGTTCCGTTCTTCCGGACGACGCGGGCGCCCACGGTTTCCCCGTGCAACGACACGTTGGACTGTTCAATTCGGATCGGCGCCTCAATCTCGTGCTCGCCGACTTTGAGACAGACACATCCGCCTTCCTCCGGCAACGAATCGATGGCCGCTTGGATATCCTCACCGGGACGCACCACGACCGTGCAACAGCCGGGAGTCAACTCCGTGAGCGGAGGAAACACCGTCCGACAGTCGTGAATTTGGCCGTCGGCTTCAATGATCGCGAGATGGCAAAAGTGGTGGTACAGACCGAGCGGGGGCGCCACATTGAGCCGTTCGATGTCGGCATCCGCGGTCCGGGCCGCGAAACACCAATAGTCGCCGCTCTGCGCGGGTCCTCCCGCCTGCACCGTCAACGTGGCTTGCACCCCGTACTCCAACACAAAGCTGGGATTGGCCGCGGACAGTTCGATCAATCCGTCGGTCGTGAGGTCCAGGTTCACCAATTGCGAGCCATCCGGTTTTCGCACGATTCCGGATTGATCCCACCGGATCACGCGCAAGTGTTTGGTTGCGTCCGGCACGCCTTGGGGGAAATCGGCGATCGGCAACGCAGGGGTAAACGTCAACGTCTTGTTGGTGTCATCCACCGTCACCTTACGCATGTCACCGGGCAGACCGGCGAACTCGCGTGCATCACTGGTGAACTCTACCCAGTCTCCGGTCTTGAACCGGAGCACGTTATCACGCCCCAGGCTCTCCACACGCACCGTCGTCCGGCCAGCCATGACTTCTACGATGGTTGTCGAGACATGCGCATTCTCGCGCGACCACTTCACTTTGGCGGTCGTGTTCGTCGCGCTGTGCACCTCAATACGGTAGAGATGATTTTCCAAACCGCGATAACCACCGGTCGGCGGGACGAGACAGGGATCAGGCTCCGTGGTCACCGCTACCGTCGTAGTAGTCAGCCGCGCGGAAGACAGACGGTTCCCCGCCGGCCACCCGGGAATGTCCTCCAACCGAGTCTCACAATTCACATCCGCCGGGATGCCGCTCAGAATCTTGACCTGCCAGGCGGTCTGATTCCTGGTCGTCGAATCGACGTTCACGGCTGGCTCGATGAGGTCCGGCGCCTGCAGGTAGGTGACTTCCCGTCTCCACACATCGAGGTAGACGAGCGACCGCACCTGAGGCGGAACCGTCACCCCGCCGCCAAAGGGCTGATCCTTCACCAACAGTGCCGCGGTGCCGTACTGCTCTTCGATCGTTGCGTCGAGCGCCGGCGCCGTCCCGTGATTCTCGGCGACATACCCATCGACGTACATCCGGCCCTGACCAACGGTCAGTTCCCCGCCACTGACGTCAATTTTGAATCCATCCGGTGTCTCGGCCGGCACGCCGCAGCGGCCCACCACATCAATGGTCTCCGCGCGCCAACGGCGGTCCTGGAGATCCACATACTCGTTCCAATCGGCATCCAGGTCCACGCGTCCCTGTTGTCGCAGCACACCCTGGTAATGCTTTTCGGGGTTGAATCGTTTCCGGCTGTAATCGCCACTCATGTGTGCTCTCCCAGTGATTTACACCAATTCAATTCCATGGCCCGGCCGGTCTCGTGTCCTAGGAGGCGTGAAATATTCCCGCCTCGAGCCCGAACCGGAGATACTCCTGCAAGCGGATCGTGAGATTGTCTTCTCTCTGCGGCGCGAACACATCGTGGAAGAGGCCCATTTCTGATTCATCGTCCGCCCCGCGCCTGATTTCGTCCGGACAAGCTCCCGCCAGTTGACCATAGGCCGCCTGCCCATATCGACGAGCGGTGAAGGCCGGCCTGACGCGCGCCTGTGTCGCCAGCGCGATGGCCTGCGTTTCCGGTTCGGTCAAACTGCCTTTCGGCTGGTCGGCCTCCAACAACGCCGCCTCCACAGCCAGATCCGGTTGGCAACGGTAGCGACGTGGCACAATCGAATTCAGCGGTACGAAGGAAAACCGGCAACAGCCTTGCTGGTTTTGCTCGGACCGGACCGGATGGCTCCAGCTGTCGCCGTTGCTGAGGGCGGCCGCGAAGATCGTGTTCGAGGCGAGGTCCAGTCGCTTCGTGTGCACCTTGCCTATCACCGTACAATTCACAATGCTCAAGACACCCCCTGCTGCCAAACCATCAAGGGCCGCATACGCCACTCCGGTCGGGGACGTCGCATCGACCAGCGAATTGGTGATCGACACCTCAGAATTGTCCACGGCGCGGAGGCTTCCGAGCAGGCAGTGATCGATCTCGACCGTTGTGCCCTCCCGCTCGATCACGAGCGAGGGAGCGGATGGCGACACCGGCTCACCCTCTCTGGTCAGGCTCAACCCCGGCACCAGCGTGCAATGGCGGAGTCGCAGGATACGAGTCCCAGCCGTACCAGCCGCGTCGATACGCAGTCGTCCTCCGGTAATGAGAAGTCCGTTTAAGGTCAGCTCCGACCCCGGTGCCAGCGTGATCGTCCAATCTCCGTTGAGAACGAGCGTCGGGCGATGTTCGTTGGCGGCGCGCACCTCGACCTTCGCGGCCGCAGGAATGTTCAGGCTCAAGGCTTCCGCATAACGCCCGCTGTCGTCGATCTGCACAATGCCGCCGGCTTGAGACGCGGTCAGCTCCGCTTGCAGACTTTGTCCCTGCGTCACGGAGGCAAACCCGCCGCCAAGCGCAAAAGTCTTGCCACGTTCGTACGACCCGCCGCCGGTCGGCATACCGAACCCATAGTGACAGGTCACCCGCAGATTGACCGGCGGGGTGCCCGGTGGCACAGCGATCCGTCCCAACACGGGATCAATCGAAATTTTGCTCACCGGCAGGTGGGCCCAGGTCGCCCCGTCGTCGGACAGGTTGCAGACCTGGATGTTTCCGACGCTCGTATCCAGATTGTCCGCTTCCAGGAACAGACTCAACTGCGGGCCGTAGTATTGCCCGAGATACTTGTCTAACACCCGGCGGCTGATCGGCTCCGGCACGTTCAACGGTTCGGCCAGGTGAGTGATATCCGTCTCCGATTGGGGTCGGGTGAAGAGTTGCTGGTTGCTCCCCAACGCACTGAAGAGAAACCGTTCATCATCGACGCGAAACGCAGGAGAGCGGCGCACTGCAAAGGCATCCAACCGCCAAAGGAACAGGCCGATGTTGGGAATGTTGTACCGCCCCTGCTGAGTCTCAATCCGCCGCATGTCGACGGAATGCGGGATCTGGTTAAAGGCCGTGTCACGCCGCTCCAAGGCTTCCCAATTCCGCAGATCGACCGTGACCAGGCTGATGGGACGCACGTGGTTCATGTATTGGCTGGTTTCGAGCCACTGGAAGAACTCCACGACACGCGCGTTCCACCCGGTGACATCCCGGGCCAGTTGTTCGAGCACCGTCGCCGTGCCCTTTCGCCGTCGATAGGCAATCGTATTAGCCACCTCCGCCCTGGCACTGCGCGTTCGTTCGGTGACGGCGTGCAACGTCCGGTAGCCGATCAGGTCTCCGATATAGGGAGCCACCCAGTCGGCGCAGGTCTCGATAAACTGGTCATCATAGAGTTGATCGAGATTCTCTCGCAGCACCGCAATGTCTTCGGCCAGCACCTCGCACAATGCGCGCAAGGAACCACCCTGTTCGGTATCACGAATCCGATAGAGCGCCGGAAGGAGCTGATAGAGCTTGTCTGCTTCTGGATTCATGGCATCGCCTTCAGTTGAGTCAATGACGCGGAATCGAGTAACAACAACTCCGCCGCCGGCACCAGTCCATCCGCGCCCATGGCCGGACGATCGGCGATCAGACGAGGCTGAATCGCCGGCAGCGATTGGTCTGTGCGGGCGAACCGGTCCAGATCCACCGCAACCACACCGCGATTGGCCTGGATCGAAGCGATCACCTCGCTCAACGCGACCGGTTGGCCGAACGCCCTGGCCTCGAACGCATACCGTTGCTCAAGATCGGCAGTTATTACCTCCATCACCACATCTCCCACATGGTCCGGATCGATTGTGACCGTGCCCTCGAGCTCGAACCAGGCCTGCCGATAGGGTTTCACCGTGAACGCGACGAAGGGGTCACCGTACGTGCGCAGAGATTCCTTCAGCTTCGTGATGACTGAACTGTCCTCATCCAACACCTCCCCACCCGGACCGGCCACCGTGAGGAAGATGCTCCGCTTTCGACCATCCCACGCCCACACCGCTTGAGCTTTGGCGATGCCGGAAAAGGTTCTGGCGAAGTCTTCGTAATCCTGCAGCGACACGGCACGCTCCAGCGTCAACACGGTCAGCGGAGCATTCGTGCGGGCATCATCCCTCGACTCCGGATCCTCGGCCCCCTGCGCGGCTTCTGGATTCACCACGCCCTTTAACCCGAGCGGTCGGCTCATCGGCAGGCTCAATTGCCCGGCTCGCACCAGCCCACCGAGGCCGGTTCCCTTTCGGTACTCGGCGCGGACGTTGTTTTGACCGGTCGGTAGCCGTGCCCCTGTGATCCCATCGCCGAACCTAATCGTGGTGCGGCCTTCGTCATCCCGTCTAGTGATGTAGATGCGCTCGGTAGGCCCGTTGCCGTAGAAGAAGGGAACTTCCTCCCACAAGACTTCGTTGACGTAGACCTTCAGCGTCGAGGCCGAGCCATCCGGCGTGTCGGCACCGACATAGGTCAGCGGCGGTTGTTTCAAGGTAAACTGCTGATAGGCGATTGCCGCGTCTCCGCTGCCCACCGGTTCCTTCACGCTCTCCCCATGCGTCGCGGCAGCCACGTTGGCATTGATCCGAACGGTGGCGCGTTCGTACACGTTGGCCAACGCCGTCGCCAGTTGGACGGTCGTGCGATCGCGATCCTGGGTGATGCTGGTCCCGATCGCTTCGTCGACGAACACGATCTCGCTGACCGTTTCATCACCGTCGGACGCAGCCACCATTTCGATCGCCCCCGCGCTGATCGTGACGTGCCCGCTTTTTCCGTCTCGGTCCATGACCTGCAAACGCAGCAGAGGCGGAGCCGGGTCACTCAGCACCGCACCGAACTCCGATGGGGAAAGTGCGCTGAGGATGGAACCGGCAACGGTCATGGGAGGCGCGACCAGGGAAAGCAAGTCTCCGACCGTGAGAAAGACAAACTCACCGGAGTCAAGCATGAGGATGGGTGGCAGTTCGATATCAGGCACATCCGGCAGGTCCGGCGGACTCGGAACATCGCCGGGAAGATCGACCGGCAGGCGTCCGCTGTGTGACCCACGTGGAACGGCGGTGATGCGAATGCGCTGACGAGTTCCGCTTATCGCCAGCGGGCGTCCCGGCACGAGGCCCTCCACCAGTTGATCGAATGACAACGTCTCGCCATAGAGCGGGTACAGCAGCGGCAAGGCTGCCGGCGTCAGTTCTTCGCTCTGAGCCGCGATCGTCATTGTGCGCAACAGATCCAACTTCGAGTCAGTTCCTTTCGACCAACCGGCGCTCAGGCTCAGTTGTGTTCCATTGCCGGCGATGCCGTACCGGGCCATCGAGCGATGGACCACATCAGACACCAGAGCAAAGGTCCAGATACGCGAGCCGGTCCCGGGATCGTCTTGTTCCACGACGGCGAAACTGTCCTTTAGAATCTTGTCATTGCGACTGCTGAGCGTGATGCGCGTCACGGTCTCATTGGCATCCAAGGCCCACTCGCTGAATGTGCCTGCAAATACACCGCTGCTGTATTGTGGCTGCAACGGCGCGTTGTGCCCGAAGGGCGACGCCTGACTACGCAAAACGTAGACGCCTGGCTTGGAGGCCGCAATGGTCTTCGCGCTGGTTGAGATGGTCGCCAGTAGCACCTGCGTAGTCAGGCGATCGGGATGAGAGATGAGGCGAGTTACGCGACGGATCGACGCGTCAAACCCGCTGCCGCTCTCCGTCACAATCAGCACTACCTCCCCGACTGTCAGACTCACGTTGGTGCCGGCCAGCCACAATTCCGTCATGTTCCAGCTGAGCGATTGCGATTGAGTCTGTTGAGCCAAGAGCGCGTTCCATGCCGGTCTCGCTTCAATGGCCTCGACCGTCTCGAAGGTCTGCGGTTGTTCATCAGGCCCGGGAATACTGTGTACTTTTGTGCCGACTGCCAAGGTCATCGGCTGGGCCGCCTGTTGCGGCAAGCCGGGACTTTCTTCGAGCGTGAAGGCCAGGTGCGTGGCGGCAGCAAGACCGGGACCGAGCTGATATCCGAGCAGGCGCGACTGCTCCAGAATCGACAGGCGTTCCGTGGCCGTCCGCAAATAGGATTCGTTGGCGATGCGCTCCTGGTAAAAGGTCAGGATGTCACCGGTCATGGCCCAGGCGTCCAGCAACGCGATAGTGAAATCATCATCGTCCCGCGTCCTCAGCCCGCGTAAGACCGGCCAGCGCCCATCCGACAGCCGGGCATGGAGGCTCTGTCGAAACGTCTGGTAGGTCCCGACACGATACGCGATAGCGGAAAGACCCGAACGGTTGAAGAGCAGACCGGGAGTCGCGGCGTCGATCCCGGCGCAACAGCCGCATTCGTTCCGAGTATCCTGGCTCATTTCCCGCCTCCCAACGTGATGGTCAACCGGCCATGCTCTGGAAAATTGCGGTCATTGTCCAAGCGGGGAATCTCCAGTGCGGCCATGTCCAGTCGTCCGCTGTCCAACGCGGTACTCTCCGGCACTCCCTGCCGCTGAAAGGTGCGCACCTCGACTGACTCGACCCCGATAATTTGATGTGCGGCCCCGTAAATCGCACTGAGGTACACCGGCTGTCCAAAGGTCCAGAGGTCCGGATGAAAAAGCCCACGACGTCCATCCGGCCGATCTCGATTGCTCAGCACGTCGAGGAGTTCCCGTTCGACGTCACTCCGGAAATGGTCGGTTCGCACGCAAACATGCAGATCAATTTCCAGAGACACGAACTGTGGGCTATCCACCTCGAGATCATGCCCAGCCATGCGATACCGATCGACATGCGTGCGGATGTCTGTCTCAAACTCATCTGACAGACCGGCGCCTCCTTCACGATCGACCGTCACGAACACCGTGTGCCAGCTACCCGTCCAGCGAAAGGTGGCGGCGGCCCGCTGCACGTCGGCACGACGTTCGGTCACTTCGGCATAATCGGCTTCAGTGACGGCGCGTTCCTGCACACGATAGGCTACCGGCGCGCGCTGACGCACGTCTTGCAACGATTCGGGCTCGAGCCCGCCGACGGCCGGCAATGGATTGCGCACGAGGGTGATTTCGGGAAGCGTGAGCGCGATGTGAACCAGGGAATCGGCCCCGATATTTCCCATGCGGCCATTCCCAATGCGGTAACGGGCAGAAAACGCCGTGCCGAACTCTGGTCGACGACCGTGAACATCATCCCCGAAGCGAATCGTTCCGCTGCCGTCATTGTCCACTTCCACGACATACTCATCCGCCTCCGCGCCGCTGTTCAGCAGATCGCGTCGCGCCGTCCACGTCGTGGTCTCCGCACCGTGGATGCCGGTCAGACTGATCGCCGGCTGCACGTCTCTCAAGTCCCATTGCAATGCCGCCCGCGCCGAGTGCTCATGGTCGTAGGCAGGTCCGGCATGGGTGAGCGGCCCCTTCGCCAGATTCGGCCGGAATCGCGGCGGAACCGGTTCGCGGGTGAGCGCTGCACATCGATCCGCCTCCTTCGACCGGGGCATGAAGAGAAACGGCTCCGGCACGGACCCCAGCGATTCATCCGCCAGGGTGATTCCGTGATCGGCCAGGACGAGATTCCCTCGCGCCACAGAGACGGCATCGCGATAGCCGGCAGTCGTCTCGGCAGAGAGGCAGATCGGAAATGGCAGGGCGTCTTCCTGATGCCAGGTGATTTCTGTAATGAGCTGATTCGTCACCGGGTCAGTCAGCGGCCCGCCGCCCTTCGCCGTTACCACGACACGATCTAGTCGCACGACATGACGCTTGTTGGGATCGGCATCTGCAGGTGAGCCGGCTTCCGGACCGATGACCTCCTCGAACAGGACCATCATCCCTGCCGCCAGATTGGGGTGGTGACCGGCAAGGGTAGCCGTCACCGAGCCCTTCGGAAGGCAACATCGTTGATCGCTCCAACTGTAGAACCGCAGCTCGTTATGATCGGCATAGAGGGACTGAACAGACTCCATCGTTTCAAACAGCAGGTCGGCCTGCTCATAGATCCGCGGATCGTCGGCAATGCTCGTGAGCTGCCCCGGGATACGCGTGGCCAACTTGGTGCTCATGGGAATGGCTGGATTGCTCGGATCAACGCGTACCACGTCGGCGGAAACCTGAATCTGCACCCAGGTTCTCGCGTTGCACCCCTCGCTCATGTAGTAATCCATCAGCCGAGCGTGGCGGCGGACGGACACCCGGCGGCGCGCCGTGCCCAGATAGGCTTCAGTCGCAACCGCATCCTGCTGATAGCTCAATTGATCGGCCGTGTAGGCCAACGCTTCTACCAACATGACACCGAGATCAGCGGGACTCCGCTCTTTCCACTGCGGCATCAATGCGGACATCCGATCGAGCATCACGCGGCGGAAGCTGGCGTAGTCCTTCGCCAAATAGTCGATCACCGGCGCCGGTCCCGGCACGTCCGGACAGATATGTTGCGGAGCACAATCGAAAGGACTCGGGCATTCGACCTTGAACGAAAACTCAATTGTCGCCAGTTGCGGGTCGATTCCATCCGGCACCGCATCATTCAACGCACCCGTCACCAGACGCAGAGTGTACGTCGAGAAGTCGCCGGGCTGATCCACTTCCACGGTCACGATGTTGGCCGAGGAGCCGCTGCCGGCAACCACTGACAACACATGGAACGTCGTGATGCGCTCACCGCCTTCGATCCTGATGTTGGTCGGCGCGAGCGTCAACGCGCCCAGCGGCTTCACAAAATGGAGCTCGAGTTTCCGTTGCCGTTCGGCCTCGGTCGGCGCGGTGTGATCGATGACTTCAAGAAAGTCGATACCGTTCAGGGTCGGATGATTCCGGACCACCTGACGACGTAGTTCGTCGCAACAGAAATACGTCACGCCGCGCCTCCTTGCACGAAGGTGCCGACCGTGCGAGTACCCGTCCGCCTGATCACATACTGCACCCTGACCCGCAAGGTCGAATCCACAGCCGCCACCTGTACCGACTCCACCAGGATCCATTCGCCCAGCCACCGTTGCAGCGCGCTCTGCACGAGCACCTGCGTCGTGGCCGCCAACACCTCGCTATTGGGTGCGAACACCAGCTGTAAGAGGCCGCTTCCGAAGTCCGGCCGCATCACGCGTTCGCCGGGACTCGTGAAGAGCACCTGCTCGATCAGGTCGCGAATATGGTCGGCGTCATCCGTCGCGGCGGTTCGGCCGCGTGTATCAAAGCGATAGGGAAAATCGACGTGCATCATCGTCAGACTCCCGTGACCCTGGTTTGCGTGACGGTCGCGAGCAACGGCGTCCCGGAGGGCGTGCAGATCGCTTGACTATCGATCAGCAGCAGCGGCAAGCCGTTACTGGTGATCCTGGTGGCCCCCGTGATGTATGGCGCCGTGACACAGGGCCCGTTTGCCGCGGTAGGCGGCGGTAAGGTGCAGCCGGCGACGGCATAGAGACTTGTCATCGGTACGGTCGGTTGTCCGCTCACGAGCACGCGCGGATTCGGCGCCACCGGCGTCGCCTGACCGGCGTGACTGCACAGAACCGTCGCCCCGAGATGCAGTAAAAAGCCTGGCATTAGCTCACCCTCCATGAATGGTTAGCAGGCTGCACACAACTATTCGCGCACACAGGCCGCAATGATTCGCTTCGGGCCAGAAGCGGCACATCCTTCCGCATGATGCTCAAAACGACTGTCCAGCAAGGCCGCAGTCAGTGAAGGCCCGAGGCGTACCCTAGCGGTACGTTGAGGGCCTGAACGCAACGAGAACGCCGTTGGCGGGCGTTTTCAGCATCATGCTAAATGATCGTGAGGGCGCCATTGTTGATCGTCACCGCCGGTCCCACCAGGGTGACCATGGCGCCTTTACCGTTCTGGATATAAATGCCGGTGTCGTTGACG
>WBZT01002565.1_pt1 | contig 12532 bp, 8 predicted proteins | sample 5204241 | NCBI WGS metagenome assembly WBZT01 (sample SAMN12344358, study PRJNA552823) | activated sludge metagenome | biome: Activated sludge suspended growth; feature: Nitrification reactor; material: Wastewater; isolation source: activated sludge from nitrification reactor of wastewater treatment... | reverse complement strand
GCCGGAATCAGTGGACGATTTGCGCCGGAATCAATGGACGATTTGCGCCGGAATCAGTGGACGATTTGCGCCGGAATCAGTGGACGATTTGGCCCGGAATACCCACACTTCCGGCGGCGTCTTGAATGACCCGTCATCCAGGGCATCGCGAACCATCTGGCGAGCCTGTAAGCCCGACATCTCAGCGCCGCGATCACCGACAAGATCCTCCTTGTTAAAATACACTCCATCGTCGATGTCGTAGTCTTTGTCAGGATGCTGAACCATGGTCTTCATGGCATAGCTGCCCTGCTTCACGAATTCACGCGGTGCGGGCTTGTTGTTATTCTTCAATCCCTTCTTCAACCGGTCGCGGTTAGCGTCGCGGCGGTCGCGCATATTCGTGCGTTCCGCCTGCGGAAGCGTCACCCGCTCGTCGTGATGGGCAAGAATGTCGTCTGAGCAGTTGTGCACTTAATCACCTCAATTTCACTTTAAACGACCGCAGACCAATCCCCGGCCGCGCTGTTTGTTTTATTGGATGGATCGGTTCGTTCGGGCATGGACTCGAAGAGCGCGCAAATCAGCGCCGCCTCACTATCGGTGTCTGCATAGGCACATTTGCTGTTAGCCATATTGGCGTCCGTCCGCGCCTGGTCGATCAGTGCCTGAATGGCTTTGTCGCGCGTGTCGTCGAGGCCAAGATAGGGATTGATGGCGGCAGGGACTTTCTCGCTCGGGAAGCGAATGACAGTACAGTGGCGGTCTACGTGCCGTGCTAGCTTCTTGGCCATGTGGTCGAAAGCGAACTGCTGGGCGTCAATCGCCAACGATGCGGCATCGCCGCCGAACTTCCATTCCATCAGCCCGCGATGAACGGCGGATTTGTCGATGCGCTCCCCGGCCGGAAGGGGACACGTGCCGAGGCTGAAGATGTGGATTTCCTGACCCGGCTCGGTCATATCAAGGGCATCGATGAGTCCGACAAGAACCGGGTTGTTGGCCCACAGGCCGCCATCGACGAAGACGTTGTAGCCACCAGCGTCGTTATCGGGGTGGTCGACGGCGGCCATCGACCGGTAGACCGGCGCGGCCGTGGTGGCGAGGCACACGTCGACGAGGGTGTAGTGGTCGTCGCGGTGATTGGTTGTATCCTTCAGGTGCGGTGTCTTAAAGACCCAGGCACGATGCTGGCCCATTTCGATTGCCGGGATAGCGAGCGCGATGTTGCGTGCCGCGTAAACTTCGCCAAGGGTTATCCGACCAAGCCTGCTTTCCAGCGCCTGACGCAGGACTTTGGCACCTTCGGCAAGAGCCTCCGGTCGCTTTCTGATGTCGCAGACGGTACTAAACTTGCCTGTCGGCAACGGGCGGGTGAAAATCTTCGGACCGTGCTTGACGTACAGCGCGGTAATCTTAGAAAGCGGAATGCCGGCGGCGAGAGCGCAGGCGACGATGCCACCCGTACTGGTCCCGACGATCAGGTCGAAGGCAGCGCCGATGTCCAGCGCCTTAACCCCGCGACGGGTGGCGAATGCGTTGGCGACCCTGTCGAGATAGGTCGCGGTATACGTGCCACGCATACCGCCGCCATCAAGACTCAGGACGCGAAGCGGCTTCGAATGTTGGTTCATTTTTTAAAATCTCAATAATCTCATTAACTGAATCTGTTTAACCAATCTGAAAAAAATTTACCCGATACGCTGGTAGACAAATTCAACGCCGCCTGAATCGGCGACGCTTTCGCGTCGTAGCAGGAATCCCTCGTTCCAAAGCTGCTTAAACTTCATACTCGCATTGGCGATCGAGATTCCTTTCTGGATGGCAAATTCGGCCGCCCGGCATTCCGAGCGTCCCATGGCGAATTGAAACGCTTCACGCGTACCTTCACTGGGATTGCTTCCGATTACTCTCGCGGACTTGCCTTCCCATATAAGCAGCGGTTGGTTTTTTCTCTCAGCCGCAGCGTCGATATTCTCCGCGATATCCTTATCGGACAGATCAATGAGGCAGAATCCTTTGATCCGTCGATACCGGCGCGCCAATTCCACCAGAGTTTCCGACGCAAACGACATATCCAGGCGTCGAACGTCGTCTAAGGAGACCCTGAATACAATCGCTTCCGGGTTTCCTTCCACAAAATCCAGAAGACGGTTGTAGATCTCGCGGCCTTCCGATCGTCCCCATCCATCCGGGCGTTTCATAAATTGGCGCAGGGAGAGCACTTGGGTTCTCTCGTTCATTTAATCAGCTTAACCAGAAGACTCCGCATTGTCAAGCGCCCATACCGAAGTTGAACCCGATATGCGTACCCCAGAGCAGCGGCAGTCCCTCGTAACAATGAGCAGTGTTAAGTTTATAGATGCCATTGGTCGGGACCAGCAAGACACGCTGGTTTGGCAGCCGCACGTCTAATGACGCGGCAAACTTGATGGCCTTGGCGGCGCATCCCTTCAAGCCGCAGCCTCGATCAGCGCCATGGCGCGATACACCTTGACGAAAGATTTCAACGAGAACTTCCGTGTCCGAAAGGTTAGCCAATTTGGGAAACTCGGTTCGCAAAGCTGGGCGTAATGTATCCATAATGCCGCGTCCGCTGTCAGACACGGCGACTGAGACCTTATTACCACCCTGATAGACCTGAAGCGCCGCGTACCCATCTAGTTGGGTGTCGCTGTGATCGAAGATGTTCTGGATCAGTTCTGCAAAGATCGTCCACACGGCGCCGCCCAGATCTTCGACATCCACGCGACTCGTACAGGCTTTCTTGACCGCATCGGACAGGCGGGTTGGTAATTCATCATCCCGCACGCCCCTGTTGATGCGGGTAATTTCGACCAACATGCGGTTCCCGCCACGGTGCAAAGCGGCTCTGGAGATGAAGGGTCTTTCCGGTTCGATGCCGACCCGAGGATCAAGGCAATCGAAAAAGCCCATCCTGTTGAGATATCCCATGGTTCCGGTTTCACCTTCTTCGAACCGCAGTCGGGTGCGCCGGGTGGTCGAAACCAGTTGATTCACAAGCGAGAGAAGACGGATTGCGCTGTCAATCATGATCTTGCAGTCGGCAGGAATCTCAAAGACGATGTCGTGACTCTCTGGAGCGTGAGGGCCACACGAACCTCGTAGCGCTGCTTCAAACAGCGACGCGCTAACCCACTTGGCAGGGAAGCGAACCACACATTGCAAGGCGTTGCCTCCTAAACTTCTGTAAGCGCCATCCAAGTATCGTGTTGCCGCCTAGGCGGTGTGACACATGCGTTATTATACTCCCCGCTTGTGGGTGTCCACGTACTTTGCACGAGGACACCCGGCCGCTCGCACACGCCAGCCTGGTCAGGGCATCAACACGGTGCTTGGGTGGCACTTGCGGACGTCTATTCCGATCAGGATGGACAAATCCCAATCATTTGCCGATTCATTACAAATGATTCGGTAATTAGTTGAGCTACAGAAATATATCGTTTGTTGGATTATCAATGGAAAACCATGCATGACAACTCCGGCGATTTTTCCCCCCGAACAAGGCCAGCTCGTGCAGGTGCGCTCCCGTCCGTGGGTGGTGAATGGCGTCAAGCCGAGCAACCTGCCCGCTTCACCGCTGAGGTCGCCGTTCGATGGGTCGCAGCACCTGCTGACTCTCGCCTCGGTCGAGGACGACGGGCTGGGTGAAGAATTGCAGGTGATCTGGGAAATCGAGCCGGGAGCAAAGATCATCGAGGGTGTGGCGCTCCCGGAACCGACCGATTTTGATTCGCCCGACAAACTCGACGCTTTTCTCGATGCCGTCCGCTGGGGAGCCGCATCTACCGCCGATGTGAAGAACATCCAGTCTCCGTTCCGCAGCGGCATCGAGATCGAAGACTACCAGTTGGACCCGGTGGTGCGAGCGATCCAAATGCCGAGAGTCAACCTGCTGATCGCCGACGACGTCGGTCTCGGCAAAACCATCGAGGCGGGCCTGGTCGGACTGGAACTCATCCTCCGCCATCGGGCCAGAAAGATCCTCGTGGTCTGCCCGTCCGCCCTGCAAATCCAGTGGCGCGAGCAGATGCGGGACAAGTTCGGCCTCGACTTCCGCGTCGTGGATTCCAGCCTGATGCGCGACCTTCGCCGCCGCCGGGGCATTCACGTCAACCCGTGGACACATTTCCCCCGGCTCATCACCAGCATCGACTTTCTCAAGCGGGAACGCCCGCTGCGGCTGTTCCGTGAAACGCTGCCCGCCCCCGGCGAGCCGATCTATCCCCGCAAATATGACCTACTGATTGTGGATGAGGCGCATAACTGCGCCCCGTCCGGCGTCGGCCGGTACGCCGCCGATTCGCTGCGGACGCAGGCGTTGCGGGAACTGGCCCCGCACTTCGAGCACAAACTCTTCCTGACCGCCACCCCGCACAACGGCTATCGGGAAAGCTTCAGCGCCCTGCTCGAACTGTTGGACAATCAGCGTTTCTCGCGAGGAACCGAACCGGATCGGAAGCAGCTCGAAGCGGTCATGGTTCGCCGCCTCAAAAGCGACCCGTCGTTCGCCTTCAACCATTTAGGTCTTCGCCGCTTTCCCCCTCGCATCTTGGAACCCATCGAGGTTCCGTACACCGACGAAGAGCGCGAGATTCATGCGGCCCTGCGGCAGTACACGAAACTGCGGTCCTCACGGGTGGAAGACAATGTTGAGCGGTTCGCCACGGAGTTCGTGTTGAAGATGCTGAAGAAGCGGCTCTTCTCTTGTCCGGCTGCGTTTCTGACCACGTTGGAGCAGCACGAGAAGTCCCTGCACTCCGCCAAACGGAAAGTCGCCAAGCCGACGTACAAGACGCTGCAACTCGAACTCGACCGGATGGACGAAGAGTACGCCGACGACGGCGACTACGACGAAGCGACCGCCGACGCCATGGACACGGCCACCCGGCTGTTTGCCGAACCGACCGCCGACGAAGAAGCCCTGCTGCAAAAGATGAAGGATTGGGCGAAACGTGCTCGCGGCCAGCGGGATTCCAAGGTCAAGCAACTCATCGCATGGCTCAAGGAACATCTCAAACCGGGTGGCCAGTGGTCCACCGAGCGGGTCATCCTTTTCACCGAGTACCGGGCCACGCAAAATTGGCTGCAAGAGGTGCTGTCGGTCGAAGGGTTCACCGATGGGGACCGGCTGCTGACGATGTACGGCGGCATGGACTCAGAGAAGCGGGAAGAAGTCAAAGCCGCTTTCCAAACGTCCCCCGAAGTCAGCCCCGTCCGCATTCTGCTGGCGACCGATGCGGCTTCGGAAGGTTTGGATTTTCAGAATTTCTGCTCGCGGCTCATCCACTACGAAATTCCTTGGAACCCGAATCGGCTGGAGCAGCGCAACGGGCGCGTGGACCGTCACGGGCAAAAGGCCGACAAGGTGCTCGTCTACCATTTCGTCGGCAGAGGCTACAAGGAGCGGGCCACTCGTCGGTTCGGCGGGACGGTTTCCGACATGGAAGCCGACCTTGAGTTCTTGATGCGAGTGGCGCTGAAGATCGAAACGATTCGGGAAGACCTCGGTAAAGTCGGCACCGTCATCGCCGAGCAAGTCGAGGAGGCGATGCTTGGTCGCCGTACCACGCTCAACACCGAGAAGGCTGAGAAGGAAGCGGAGCCGATCCGCAAGATGCTCAAGTTCGAGCGGGACTTGCAAAAGCAGGTTCAGGCGCTCATGGCACAGTATCGGGAGACGCGGAAGGAACTTCGCTTCTCCCCCGACAACATCCGCCAAGTGGTCAAAGTCGGGCTGGCTCTGGCCGGTCAACCCGCCCTCATTCCCAAGGAGACCGAAGACAAGAAGCCATGCTTCCAGTTGCCGCCGCTCAAGGGAAGTTGGGCCGCATGTGCCGAAGGTCTGGAACATCCCCACACCAAAGACATTCGCCCGATCACCTTCGATGAAGCGGTTTCCAAGGGGCGGGACGACGTGGTGCTGGTCCATCTCAACCACCGCCTGCCGCAGATGTGCTTGCGGCTGTTGCGGGCCGAAGTCTGGGCGGAAAAGGGGCGGTCGAAACTGCAACGGGTGACGGCTCGTGTAGTGCCCAACGATGTTTTCGACACTCCCACCGTGATCGCTCACGCTCGCCTCGTGGTGATCGGCGGCGACAGCTATCGCCTGCACGAAGAACTCATCGCCGCCGGCGGCTTCATCAAGGACCAGAAATGGGGAAGCCGCCTCAACGTGGGCCAAACGGAGTCGGCGGTAGCTGGGGCGACGGCGAAAGAACCCTCGGCGGTGGTGAAGGCGAAGCTGCTGGAACTCTATCCGTCGCTCATGTCGCCCTTGGCGTCGGCACTTGAAGCCCGCATGAAGCAGATGGTCGATGGCCTCCAAAAGAAGCTGGCGGATCGGGCCGACAAGGAAGTCAAAGACATCACCTCCATCCTGACCGAACTCAAGAAAGCCATCGAAGCGGAACTCAACGACCCGGCCTACATCCAGGCTTCGCTGTTCGACGATCCGGAACTGGAGCGTTTCGAGCGGAACAAGGACGCCATGCGAGCAAGGGCCAAGGAAATTCCCGAAGAAATCAAACGGGAAACGGAAGCGATCCGGGCACGGTTTGCTGATCCGCAGGCCCGCATGTTCCCTGTGGCCGTGACGTTCTTGGTCCCTGAAAAGATGGCGGGGGGGCACTAACCATGTCCATCGCACGCCACCATGCTGAATGGCTTTCGCTCGTGCCGGTGTCCGGCCCGTTCCTGAGCCTGCCCGTGCTGATGGAAGCGTTCAATACGGGCTTGGAACCGCACGACCCGGAGCATGTCCGGCTATTGCGGCAGGAGTACGCCAACTGGCGGGAATCGTTCGAGAAGCGGAAAGCCGATCCCGCTCCGCATCACCACTGGATCAAGTTCGTCCTCACCAGAACTCTCGAACTCGATGACCGAGTGTTGGCCGAAGGGCAGGCGATTGCGCAGACGCTGCAAGTCGAAGTCCCCGAACATCACGAGTTGTTGCGTCCCAGCATCGTGGTCAACGATCCGGGCACGAAGAAGGCCCGGCTGCTCGTGCAGACTTATCCCCGGTCGCAGGAACTGACCAGCTACGTCGCTGGCTCGCCGTGGAAAGCCTCACCCGATACCCGCATGACTGAGTTGCTGCACGGCACCGGCGTGCGGCTCGGCCTCGTTACCAACGGCGAACACTGGATGTTGGTCGATGCGCCCAAGGGAGAAACAACCGGCTACGCCTCGTGGTACGCATCCCTTTGGCTTGAGGAATACATCACCCTGCGGGCCTTTCGCAGCCTGTTGTCGGCCAGCCGGTTCTTCAACGTCCCCGACGATCAAACGCTCGAAGCCCTGCTCGCCAAGAGTGCGTCCAACCAACAGGAAGTCACCGACCAACTCGGCTATCAGGTGCGGCGGGCGGTTGAAGTGCTGATCCATTCACTCGACCGGGCCGATCAGGACTTTGGGCGGAAACTCTTGGCCGACGTATTGCCAGAACAACTCTACGAGTCGGCGCTCACGGTGATGATGCGGCTCGTCTTCCTCTTCTGTGCGGAAGAACGGGAACTGATCCCCAGCAAGCCCTTCCCCGTTTACGAACAGAATTACTCCGTCTCCACAATCAGCAAACAACTGCGGGAACTGGCCGACCAGCACGGCGAAGAACTGCTCGAACGCCGCTACGACGCATGGCCCCGGCTGCTGGCGGCGTTCCGTGCGGTGTACGGCGGACTGAAGCACGACGACGTTCACATTCCGGCCTACGGTGGCAACCTCTTCAATCCCGACCGCTTCCCATTCCTCGAAGGTCGCCAGCGGGGAACCTCGTGGAAGGACAGCGACGCCAAACCACTGCCGGTCAACAACCGCACGGTGCTGCATCTGCTCGAAGCGTTGCAACTGCTGCAAATCAAGGTGCCGGGTGGCGGGCCAGCGGAAGCTCGCCGGCTCAGCTTTCGGGCGCTCGACATCGAACAAATCGGCCACGTCTACGAAGGCTTGCTGGACCACACCGCCAAACGTGCCGCCGAACCGTACCTCGGTCTGGCCGGAACTCGGGACAAGGAACCGGAACTCCCGCTGGCCAGACTCGAAGAGCTTCTGGCGAAGGGTGAGTCCGATTTGGTCAAGTTCCTCAAGGACGAAACCGGCAAGTCGGACAGCGCTCTCAAGAAATCGCTCACGGTCGAACTCGACAAGCACGACGCCGCCCGCTTCCGTACCGCTTGCCAGAGTGACGATGCTCTGTGGAAACGAGTCGAGCCGCTGGCCGGATTAGTGCGTCCCGACAGTTTCGGCTACCCGGTCGTCATTCCAAAAGGAAGCGTCTTCGTCACGGCGGGGACCGACCGGCGATCCAGCGGGACGCACTACACGCCCCGCAGCCTGACCGAACCCATCGTCCAATACACTCTGGAGCCGTTGGTCTACGTCGGCCCGGCTGAAGGAAAGCCGAAGGGGGAATGGAAGCTCAAGTCGGCCAAGGAACTGCTCGAACTCAAGATTTGCGACATGGCCTGCGGATCGGGTGCGTTCTTGGTGCAAGCCGCCCGCTACATGGCCGAACGGCTGTTGGAAGCATGGGACAATGCGAAGAAGGCCGATCCCAATACGCCCGGCATCACGCCGGAAGGGATGCCTTCAACTGGCAAGACGAATGAAGCCCTGATCCCCGATGATCCAGCCGAGCGGAAGATCTACGCCATGCGGATCATCGCCCAACGATGCTTGTACGGCGTGGACAAGAACCCGCTGGCAGCGGAAATGGCCAAGCTGTCGCTTTGGTTGCTGACGCTGGCCAAGGACAAGCCGTTCGAGTTTCTGGATCACTCCATTCGCTGCGGCGATTCGCTCGTGGGCCTGCACAGCATCGACCAATTGCGGCATTACAGTCTTAAGCCCGATGCCGATGATGCCGTACTGTTCAAGGGACCGCTCGATAGCGCCGTGGATGAAGCCATCAACCTGCGGCTCAAACTCGAAGACATGCCCGCCAACTCGGTCGATGACGTGCAGCGGCAGGAGAAGTTGCTGATCGAGGCCAACGAGAAAATCGTCCGGCTGCGGTGTGCGGCAGATTTGCTCGTGGCGGCTGAGTTCTGGGGTGAAGGTGCCAAGGATAAGTTGGAACGGGTTCGCCACGCCTCGAATCAGTCCGTGATCCATTTCGAGAAAGGTCTGACTGACGAGTTTGAGCGAATTGCCGCCAAGGAACGCCGAGGCCAGACGATGTTCCACTGGCCGCTGGAATTCCCCGAAGTCGTCGTGAAGCGGGGCGGGTTCGATGCGTTCATCTGCAACCCTCCATTTACAGGAGGACTCAAGATTTCAGCCGAACTTGGCCAGCCCTATCTGGGATGGCTCAAGACAAGGTGGAATCATGCCAAAGGACGGGCAGATTTCGTGGCTTACTTCCTCCTACAGACCTGTGCTTGCCTCAATTCAAATGGCGCATCTGGCTTGGTTGCCACAAAGTCACTTGGTCAGGCGGGGTCAAAGGTGGTTGGCCTTGAATACCTTTTGGATAATGGCTTCACGCTCTACCACGTTGAAACGAACAAGCCGTGGCCGGGGGCGGCAGGAGTGCATATTTGCGTAGCTCACATCACACCCCACAAATGGGAAGGCACAATTACGCTTGATGAAAAGCAGGTGGATCGGATTGGTCCGGGTTTCGACAAGGGCGAGACGATCCACATCAACAAACTGAAAGCTCTTCCGATTGAACCCTCAATGGGCTTTACTCTGATGGGCCAAGGGTTCTTGCTGACACCGCAGGAGGCTGCGGATTTCGCCGCATTGTCAGATGACAACAGTGCGGCCATTCGCCCATACCTCAACGGAGAAGTGTTCAACAACAATCCAGCTCAGTCAGCAGACACGTTTTGCATCGACTTTCGGGAATGGCCTGCCGACGAATGCCAACGCAAGTACCCCGCTCTTTGGAAGCGGGTGGTCGAGCTTGTGAAGCCCTTTCGAGAACAACCTCGCCAACAATCGCACGAGGATCGTTTCTGGGTATTTGAAGAGCGACGGGGGCAACTACAGAAAGACATGGAAGGGAGTCAGCGGTGTCTGGTGACTTCTCTGGTATCAAAGCACCGGGCCTTCGCCTTCGTCAACAACGATCAGGTTTTGTCTACATCCCTCGGAGTATTTCCTACAGAGTCCTATGCCGTCTTTGCTGTGATGCAGAGCGAAGTTCATTTCACTTGGGTATTACGGCAGCAATACAGCCTCAAAGGCGATCCTCGATATTCGTTGGGCGATTGTTTTAAGACGTTTTGCTTTCCCGAAGGCTTTGAGAATGCTGGCAAGTCGTTTTTTCACCACCGCTTGGATGGCATCGGAGAGCAACTTCACTCGGAACGTGGGCAGGTAATGCTTGCCCGCCAAGAGGGGCTAACCAAAACCTACAACCGCTTCCACGATTCCGACGAGACTTCCACCGACATTCGGAAGCTCCGTGATCTGCACGTCGAAATGGATCAAGCCGTCGCCGCCGCTTACGGTTGGGACGACCTCACCCTCGACCACGGCTTCCACGAAACCAAGCAAGGTGTCCGCTTCACGATCAGCGAATCCGCCCGCCGTGAAGTCCTGCAACGCCTGCTGAAACTCAACCACGAACGCCACGCCGAGGAAGTGAAGCAAGGACTCCATGGCAAGTCCGCCAAAAGCGCCTTTAAGGCCGGGCGCGGGCGCAAGAAAAAAGACCCGGCGGCGGAATCCTCCGGCGAGTCCGAACAGCAGGAACTGTTTTAACGTTGATGAACCCCCGAAACCAGGAGGCTGGCCATGACCGCCCAATACTATGAAGCCGTTGCCGTCGTCCCCACGGATCATTGCCTGCGGTTGCAGCTTCCCGCAGAGATACCCGCCGGACCCGTGCGGGTAGCCATCATTTTTGAGGCCGAACCGCGCTTCGATGCGTCCGGGGAACGTATCAAAAACCTGCTGGCCTCCATGCCCGATGTGGGTGTCGATGCCGACTTCTCGCGTCCGAGAGACCTGGGTCGGGAGGCAGTGGAATGGGGTTCCTGATCGACACCAACGTGCTGTCGGAACTGCGCAAGAAAGGGCGGGCGAATCCTGGTGTCAGCCGATGGTATGCCGGGGTTGCTGGCGAAAGCCTTTACCTGTCCGCGTTGACCATCGGCGAGATCCGCAATGGCATCGAACGCCTACGCCGCCGCGACCCCATCGCCAGCGCCAGCCTTGAAGCATGGCTCTCGAACATCCAAACCGATATGGTTGGCCGGATTCTGCCGGTGACCGTGGCGATTGCCGACCGCTGGGGACGGTTAGGCGTGCCCGATCCGCTGCCGGTCGTGGATTCGCTGCTTGCCGCCACCGCGCTGGAGCATGATCTCATTCTGGTCACCCGGAACGCGGCGGATGTGGAACGAACCGGGGTTCAGCTGATAAATCCGTTCACGGATTCGTAGATGGACATCCAAGCACCGCTGTCCCCCTTGTGACCGCTTGGAGTTCTCCAACCCCGGCACGCTCCCGTTGCCGTTCTTCGATAGTGCATCGAGCAGCAACAAATCCCAACGTCTTGACCGTCCTTCGGACGGTTCGCTATCCCTCCCCAGCCTAAAAGGCTGGGGTCTCTTGCGGAGAAGGAAGATTGATGAGCCAACCGCCGACGACAGCTATACCCTCGCCATACCAGTTACGCGCCGAACTCGAAGCGATGGTGCTGGGCGATTTGCTTGGTCCCACCGAAGGTCCGAACGAAGAACTCACCGAACGCACGGTGCGGGACCGCTACCTCGTGGGCGTGCTGGCTCCGTCGAGGAGCGGCGAGCGGCGAGCGGCGAGCGGCGCCGATCCATCCCGTCACCCGTCACCCGTCACCCACGACGACCTTGAGGACGACGACGACCTTCCCCACATCCCCGACGAACTCTCCGAAGGCGGCAGCGACACGGCGGACGACGGCACGACCGACGCCGACGTTCCCATAGCCGTCGCCTATTTGCCATCCTCTTTCGGTATGAGCTTCTGCGTCGATGCCGAGGCGGAATCCATCGAGGTCGACGCCCGTTGGGGGCAGTACCGGCGCGAAACGCGACAGGAGCAGATCAGCCCGCGCACGGGTCATCCGCTCCGCGTGTGGAAACGGTATCCGCGCGGCGGTCGCATCGAAATCTCGTTGAACGATGGTCCCATCAAGCCTCGGTCGCCCGACCCGCAATTTCCCGACATCCACATCCAAGGACAGGTCCGCAAACGGGACGGCCACTTCATCGTCACTTTGTTCTTGGTCAACGCCCAAGAAGAACAGCGGCCCAAGGACGAATACCACATCTTCCAGCCCGAACTGGTGGCCAGCGGCGCCGATAATCGGCCGATCTTCCGCAAGCGCGCCATGCTGGGCTACAACGACGACCTCGAAGAGCGTCTGATGGCGATGCTCTACCGGCATCATGTCGAGTTCGCCGTGGGCCACGGTGTCAGTGTTCACGCCGAGGTTGCCGCCGATTCGCCGGACAAGGCGACCAGCATCGAAACGGTGATTATCCCGACTTACGAAGTCCCCCGCACGGCACCACCGACCGAGGACGACGCCGACGAC